>Ga0213866_10001275_pt1 | contig 18876 bp, 21 predicted proteins | sample PICome_11_FD_160079 | JGI IMG/M metagenome (GOLD analysis project Ga0213866, IMG submission 160079) | Coastal seawater microbial communities near Pivers Island, North Carolina, United States - PICO284 | ecosystem: Environmental > Aquatic > Marine > Coastal | place: USA: North Carolina...
TAAAAGCAGAGGAAGATACTGCTAACTGTGAAATTTCTGCAGCAGAAAATTTTATAAAAGGAATTTAATTTTTTATTGCTTGAGTTGCAAGTTCATCTGCTAAATTATTATATTTGTTTGTCGAGTGGCCTTTAACCCACTTCCATGACACATTATTTTTTTCACACAATCCATTTAATTTTACCCAAAGATCTTTATTTTTAACTGGTTTTTTATTTGAATTTTTCCAGCCATTTTTTTTCCATTTAACCACCCATTCTGTAATACCGTTTTTTACGTATGTCGAGTCAGTATAAATCACTACATCTGATCCACTTTTTATTTTTTTTAAAGCCATAATTGCAGCAAGAAGTTCCATTCTATTGTTTGTAGTATTTCTTTCATTCCCAGAAATATTTTTTTGAATGTTATTTTTGTCAAAAATTACTGCACCCCAACCGCCTGGACCTGGGTTTCCAGAACAAGCCCCGTCAGTGTAAATTTTAAATTTCATTAAAAAAAATAATCCTCATGGTTTTTCGCATTTTTATGAAATTCAAGTCTTTTTAAGTATTCTATGGGATCTTTTATTTTTACCATTGCTCCTTCAACAGTATTTAAAGCATCAAAAACTCGAGTTAGTAAAAACCTCAAAGCAGCTCCTTGAGAAAGTATTTTTATACTTTGTTTTTCTAGCTCTGATAATTTTCTTACTGAGGAATAGCCATCAATAAAGTTTTTAGCTTTTGTTACATTAAAACTTAAATTTTCCTTAGCTCCGTCAAAGCATAATGCATTGAAACATATAGCTATTTCAAAAGCAAAAAAATCTTCACACGAAAAATAAAAATCTATAATTCCACTAAGCTTATCATTATTAAAAAAAATATTATCATGAAATAAATCTGCGTGAATAATTCCTTTTGGTAAATCTTTAGGCCATTTTTTTTCAACACTATTAAGACTCTCTTCTACCAGTTTTGGTAGATCCTTATGTAACTTAGAGCATTGATCTTTTACAGTTTCAAATAAACTTCTCCATGAATTAACAGATAAATCATTTTGTCTTTTAATTTTAATATTTTTTGTTAATTCGTGCATTTTAGCTGTTTCAATTCCTATATCCTTACAATTTTTAGGAGATAAATTAGACTTAGCTTTGCCATCAAGAAAAGAAACTATCATTAATTTTTTTCCATGAAAATTTGTAATTGTAGAATTGCTATTATTTACAATGGGAGCAGGGCATTTAAAATTTGCCTTATTTAAAGATGACATCAAATTAGAAAAAAAAGGAAGATCTTCAGATTTAACTCTTTTTTCATAGACAGTAAGTATTAACTTTTTATTGTTTACTGATAAAAAATAGTTTGTATTTTCTATCCCTTCTTCGATCCCTTTAAATGAGTCTAATTTACCTAAATTATAATTAGATAAAATTTCTTCAATTTTACTTTGATTTAATTGTGTATAAACGGCCATTAATTTAGTTCTTTTGGTAATTTGAACACGACTTTTTCTTCGGCTACTACTACTTCCTCTATAGACACTTTCCGATCTTTTTTTATATTAGTGAGTAACGCTTGTACCAATTTTTCCGGTGCCGATGCACCAGATGAAATTCCAATAATATCAGAATTCATTATTTCTTTAAAAGGTATTTCCTTTTCTGAATGCATTAACTGAGAGTTTTTACATCCTGCTTTTTTTGCCACCTCAACAAGTCTTACCGAATTTGATGAATTTCTACTTCCAACCACAAAAAACAAATCACACTTAGATGCTATTTCTTTTACAGCAGATTGACGATTAGTTGTAGCGTAACAAATATCCTCTTTAATTGGACCTTTAATCTCAGGAAATTTGTTTTTAAGAGCATTTATAATTTCTGCAGTATCATCAACCGATAGGGTTGTTTGCGTTATATATGCTAAGGGTTTTTTATAATTATCTGCTTTAAGATTCTCTAGATCACTTTTTGTTTCTACTAATTTAATCGATCCCTTAGGGAGCTGTCCCATTGTACCAATAACTTCTGGGTGATTTTTGTGTCCAATTAAAAATATCTCATATCCCTTTTTATGTAATTGTTCAGACTCTCTATGTACTTTAGAAACCAAAGGGCAAGTAGCATCTACATAGGATAAATTTTTTAATCTTGCTTCGTCAGGGACTGACTTGGGAACGCCGTGAGCTGAAAAGATCACAGGTCTGCTACCATCTTTTATGTCAGAGAGTTCATCTACAAAAATAGCACCTTTTTCTTTTAACTCATCAACAACTTGTTTATTGTGAACAATTTCATGTCTGACATATACAGGAGCCCCATATTTATTTATTGCTTTTTCGACAATTTCAATAGCTCTTTTAACACCAGCACAAAATCCTCTAGGAGATGCTAAATAAATTTTAAGTTCTTTTTTCATTCTTTTCTAAAAAGTATTCGAGCAATATATGCGGAAAAGTAAGAGACGCCAAACCAATAAATATCACTTTTAAAATTGAGACCTGCATTGAGTAATAATTATTAAGAAGAAATATTCCTAATAAAAAGAAAAATGCAGTTATTATTGTTAATGGTATTGCTTTTTTTAAAAAAAGATAAAGCCCTTTTTTAAGATTTTTTTTATTCAATTCATGCATCAAAGATATTGAGTGTCTTATCGAATGCAGAAAGCAGAAGTATAAAGTAAAAGCAATTAATGGATGAAAAACTGAGTTAAGAAATAGTATTGATAATGTATCTAAAGTTGCTTGTCCCCAATATTCATTGAGGAAGTAATTTGAAGCTAAACCAAGAACTATAAATACTCCAATTAAACTTTGAGATACATTAAGCTCTACATTCAAAACTTCAAAAATTTGAAATGTTTCAATTGGTGACCAAAAAAGAGGAGCCGAAATAACTATCGATCCTTTTAAGAATAAAAAAAAAGACTTAAATTTAATTTTTGGCATTTTTTTAAATACATAAAATTGTACATTATCCTCTTTTCCAAAATGATAGCTTGCTAAAATTAAGAACATCACGATTGTAAAAGTTGGAAAAATTATCCAAAACAGAATAACTAGACTTGCAACAACTAAGTAGGACAAATAAAAAATTGAAATATTTTTAATTTTAAATTTTTTAAGTAATTTTGCCCCCTTTAAATTATCCAGCGCACCATGAGATACACCAACTGTAGCTATAAGAAAAAAACAAATTATAGTAAAACTGTTTGGGATTTTTTTTTCATCAGGCAAATCATAAATATCACTAAATAAACCTGATCCAGTTAGCACAACAGTCAAAATAAAAAATATTACAGAATGAAATCTGTCCAATTCATAATTATCCATGTTTTTGAAATAATCCATATATTAAAACAACTTTTTTAAAAAAATCCATTTTGGCATTTTTAAAATAATTAATAAATCTTCAAAGATGTTACTCTTGTTCGATAAAAATTTGATAATAGTACTTGAAGATGTTTTAAACATATCAAAGAATATTTTTGGCATTCTTTCTGGATAATCCTTTAAAACTTTTAAAAAAATTTTATCAAGAAATTGGTATTTTTTTCCAAGACTGAATTTATTAATTTTTTCAATCTTATTAATGTTTTTCATAATGTAATTACTATGTTCTTGGATATTCAAAAAAGTGTATCCCGTACTTAGTCTTGTCATTCCACCTGCTGAACCGATGTTAATAGTTTTATTATTATTGTTAAATAAAGGATAAAATAAGGGGATTGCTCCTTTCTCAATAAAATTAATTTTATAATTTTTTATACCTAAATTATTTTTAATATAATTTTCTAGTTGTAAATCGTAATCCATAAGATTTTGATCTTCTAAATCTGATAACCATGTAGTTTCGATTAAAGCTTTGTTTTTACTGAAGGGCAAAGTATAAAAAAAATGTACGTCATTTCTCTGATCACAATTAAAATCCATTAAGTTTATAATTTCGTCATCAAAAATATTTTTTGGTGTCTCAATTTCTATTCCTTGAAAATGCTGCCATAGCTTAGACTTGTCTAGCTCACCTTCAAAAACACTGTTGAAGATTAATGAGTTTTTTGAATTAATCTCATTAATATTTTTAAAAAAACTAACATTAGGATTTAAGCTTAGTTTAGAATTTATTTTTTTATAAAATTTTTCACTATCAATACTTTGATAGGGAAATTTCTTATTTGTTAATTCATGTGAACTATCCTTAGAGTTTATTGTAAAATTATTCCAACTTTTAATTACACAATCATCAAAGTTATGATTATAAACTTTCCAGAAAGACCACGTTTTGTCCCTTTTATATTCTTCACGAGTTTCAATAATTGCTAAAGTTTTTTCTTTTAACTTATCATTAATTTCGAGCTCATAGGCCAAAGATAAGCCCGCGCATCCACCACCAATAATTATATAATCAAATTCTTTCATTTAAATTAATCTCTTTCTCTAAAATATTATGATTTGCTTGATTACCGTAATTTAAATTTTTAATGAACAATAATTTAAAAAAGTCAAAAATAGATAAAAAGGTCTGAATTAATTTTTCAAACATAGGCACATAGATTTTGCCGGCTTTATTGTAATTATCAATATTTTTTTGTTTAAGGATGTAGTCACCTATTTTTCTGTAAATACGTCTTGCAACAATAACAGAAAATCTTGATCTAATTGGTATATTACGAATAGAGTTAAATGAATTTTCATAAAATACTTGAGAGTCATTTATAATATCTCGAATTTCTGAAAAATTATGACTTACATATTGTCTATTACGCGCTTTATCTTCACAAACGTCCCTAGCTATATTAGTAAGCTGCATCGCTATTCCAAGATCAATCGCACCTTTTAGAGCCTCTCGATTATTTACTTTTAGTATTTTTGACATCATTAGACCGACTGTTCCGGCAACTCTATAAGAATAAATAAGCAAATCTTTTTTCGAATTAATCACTACTTTTTCGTTTAAGTCTGTTTCAACTCCATCGAATAAATCCATTACTATTTGTTTAGAAATATTTTCACTATCAATAACTGACCACATATCTTTTATAATTTGATTGTTTAGATTTCTGCTCTCAAAATCTTTTTTAAATTTTAAGAAAATTTTTTTCTTTTCATTTAAATTATTATCATCATCAACTATATCGTCTAAGGTTCTACAGAAATTGTATAAAGATGAACTTTTATTTAAAGTTTTACTCGACAGAAAAAAGCTTGCCCAGTAAAAAGACTTAGCGTGTTTTTTTAATAAATTACTTTTCATTAAAAGAATTTATCTAAAACTTTTGCCGATGAAAGAACACCAGGCATCCCGGCACCAGGATGCGTACCGGCACCTACAAAGTATAAGTTTTTAAATATTTCTGATTGATTATGAAATCTAAAATAAGCTGACTGAGAAAATTTTGGCTGAATTGAAAATCCTGATCCATAAAGAGTTGCTAGATCGATTTCAAAGTAATCAGGTGTCAAATAAAAATCACTCACAACATTTCCCTTAATACCTGGTAAAACAGTTTTATCCATTTTATCTAAAACCAATTCTTTAAATTTGTCACCTTCCTCAATCCAATTAATTTTAGACAAATTATTTGGCACAGGAACCAATACATAAAAAGCATCTTGGCCTTCCGGAGCCATACTAGGATCTGTTGCAGATGGTCGATGTAAATAATAGCTTATGTCATCAGATAGTATCTTCTTTTCAAAAATTTTATTAAGATGTTTTTCATAAGCTTCTCCAAAATAAATTGTATGATGCGCAACATCGTTGTATTTTTTTTTAGAACCAAAATAATAAACAAATAATCCCATTGAATAATCCATCCTTTTCATTTTTTGTTTAAATAAAAAATCATAATCTTCCTTCGATTTTATCAAGTTGTTGTAAACATTAGGAGGATCGGAGTTACAAATTACATAATCACTATTAATTATTTTTGAATTATTAATTTTTACACCTTTAACTTTTTTATTTTCTGTAATTATTTCAGTAACTTCAGCGTCTTTAATAATTTTGATATTTTCCTCAATCATCAGTTTTTCTAAAGCTTTAACAACACTTCCGGTTCCTCCCATTGAGTAATGTATGCCCCATTTTTTCTCTAAAAATAAAATTAATGTATATATCGATGTAGTGCTGAAAGGATTTCCCCCTACTAAAAGAGGATGCATACTAAATACTCTTCTTAATTTTTCATTGGATATGTATTTTGAAACTAAACTGTAGACTGATTTATAACTTTTTAATTTTAATAAAGATGGAATTTGCTTCATCATAAAGACTAAATTGTTAAAAGGTTTGTCGGATAAATCTGTAAAGCCTTTATCAAAAATTTTTTCAGTAAAATTTACTAAATTTTTATATCCATTATAATCAGAAGAATTAAATTTTTTAATTTGCTCTTCCATAGATTTGTCATTACCATTGTAGTCAAATGTTTCTCCATTGCTGAATACAAAACGGTACCATAAATCTAAGGGGACTATTTTTACGTAGTCAGAAATATTTTTATCAAATAGTGAAAATAATTCCTCAAATAGGTATGGGGCAGTTATTACTGTTGGACCACCATCATAAATAAACTGATCTTTTTTAAAAACCCTTGCTCGACCCCCAAGGTCAGGTTGTTTTTCTACTAATGTAACTTTATGACCTTTAGCCTTTAATCTTAGCGCAGCAGCTAAACCTCCAAAACCAGAACCAATAACAGTTGTTTTTTTCGCCATATCTTATGGCTATTCTAACTAGATTTTTTCTTAAGCGCTAATTTTGTTTCCTCAATACTAGAGCTGTAAATTTTATCTAATTTGCTTTTATCCATCGAGTTTTTAATGAGTTTTTCGACTGACTCAATGGCAATTTTTACTGAGGCATTTTTAATATCTTTTAAAGCCTGATTTTTAAGTTGTTTTATTCTTTCTTCAGCGTTTTTCTTTCTAGACTCCATCAAGTTATAAAAATCTTGATTAGTTTTAATCACATTTTTTTCAGCTTCTTCACTTGCTTTGCTTATCATTTGTTTTACTTCAACTTTAGAACCGCTAATTTTTTTTTCATGTTCTGTTAGAATATTTTTAGCATCTTCTTTGAGTTTATCAGCTTCGTCTATTTGATTTTTGATAATATTAATATTTTCATCTAAAGCATTTTTAATTTTTTTTGGAATTTTAAAATATATTAGTAATCCTATAAAAGCAAAAAAGGATATCATTACCCAAAAAGTTGCATCAATCATCATAAATATTTACCCAAGTTTTTTTTTGATATATCTTCAACCGTAGCTTTAATGCTACTCTCATTAAGTTTGTCACCAGTAATTGTTTCAATAATATTTGAGGCAATATTTTCTGATATTTTTTGAATATCGGAGATAGAATTTTTTTTAAGATTACTTATATCTTTTTGAGCTTTAACAATTTCTTTTTCAATTTCTCTTTCAACAGCTTCTTTTTTTGTTTGAATATCTTTTTCCAAAGTATTTTTGGACTCAATGTGAATTTTCATGACTTCTTTTTTGGCATTTTCTAAAATTTTCTCGTACTCTTTTAATTTAATTTCAGACATTTCTTTAAATTTATTAGCATCTTCTAAGTCGTCTTTAATTTTATTTTCACGGTTATCTAAATTATCTTTAATTTTAGGAAGGTAAAATTTTGCTAAAGAAATGTATAAAATTGTAAAAACCAATATCAACCAAAACGCCTGTGAAGCCCAATACTTTGGGTCCAGCTGAGGCATACCGGCCTCAGCTGCAAATAAATCATTCTGTATAGCTAATAAAGCTATAATGAAACCAAAGTGTCTTTTCATAATTATTTATTTAAAACGCAAATAAAATAATTAAAGCTACTACAAGACCGAAAAGTCCAGTTGCCTCTGCCAAAGCAAATCCTAAAAGTAAGTTAGGGAATTGTTTTTGAGCTGCAGACGGATTTCTCATAGCACCAGAAAGATAGTTACCAAAAATAATTCCGATACCTACACCAGCTCCTGCTAATGCGATTGCAGCAAGACCTGCTCCAATCATTTTTGCCGCTTCTAACTCCATTTTTCCTCCTTTATTAATTAATGATGTAAATTTAATGCATCATTTAAATAGATGCAGGTTAATATTGCAAAAACGTAAGCTTGTAGAAACGCTACTAATATTTCTAAGCCAGTTAATGCTATTGAAAAACCAAGCGGTAACCACCCACCAAGTAATCCTAAACTTATTACGAAACCACCAAAAACTTTTAACATTGTATGTCCCGCCATCATGTTTGCAAACAACCTTACAGATAAACTGACTGGCCTACTCAAATATGAAATAATTTCAATTACAGTAATCAATGGCAATAATACGGCCGGAACACCGCTTGGAACGAAAATACTTAAATATTTAAATCCATGTTTGGCAAATCCTATTAAGGTTACTGCAATAAAAATAAAAAGTGCCATAATTAAAGTAACGATAATATGGCTAGTAACTGTAAACGAGTAGGGTAACATTCCAACCATATTACAAAATAAAACAAACATGAATAAACTAAATATAAAGGGAAAATAAGGTTTTGCTTTAGAGCCCGCTGTGTCACTTATCATTTTGGCAACAAAGGTATAGAACATCTCAGCAATTAGTTGAATTTTATTTGGAATAATTTTTTTTTCTTTAGTTCCAAGGAACAAGAATAACAATATAATTGAAGCGCTAATAACCATGAATAGACTTGCGTTAGTAAAAGATAAATCTATTCCCGCAATTTTTATTTCAGGCCCAATTTTATGGACACTAAATTGTTGCATTGGATTGCTTGCCATAAATTCCTTAAATTAGTCTTCTTTTTGCATTCGGTTGGCGGTTCTTATAACGTTTAACATGCCTGCACCCGCGCCTAAAAAAAAGAAAATTATTATTAACCAAGGTTTAGTATCAAACCAACTATCTAAAATAAACCCAATTATTGTCCCAACTGCAACTGCTGATACTAATTCAGTGCCTAATTTGAATGCACTACCCATAAATGAGCCTCTTTTCTCATGATCTGAAATAACCTGTTTTTTAATTTTTGATTTTGCAATTTTTAGGCGAGTTTTAAAATCTTCAGGATTTGTCATTATTATTTATGCGACTAATTCTTCAGCTTTTTGCAGGTCAACAGACACTAATTGACTAATTCCTTGTTCAGCCATTGTTACACCATATAACCTATGCATTCGAGACATTGTAAGAGCATGATGGGTGATAATAATAAATTTTGTGTTTGTAATCTTAGTAAGTTCATCTAGTAACCCGCAGAAACGAGTAACATTGGCATCATCTAATGGAGCATCTACCTCATCTAAAACGCAAATTGGAGATGGATTTACTAAAAATACTGCAAAGACCAATGATAAAGCTGTTAAGGCTTGTTCCCCACCTGATAAGAGAGTAATTGATTGCAACCTTTTTCCAGGAGGAGATACATACATTTCTAAACCAGCTTCCAGTGGATCATCTGAGTCTACTAATTCTATTTTTGCACTGCCGCCATTAAATAATTTTGTGTAAACCTCATTAAATTTTCTATTAACTTTTGTAAAAGCATCAAGTAAACGCTCTCTACCTTTTTGATTAAGCTCATCAATACTTGTTTTTAACTTAACAATGGCTGAGTAAAGATCTGATCTATCATCCTCCATTTTTTTTATTTCATTTTCATATTTTTTCGTTTCATCGTCTGCTCTTAGATTTACTGAACCCATAGACTCTCTTTGTTTTCTAACCCTAGACGACTTTTTTGATTGCTCATCTAGTGTCGGTAATTTATCTGGAGAGATTTGATTTAAATCAGACTGTGGCAATATTTCATTTTCACTTTGAATATTAAGTTCATTTTTTACAGAGTGTAATAAATCTTTTTTTCTATTTTCTATTCCCTCAATAGTTGCTTCGTTCCTTGCTTTTTTTTCCTTTAGTTCAGAAAGCTTTAATTGAATCTCTTTTATATTTTGGTTAATAGCATTATATTTTTTCTCTGCTTCTGATAATTCTTTTTCAATTTCTTCGTTTCTCTTTTTTGTATTTTCTAAGTTTTGTAAATTTTGACCTTTTGAGGTAGCTATTCGCTCAGGATTTTTTCGATTTTCTGATAACTCTGAATGAATTTTAGATTTCCGATCTGTTAACTCAGAAATCATTTTTTCTGAATTTGATTTTAAATTTCTCCAATTTTCTAGCTCTATATCAATGTTTTTTATTCTCTCTTTTCTTTTAATCGAGTCGCTTTGAATTGACTTATCTTTTCCATATTTTTCAGCATACTCCTCTTGTGATGATGTAATTTTTCTTACTAATTGCTTTAATTCACCAAAAACTTTTTTAGTAAGTTTTTTGTCATCATCTATATCTTTTTCAATTTTATTTAAAATATCTTCCAATCTAATTTGAAGTTCCTCTAATCGAGACTTTGAGTCTTTTAATTCTTTTGACGATTTAGTCTCTACTTTTACAAATTCATTTTCAGTTTTAAATAATTCCTCTTTTTCTTTAGAAATTCTTTTCTCATTCAGATCTGCATCTAAAGAAATACTTTTTTCTCGTTCAAGATCTGACCCAATTGTTTTTATTGATTTTTCTAGTTTGTCTTGTAGTGATTTTACTCTTGCTTCTTCCTCTATTAAACCTGACATATCTAAATTAAGTTTTTGTAAACTTGCAGCACTCTCCATTTTTTTGTCACGTAGAGGAGAGAGTTTTTTACCTTCTTCTTCTAAAAGAGCATTGTTATGATTAAAATCTATACTAATTGCACTAATTTCATCTTCTAGTTCACTTAATTTTTCAACTATTTGTTTTTTGTCTTTTTCAATCTCTCTTATTTTCAAGTAGTATAAACCAGCCTCTATTCGCTTAATTTCTCTTGAAATTTCCTTGTATTTTGTTGCTTCCTCAGCTTGTTTTTTTAAATTATCTAATTGTTTTTGTTGTTGTTTTTTAAGCTCGTCAGCTCTTTTTAGATTATTTTCAGCTGCATTTAATCTTGTTTCAGCTTCCTGTCTTCTAGCATGTATTCCAGAAATTCCTGCCGCTTCTTCCAAAATAGATTTTCTTTCAATAGGTTTTGATGTTACAAGCTGACCAATTCTTCCTTGACTTATTAAAGATGGAGAATGAGCTCCAGTTGATAAATCAGCGAACAATGTTTGCACGTCTCTTGCTCTTACCTCTTTATCATTAATATAATATTTAGAACCTTTATCTTTTTCAATTTTTCTTTTAACTTTTACTTCATCAAATTCTTTAAATTGAGCCGGTCCCTCCTTATTTTTATTGTCAAGCAATAAAGAAACTTCAGATATATTTTTGGATGACCTATTTGAGGTTCCAGAAAAAATAACATCTTCCATTCCGCTTCCTCTCATACTTTTCGCAGAGTTTTCTCCCATACACCATCTAAGAGCTTCTACAATATTCGATTTACCACAACCATTGGGACCCACAATTCCTGTTAATCCATTTTCAATTAAAAATGTTGTTTTATCTGAAAAAGATTTAAAGCCAGTTATGTCTAATTGTTTGAACTTCATTTATTATAAATTTTTTTCAATAATTTTTTTGAATTCTTTGTAATCGATTTTATTTGTATATTTTTTTTCATTTACTATAATTGTTGGAGTAGACTCAATCTTATATTTTTTTTGAGCTTCAATCCTTTGGTTTAGTATCTCATCTTGCGCGACATTATCATTTAAACAATTACGCATTTTTTCTTTACTTAAATCAAAATTAGATCCTAAATCTATAATTAAATTGTTAATTTTATTAATATCAGAGCCAACAGCCCATCTTTTTTGTTTATTATAAATTTCCTCTAATAGTTCAAATCTTTTATCATTATTGCTTTGACATCTTATTACAACTTCAGCATTTAGAGCAGCTAAATCTAAAGGAAAAGCATGATGTTCAAATCTTACTAAACCTTTATCAATATAATCTGTTTTTAAATTATTGAAAATTACAGCATGAAAACTTGCACAATGGGGACATGTTAAAGATGAAAAAACTTTTACTATAACTTTAGCATCAGAATTTCCAATGCTTAATATTTTACTTTCGGCTTTTACAATAAAGGTAAAAAAAGTTAAAAAAATTATTACAAAAAAATTATGTTTTTTTTTCATTAAATGCCTTTAAAAAATTACTTAAAGAATTTTTAAGTTTATTATTACTCACTTTGTCCATTTTTTCCTCAATTTGAGAAAAGTTTTTAATTTTTCGAAAAACCCTATTATTAGATACTATTCTATCCTGAACAATTTTAAAAATAATATGACTTATACAATTATAACCAAAAAAGCTGTTGATTTTGTCAATTATTTCTTTTTTTTTATACTCCATTTCCATTTCTTTACCGTGAACCACGTTAAGAACTAGTGTACCATCTTTCATATTCGACCCTATTCTGATTTTTACAGGATAACAAAAGTCAGAAATTTTTTTGCTCACCATTTTTGTCCAATTGTCGACAATGTTAGAATAATTGTACCCTCCTTTTTTTAAATATTTTTTAAGAGTTTTTGGCACAGAGCTAGAAAAAGGTCGAAGTCCTTGTATGTGCTTAAAAGTTTTATTATTATTTTTACTATGCATTTAAATCCGACTTTATCAAAAAAAATTCTTGCATGGTATGATAATAGCAAAAGAAATTTACCTTGGCGTGTTAGCAAAAAATCACCAAAAAAGCTTTATTACAGACTGTTAAGCGAGTTTATGCTGCAACAAACGCAAGTAAAAACAGTCATTCCTTATTTTAAAAAATTTACAAAAGAATATAAAACACTCGAGTCACTATCTAGAGCAAATGAAACTCAAATTCTAAAAATGTGGGAAGGTTTAGGTTACTACAGGAGAGCCAGAAATTTATTGGTATCAGCGAAATTATTAGTTAAAGAATACAATTCTAAGTTTCCGAATACTTTAAAAGAAATCAAAAAACTTCCAGGAGTTGGAGATTATACTGCTAACGCGTTAATGGGTTTCATCCATAATTATCCAACAATAGCCATAGACGGGAATGTGAAAAGGGTATTCGCAAGATATCTTAATAAAAAAGAGTCAAAGATAAATTATGAAAAGTTAATTGATGCTAATAAAAAAAATCTTTTTATTACAGAAAGAAACTCAGATTTTGTTGAAGCATTAATGGAATTTGGGGCTTTAATTTGCAAACCAAAAGACCCAAAATGTAGTCAATGTTGTTTGAATAAAAGTTGTAGGTATTTAAAATCATCAAATAAGATTGAAACTTATAAAAGAAAAAAAATAAAAGTTATGAATTGCAATATTTTCTGTTATGTGAGTAAAAAAAAACAAATAGCTTTAACAAAAGAGAATAAAATTAAATTTCTCAAAGATTTTAATTTACCATTAATAAAAGAAATGAAAAATAATTCTGTAAATAAAGATTGGAAATTTTTAAAAAATTATAAGAATTCTATTTCAAATTTAAGCCTTAATATTAATTTATATTATAAATTTTCAAATAAGATTCCAAAATCATACAATTGGTACTCTTTAAATAACAATAAAGAATTTATTCCAAGTTTTACAAAAAAAATATTTAATCAGGTTTCAACTTTATTCTAATGAAAAAGAAAATTGCAATAATTGGTGCTGGTATAGCAGGATTAACTTTAGCAAACTTAATTAAAAAATATACAGACCATGAATTTATGGTTTATGAAAGAGAAGAAAGTCTGTCTCTAGAGGAGGGATATGGTATTCAATTAGCCACAAACAGCATAAAAATTCTAAATAAAATAAGTTTTAATAAAATTAATAATGAAAAAATTTTTCACCCAAAGACAATAGATTTTTACAATATACAAAATAAAAAAATATGTGATTTGAATTTATCTAAGTTTAATAGCCCCGAAGCAAAATACACAACACTTCAAAGATCTACTTTAATCGAATATTTGAAAGAAGATATTTACACTCAGCATTTAAGATTTGGAAAAAAAATAAAAGAAGTCTCTGAGCTAAAAGACAAAGTTCTTATCAAATTTGATGATAACACAAATGACCTGGTAGATTTTGTTATTGCTGCTGATGGAATATTTTCAAACACCAGGTCATTTTTTGAAGTGAAAAAAAATGAGCCAATATTTAAAAAAGCTATTGCAGCAAGAGTAATATTAAATTCAAAATTTGAATTTGATATAAATGAAGAAAATATAAGTTTAATGCTCGGAAGTAACAGCCATATCGTCCTTTATCCAATAAATAAAAAAAAAGAACTAAATATGGTTTGTATAATGAGATGTAAAAAATATGAACCTGATAATGTCAAACAGTTAGTTCAAGAAATAATTTTAAACCAAAATCCAAAATTAAAAAATATATTTGAGAATGAAATAAAAACATGGCCTTTATATTTTACTCCAAAAATTATTCCCTCTTCTAATAAAAAGGTATTTTATATTGGAGATGCTTTTAATGGATTTTTACCAACCCTTGCACAAGGTGCTGGCCAGTCTATAGAAAGCGCTTTTGAAATATTTAATTTACTGACAAGAGATAAGCTTGATAAAGAAAATAATTATTTTGAAATTAGATCAAAAAGGGCAAAAATTATCAGAAGTAGATCAAATTTTAATTTCTTCGTATTTCACTTTTCAAGCAAAATTATGCAAAATATTAGAAATCTATTTTTGAAGCTTTTGGTAAAACGTAGATTTTTTGTAAAAAGATACTTAGGTAAAGTTTATAATAATTAGGCTTTAGTTTCATTGATAAATTTCTGTCTTAAACTATCAATCACAACAGTGGATCCATTAATGTTACAATGCCAATAAGTCCAACCATTATAGCTTTCAGCTCCCATAATTGTAGCTGCCACTTTATGAATAGAACCTTCTGACTCTTTATATCTAATACTTCCATCAGCCATAATTTTAGCATTAATCTTTTTCTTTGGATCAAATAGGGTGGTACCAGGCTTTAATATTCCTAGTTCCACAAGAGAGCCAAAAGGTATTCTTGGTTTTGATTTATTGTTTTCAACAGTATCTAAGTATTCATCCTCAATTACCTTAGTTTTTTTTATTCGTTCGCTAGCAGCTTTAAAATACTTTTTATCTCTTTCTATACCAAAATATTTTCTACCTAATTTTTTAGCAACCACTGCTGTAGTTCCAGTTCCTAAAAAAGGATCAAAGATGGCATCACCTTTGTTTGTGGTAGCTAAAATAATTCTATGTAAAAGCGCCTCTGGTTTTTGTGTAGAATGTATTTTTTTTCCATTTTTCTTTAGCCTTTCTTTTCCGTTGCAAATAGGCAGTATCCAGTCCGATCTCATCTGTAAATCATCATTTAAACATTTTAAAGATTGATAATTAAACGTATATTTTGATTTCTTATTTTTTGAAGCCCAGATAAGAGTTTCATGTGCATTAGTAAATCGTGTACCTCTAAAATTTGGCATAGGATTATTCTTTCTCCAGATGACATCATTAAGCAGCCAGTAATCTAAATTTTGTAAGTGATAACCTAGACGAAAAATATTATGATAAGACCCTATTACCCAAATACTTCCATTGTCTTTAAGAATTCTTTTACACTCATTAAGCCAATTAATGCAGAATTCATCGTAATGTTTGAAACTATTAAATTGATCCCACTTATCATTTACACCATTCACTTTGCTTGCATCGGGGCGAGTTAATTTTTCACCAATCTGCATATTGTAAGGAGGGTCAGCAAAAACTAAATCAAAAGACTTATCAGGAATTTGTTTTATTTCCTTTAAACAATCTCCATTAACGATTTGATTGGAAAATTTTAACATTTTTAGATTCAACTCTAAATTGAATCCAGGGTCAAATGTTTTTGATGAAAAAATGAGTCTTCTTGTGTTTGAGATTCTTAGTTAGACAATATCTTGTGTACAGGTTTAAAACCTTTACGATGATGAGAGGTAATACCAAATTTTTTTAAGCCATCTAAATGAGCCTTAGTTCCATAACCAAAATTACTTTCCCAAGCATAGTCTGAAAATTCTTCTGAAAGTTTAATCATGAGGTTGTCTCTATAAACTTTTGCAATAATAGAAGCCGCGCTAATCACTTTTATTTTTTCATCACCATTTACAATAGTTTTGTAATTTTTCAATCCACTCGGTGCAAAATTCCCGTCTATCAAAGTCAAATCTGGTTTAACAGTTAGTTGGTTTAAAGCTCTTTTCATCGATAGCAATGAGGCTTGAAGAATATTTAAATCTAAAATCTCCCCGACAGATGCTAGACCTATTGCAAAGTGTGAGTGAGATTTAATATGATCTGAAATTTCTTGTCTTTTTTTAAAACCAATTTTTTTAGAATCTTTTAACAACTTAAGATTTATACTCTCTTTAAGTATAACAGCAGCAGAAACTACTGGACCAGCAAGACATCCTCTACCAACTTCATCTACACCAGCAGTAATAATTTTTTTTTTCAATTTAATTAAATATTCTTATCTCTTATCATCTTTAAGTCAATCCAAGCCATTTTCTTCTGTGCAGGTTGCCTCATTAAAAAAGCAGGATGAAATGTAATAATTACAGATGTTTTACAATTTCCAAATTTTTTTTCGATCCATTTACCTCTCATTTTAGATATCACAACTTCATTACCAATCAATGCATTCATTGCCGTACTACCAAGTAAAACTAAAATTTTTGGATTTATAATTTCAATATGTTTAGTAATAAAAGGTAAATATCTTTTGATTTCTTCATCTGTTGGCCTTCTATTGTTAGGTGGCCGATAATTAATTATATTTGATATATATACTTTTTTTCTATCTAAATCGATTGCAGCAAGCATTTTATCAAGCAATGCTCCAGCTCGGCCTACAAACGGCAAACCTTCTTCGTCCTCATTAGCTCCTGGAGCTTCTCCGACTAGCATTATTTTAGATTTTGGATTTCCATCGCTAAATACCATGTTTGTTGAGCTATCTTTTAAGCTACAGTTTTTTATGTTCTGTATTGTTTCCTTTAGTCTCGCTAAATTTTCTGCTTTATCTGCTGATATTTGAAAAGTATCCTTTTTATATCTATTGATTGCCTTATTATTGTAAATTAAATTGTAATTAATAAAGTTATAAAATTTTATTAATTTAATTGGACTTATTTTGTTTTTTTTTATCATTATTTAGTATGAAAATATTTAATTTAAATTCTAAGATTATAGGACTTATTTTAATTGTCATTATATATTTGTCCACATCACCCGCTAAGCCTTTGGATAAGTTTGCCGAAGCAGATCGAGTTTCAGACTATTTTTCGGGAATTCTATTATTGAACGAAAATAAATATGAAGAGTCTTTTAATTTTTTAAAAAAACTTAATGGGCTTGAGACCAATCATTTAGATTATTCAAAAAAATACTTATTTTCCTTAATTAATTCAGAAAATTTAAAAGAAGCTTTTAATTATTCAAAAAAACTTGAAAAACAAAAACTAGATAGTTTTGAGAGTCACTTAATAATGGGAATATTTTACCTCAAAGACAATCAAATGGATTTAGCTCAAAAATATTTCTCCAAAGCCAAAAATCGAAACTCAAGATCCGTATTAAATAAATACGTGTCTAATTCCTTATTCAATTGGTCTAATTTAAAAAACTTAGATTTAAATCAAGCCCTTTTAGAGCTAGAAAAAATAGATGGAAGATTTGAAAATCTTAAAAAAATACAAAAAGTTTTTTTGAGTTGCTATTTTGAGGACCAGAATTCAAAAAATTTATTTAAAAAACTTATATCTGATGAAAAAATCGATTTTTCAAGATACAATTATTTTTATGCTTCCTACCTTAATTTTTTAGGAAAAAAACACGATGCACAAGACATTGTAGATTTATCTCTTAATTCTTATCCAAGAAATTTGTTACTTAATCAGTATAAGTTAGATTTAGATAAAAATAATGATATTTCTATTTTTGAATTCAATAACGAGAGACATGTAGTTGCGGAAATTTTATATATTACTGCAAACGCACTTTCAGCTCAATCGATTTATCCTTTATCAAATTTTTATTTAAATTTATCAAAATATTTGAACGAAGATTTTCATTCATACGATACTTTATTAGCAGAAAATTACTATAAATCAAAAAATTTCAAAAGTGCAAAAAAAATTTACAAAAAATTAAATAAAAGAGGAAAAGCTTATAGGTGGTACTCCTCAAAACAGCTTGCAAAAATTTTAATAAAAGAGAAAAAAAAGAATGAAGCACTTAAATTAGTAAGTGAAGCATATAATGATTTAGTAGATAAAGATATTTATGAAATTTACGACTATGCCGAGTTCTTAAAAAATAATGAAAAATTTAAAGAGTCAATCCCCCTTTACAGCAAAATAATAAACCAGGTTGAAAAAAACCATCCCTTATATGTCGAAGCAACTGATGGGAGAGGAGTAGCTTTCGAGCGAGTTGATGAGTGGAAAAAAGCTGAGAAAGATTTACTTTCGTCATTGGAAGCGGATCCTGATCAAGCATATGTAATTAATTATCTAGCTTACTCTTGGATTGAAAAAGGAATTAAAATTGAAAAATCATTGAAGATGTTGGAGAAAGCAAACAAGTTAAGGTCTAATGATCCTTATATTACAGACTCATTAGGGTGGGCTTTATTTAAGCTTGAAAGATATCAAGAAGCAAAAAAGTATCTTCAACTAGCAGTAAGACTTATGCCTGGAGACCCCATAGTTAATGACCACTATGGAGATGTGCTTTGGAAAAACGGTAATAAAATTCAAGCGAGATACTATTGGAATTACGTGCTAAATCTTGAAAAGACAGAGGACAAATTGAAAAAAATAATTGAAAATAAATTAATCAAAGGCCTCTAATATGGTCATTAAATCGTATTCAAAGATCAACTTATC
>Ga0213866_10001276_pt1 | contig 18871 bp, 14 predicted proteins | sample PICome_11_FD_160079 | JGI IMG/M metagenome (GOLD analysis project Ga0213866, IMG submission 160079) | Coastal seawater microbial communities near Pivers Island, North Carolina, United States - PICO284 | ecosystem: Environmental > Aquatic > Marine > Coastal | place: USA: North Carolina...
CAGGGGGTATGTTGGTCTCGCAGATGCTACCAAGCTTTCGTGGGCATCGCCGCTGGAATGGGCAACCCGTTTTCGGTGGTGATAATTCAACCACATCATCAGCAGTCAGGCGTGGCGCAACGTCGGGATCAGGTTCCAATACAGCACCAATAAGGGCATCGGTATAGGGGTGGAAAGGCGCCGAATAAACCGCGGCGACTGGGCCAATTTCACAAATGCGACCTTGATATAAAACGGCCACCCGATCTGAAATAGCTTTCACCACGGCAAGATCATGTGACACGAAAATATAGGTTGTTCCATCTTGCCGTTTTAACGCATCAAGAAGATCAAGCACTGCTGCCTGAACTGAAACATCAAGTGCTGATGTCACTTCATCACAAAGAATGATTTCTGGGTCTGCAGCAAAAGCGCGGGCGATTGCAACACGTTGCTTTTCTCCGCCCGAAAGCTGACTCGGAAGGCGTTCAAGGTAATGTTCTCCTAATCGAACCTGTTCGAGGATGGCGATGCTACGATCGCGAAGAGGCGTGCCGGAAAGCCCATAATAAAGACGAAGTGGCTGCGCCAGAATCTGGGCAACTGTATGACGTGGATTAAGGCTATCATCAGGATTTTGGAAGATGATTTGCACTTGACGGAGATAGGCTGCAGGCCGTTTTTCGACCATCGTGTCCAATGGTTCGGTCTGATTCAAAATGATGTTCCCTGATTGAGCTGGCACCATTCCGGCAATGGTTTTTAAGATGGTTGATTTGCCACTACCGCTCTCTCCAACCAGCCCCAATGTTTCTCCCTTTTTTATGTCAATCGTGATCCTTTCAACGGTGCTTGGCGGGATATCTTGCGATCGGAACAGCTTTGACAAAAGTCCGGGCTGGCTGTAACTTACCGACAGATTGGAAAGTGAAAGAGCGCTATTCTTGCACGCGGCAATGGGATTTGACTTTGCCGATGTTTGAGGCTTTCGATTGAGCTGGCCGATCTGATAATGATGAAAACAGCGAACGGTTTCACCACTTTCAAGATGATCCAGTGGTGGCGGTGACGACCGGCAGGTTTGATCAGCCAACTTGCAACGATCGGCAAAAGCGCAACCCGTAATGGTTTCGCTTGGCATTGGTGGCCGTCCGTCCAGTGCCTGCGGCAGGCTGGCTTCATTTAGCCGTGGTATAGATGCCAGCAGACCATGTGCATAAGGGTGACGTGGTGACAAAAGTACCTGATTTGCACTACCTGTCAAAACGGTTTCACCAGCATACAACACCATGACTTTGTTACATACGCGTGCAATTGCGCCAAGATCATGGCTGACATACAGCATCGCCAGATTTCTGTCCTTTGCCAAATCACGAAGCAACTCCATGATATGGGCTTGCGTGGTGACATCAAGGCCAGTGGTCGGCTCGTCAAGAAGCAACGCTTCGGGGTTGCTGGCAAGTGCCATTGCAATAGCCACCCGTTGTTGTTGGCCGCCGGATAATTCATGCGGATAGCGATCGGTAAGCCCAACTGGATCCGGAAGGCGAACCTGACTCAAAAGATCAATCACGCCAGCGTGAAAGTCGGTTGCGGGAATATTACTATGCAGGCGCAAGGCCTCAGTGATTTGCTGACCAATGCGCAAATTCGGTGTTAAGGACTGGCCTGAGTTTTGCGGAATTAGTGCAAGTCGCCCGCCACGAAGGCGTTGCAGAGCATTGCGCTTGATATTCAGCATGTCGATCCCGTCAAAATGAATTTGTCCGGAAATCACGTGAAGCCCGCGTTTGAAATACCCCATTGCGGCGAGCGCCAAGGTGCTTTTCCCAGAACCGCTTTCCCCAACAAGCCCAATGCTATCACCTCTGGTAATGCTAAGATTTACATCACGCAGCACCAGAATAGATTTGCCACTTCGGCTCGTATACCCAACTGAGAGATTCTTTATTTCAATGAAGGCTGGCTGTGGCATTTTACATTGGTGCCTTTTGTGCGCGGTCAATTCCAAGCGCTTTAGCCAGCGCATCTGCAGACAAATTAATACCAATGATTAGGGTTGACAGGCCAATGACTGGCGCAATGACGCCCCATGGGGCGAAAGACATAAAGCCGCGCGCATCCGATATCATCAACCCCCAGTCAGGCGTTGGCGGTGAAACGCCGAATCCAAGAAAGGAAAGCGATGAAAAAGCCAATAACATCCATGACCAGCGCATGGCGCCTTCAACCATCAATGTATCAAGGACATTGGGCAAAAGTTCACGCCAGATTATGCTAATCCTGCTGTGGCCACGGGCCTTGGCTGCCCAAACAAAATCACGGGCAATGATGTCATGAGTCGCGGCGCGGGCAACGCGTATCACTGGTATACCGTAAAAAAACGTCAAGGTTGGGATTAGCACGCCAATGCCGGTGCCAAAGGTTACAATCAAGACCAGCATTTTGAGAATCCATGGCAACGATAAGAACGCATCGACAACACGCATTAGTACTTCGTCGACACGGCCGCCAACCAAACCGAATAATATGCCGATAAATCCTCCCCACATCACAGCAAGCGGTGTTGCAATCCCCGTAACAAGCAAGGCCTCGCGGCCACCCATTAGAGTGCGTGAAAGGATATCACGCCCCAAATGATCAGCTCCAAGCCAATGTTCAGTAGATGGAGGGCTCAGCATGAGTGCAGAGTTCTGCAATTTGTAGTCATATGGTGCTATTGAGGGGCTTAGCAGTGCCAACAGGATATGAAGAAATACTAATGTCAGGCCAATGCGCCCTGAAGGCCTTGCCAAAATATCCTTCATGACCGGAACGAATCGACCTTTTTCTTGCTGGTAGCTGGCAGAGGATAGGGTCATTGTTTCCTCATATACATCGTGCGGAGTTTTGGATTGGCAATCATTGTCAACAGGTCTGCTGCAAGATTGACGCATACATAGATACTAGCAACGATCAGCGCGATGGATTGCACCACCGGAAGGTTCCGGTCAGAAATTGAGTCAATCATCAGCCGTCCAAGGCCTGGGTAGTTGAACACAACTTCAATCACGACGACACCACCTAGCAGCCAAGCGATGGTCAATGCCACTACATTAATCGCCGGCAATAATGCGTTTGGAAGGGCGTGCCGAAATACCATTTGCCAATATGGGACGCCTTTCAAAGTTGCCATTTGAATATAGTCGCTGGCCATTACATCGATAACCGATGAGCGAACCATGCGCATTATATGAGCGCACATCACAAAGGATAAAACGATCACAGGAAGCAATATCTCAGGAAAGAATTCGCTTGCTGGTGCTGCGGCTGAGGTCAGGACAATGCCAGGCAGCCAGCCAAGCCAGATGCTAAGCACAAGAATGAGCAGGGTTGCCGAAACAAATTCAGGGATTGTCATGGCAAAAATAGCCAGCGTTGACGCGATGATATCTGGCAGACGGTCACGCCACAGCCCACTGATAACACCCAGCAGCAGGGCGAGCGGAATACCTAAACTCATGGCGCAGAACGCCAGAAGTAAAGAGTTTTTCAGCCGGTCCCCAACAATTGTGCTTATTTTAGTTTTGCCATCGGCAGCTAGGCCAAGATCGCCGCTAACAGCGCCTTGCGTCCATTCAGCAAAGCGGTCAATGGCTGGCCGGTTTAGATCAAGATCCTTGCGGCATTGGGCTAGAAGCTCGTCGTCAGCCTGATATTCACCTAGAAATTGCGTACAGGCGTCTCCTGGCAGCATCTCTACGCCAGAAAAAATGATTAAGGACACAATGCACACTGTCACGCCGCCAAGTAATACTCTTCTTATCAGCATGAAAAGCACAATCTACTCCTTGCTCATTCAGTTATGTGGTCGGCATAGATAAAAGCCAGCCTCGCAGCTTATGCTTTATGATTTGGCTGGCTTGTATCTAGGTTAGATGAATAGGCCTACTTATTTGACCGTTACCTTATGCCAGCGGATTGAATGATTTTCCACTGCGTCAATACCGTTAACATTGGCAGCCATCACATAGAGTTTTGAAACGTGATAGGGGATTAATGTACCAGCAGTTGAGTAAAGGTGCTTTTGTGCCTGTACATAAAGCGCCTTGCGTTTGTCAAAGTTTAACTCGCGCCGCGCTTCAGCCAAAAGGGCATCAAAATCAGCATCCCTATAATAGGACTCGTTCCATTTCGCTGTTGAAAGGTAGATTTCATGTAATGCCGAGTCAGCGGGGCGCTCATTCCAACGCGTTGCAGAAACCGTCTTTTGCATCCATGTGTCTTTCCAATACCCATCTGATGGCACCTGTTTAATGTTTACCCGTATGCCCGCTTTTGCAGCTTGTTGTTGGTAGGCTTCGGCTAGGATTGGCCATGTTGGTTCCAATGTTGCCACATAGACATCCACGTCAATACCATTTTCAAAGCCTGCTTCGCTGAGAAGTTTTTTGGCACCGGCAATGTCCTGCGGACATTTAATATCAGCGCGATATTGATCATCAGGTTTCACAGGCGTATCGCACGCAACGGTGGCCGCTCCGCCCATGATAAGTTTGACCAGTTCACCACGGTCAGCTGCCATGCGGACTGCTTGGCGAACCCGCACATCGGTAAAAGGCGCAACATCAGTGCGGAAAACCAGACCGCGCCAGTTGCCAGTTGGCACTTCCATCATTTTGAATTTGCTGTTGTTGGCGAACATGGGCTTTTGCTGGTTGGTCACCTTGTCCTCAAAGTGGATCTGACCGCCAAGCAAAGCTTGCAAGCGCGCTTGACCGTCACCAATCCCGATGATTTCCATCTTCGAAACGCCTGGGGCACCTTCCCAATAATCCATATTGGCTTCGAGTTTTGTAGTGCCAGCAGCATCAAATTTCACCAGCTTGAATGGACCAGTGCCAATGCCTGATGATGCGATGCTGTTGCCCGATCCCTCGGGGATGATTCGCAGGCGATAATCCATCAGCTGAAGCGGTAGGTCGGCAAATGGTGTTGACAGCTTAAAGGTAACGGTTGATTTGTCCGGCGCTTCCATTTTTTCGATCATCTTGATGGCGGATCGTGCTGGCGATTTATTTTCTGGGTTCAGTACACGGTTAAATGTGTAGATTACGTCGCCAGAGTCGAACGCGCTGCCATCGTGGAATTTAACGCCGTCACGCAATTTTAATGTCCATTCGGTGGCTTGAGAATTTGCTGACCATGAAACCGCAAGGTCTGGGCTTGGTGATCCCTTCATGTCTGGCCGAATGAGGCGACTCATTAGCTTTTCTGTAATCTGCATGACACGGCCGCGTGAAGCCGGATCGAGGCTGGATTTGTCACCAAATCCGTATTCATGGGCCTGTTTGAAAGTGCCACTTGGCGCGGCAGTCGCTCCGGCGCTAGCGAAAACGATCAGTGTTGCTGCAATAAGGTATTTTTTCACTGTTAATTCCTCCTCGTGACGCAGTCCCCTCATAACCCACATGAATCGGTGACTTGCATTTGACTATGCAGAAAATCGGTCGACCGACAGACTCTCACTTTACTCAATTAATGACCCCCAACTATGGGATTACCAAGAATTGATAACAAATATAATTTGGGAATAAATACATTTGTAAAGCGTATAGGTTTTATTTTTTTATTTGGATTGCCTATTGAGGCAACACTGCTCAGACTAATGTTGCACTGGACAGCGTTATGTTTTCCCCTTTAGGCGCCAAACAACAACGTTATCCAAGCATGTCCAAAAGTTTAAGTGACACTATTTGCAAGTCAACAGGCACGTTTTGTAAGCCAGTAGGTGGCAACCCAGCCGTTGCAGGCCTCCACTTAAATATTTGACGAGGCCGCCATTGCTGATTTGCATACGCGCTGCTCCGCGTCGCTATTATAGTTCGTGTTGATATTGATATGATAGACATAGGCCACACCCTCTTCATCTGGGAAAATTCAACGGCTGCAACATCTTGCCCCCCGCACGCCATACCTTTGTTAAATAGCGGTACTCAAAAGAGTGGCCCACGGGATGGCTGTTGTTCGCTGTTGTGATGATGATGAAGCCGTCCATAGATTTTATGAACGGCTAACGCTTCATGGTTATACTCTATCTGGCGAACCAACTGTTTAGGGAGACTGATCAGTTCTTTATCTGGTTACTAAAGACGGGAGCCAAGTGGAGGCTTCGGGAACCATAATCATCAAAATACCATAAAGAATGCCAACGCCAACAAAAAGTGGTACCTCGCGGAAGGCCTTCGCCGGGTTTTCTTGAATGACACTGGCGCTTGTGTAAATGCCGACACAGACTGGTGGGGTGATCATCCCGATCCCGGCAAAGGCAACGAACACCACATATAGATGCAGCAGGCTCTGGTTGAAGGACAAGGTGATTGCAGCAAAGATCGGCACAGTGAGATAGAAAACCGGAACAATTTCGACAAAGGTTCCGAGCAAAAGGCAAATGATCGCCAGTGCCACCCAGAACAGGGCAAACGTCACGCCTATATCAGTAAAATAACTGACGATCTGTTGTGGGATCTGGCTATAGGTCAGGATTACGCTAAGGAAGGTAGCGGTCGCTATGATAGCAAAAATGATCGCTGTGATTGTCGCCGTTTCTTTGAGCGCTAGGCACAGCGATGCGACGGTTAGCTCTCGGTATATCACAAACCCCATTACGATCGCCCAAACGCCAGCAACTGCTGCTGACTCAGACGGGGTGAGTAGGCCAGCATAAATGCCGCCAAGAATGATGATCGGGGTAAATAATCCGGGCAGCGCGCCAAGAAAGCTACGCCAGCGTTCTGCCGCTGAAGCTGGCTCTGGGTTGCGGATGTTGCGGCATTTGATTAGGACAACAATGACCATGAAGGCGAGAAGGATCAGCCCTGGGATTACTCCAGCAGCAAAGGTTTGTGAGACCGGAACATTGGTGAGGGCGCTGAACAATATCGCGGCATTTGAGGGTGGAATCAAAGCTTCGAGGAGCGCGGCCGAGGCTGCCAGAACAATGACAAAGGGTCTGGGATACCCCTGTTCGAGCATCTTTGGCATCATGATCGTGCCGACAGCTGTGATGGCGGCCAGAATGGAGCCACAGAAAGCGGCAAAAAACCCCATAGCGATAACCATGGCAATACCAAGACCGCCCGGCCAATGACCGACAAGTGCTGTCGCAAAATCAACTAGGCGTTTAGCAGCGCCGCCGCGGAGCATCACCATTCCGGCGAAAATAAACAAAGGTACGGCAACTAGAATGTGCTTTGTCATCGCGCCAAAGGAGACCTGAATCAAGGTTGACCAGGGCAGACCAAGACCGAGAATGGCGGCGGCCGAGCTGCCGATACCGAATACCAAAAAGATCGGTACCGACATAAGCAACAGTAGGATTGAAGAGAAGATTGCAAGCGCGTACATGGGTTAAATCTTCTCAGGGCTGTTCGTCGGGTTAGTCTGGGCCGGATCATTGGGCGTTGAACCACCCAGCGCAACGAGTTCAGCCAGAACTAGCTCTAGTGCGAATAAGATCATTAACCCAAAGCCGCAAGGAAAGGCCAGATACACCCACCAGACCGGGATTTCGATTTCCAGCTCCATGACCTGTCCCAGCCTGAAATATAGGCTTGTGGCCTCAATCCCAGCGACAAAAAAGACGATGGATGACAGCAGGGCAATCACCGCGATAATCAGTCTGAGGACCGATAACTGCCTTGGGGCTAGAAGATTATTCAGGATATCCACCTTTATATGGGCTCCGGATTTCAACAACGGCCCCAGAAGCGGGAAGACAAGCCAGCTAGTGAGGATTGGTGGCAGTTCGATGAACCAATCATAGCCAGTGCCGGAGACGTATCTTATGAGCGCGCTCAAGAACAGCGCAAGCACCATGTTGGCGACAATAAAAATCGCCAGCAGATAAATCGCTTTCTCAAGCCATTCATTCAACTTGGACAAAGATGCAAGCGCAGCGCTCAACACAGCGCCTGCCTCGTTGCTTTGAGTGCGGGATGAAAGCTAGTTAGCAACATATTGCTGGGCCTTGACCAGCGTATCCTCATCGAACATGTCTGCCATTGCCGGCATCACTTCATCCTGCATCAATTTATTGAATTTTGCTTTCTCGGCGCCGCTGAGTTCGGTAACAACGCCGCCACGTTCGATAAATTTCTTCAAGGTATCTTCACCCGCGCCCAGAATACTATCAGTTGCAATCTGGCCAACTTCAGCGCCAACAGTCAAAACCAACTCCCGCAAATCATCAGGCAGGCTGCTCATCCAATCGCGGTTGGCCATAATGTAAGCATCGGCAAAATACTGATAGGGCTTTTGCCCATAGGCCAGAAATTCCCACCAGCTATAGGCTTCAATTGATCCTGGAGGGCTATTGATAGTGTCGATCATACCGGTCTGAAGCGCAGTGTAGACCTCACCAGTTGGCAGTGAAACAGCGTTGGCACCAAGCGCCTTCCACATCGGAAGCTCACTTTTCAAAAGGCGGCGCGCTTTCAGCCCATTCATCACGTCAATGCTGGTCAATTCACGGGCACTGCTGAAAGTCATCACCGGACCAACAGGGTTATACATGACTAGCTGCGAATTGCTTTTTTTGGTGATATCCCCCCAGATTTCCTGGCCCTTGTCTGAATTCAGGAAAAATCCACGCTGCTGTTCATAGGAGGCAAACAGACCGGGGTAGGAGGCAACATTGAAATTCTTGTTAATCGGAGGAAAGCTGACAACGCCGACAACGCCGCCAAGTTCAACAGCGCCAGAGGTGATGGCGCCAAGAACCTCTCTGATGCCGAAAAGCTGTTTGGACGGGTAATATTCGATCTTTAGCCGCCCACCGGACCTTTTTGTCACCTCATCGGCAAACATCTGTGAATGGATCGAGCTTTGATGGGTTGGGCTCCAATGTCCAGACATGCGCGCGACAATCTGGTCAGCAAAGACCTGAAATGAAGTGAGCGATATTGTCAGTGCAACGCCCAATACTACCGGTTTGGTGACGCTACGCAAGGTCGCCGAAAGAAGTCTTCTCATTTGTTCCCCCTCTTGATGCAGTGCCTTTATAATCGATATGAATCAGTGATTTACATTTTACTATGTAGTAAATCAGTGAACCGACAGACTCTTGTTTTACCCAATTGTTACAATTTAACTATGGGATTATCGAAAATTGATAACAAATATAATTTGCAAATGAACACATGTGCATATCGTATAGGTTTTATTTTTTAATTCGAATTGCCTATTGAGACAAAACTGCTCAGACTAATTGTGCTTGCAAGGTGAGACCGTAACTAAAACGAAAGGCGCGACACGACACTAAAGCTACTGGATGACAAGGATCACAACCAGATTATAGGGAATAATATGCGTGAGCTAGTTCAGATATTTGCTGTTGGCGGTGGAGGCTTTACCCATTCGCAAGAAGGGGGTGGCCGTGATTCGCTGCTTGAGGATCGTCTGCTAGCATTGGTTGGGCCTGCTACCAAATTGAAAATTGGTTATATCGGGCACGCCAATAATGATCAGGCGGATCGCCTAACCGCTTTTTATGCGCGATTTGCGAGCTGTGCGCGAACATCGCATTTGCCGGTAACGGCAGATGCGACGATGGCGCAGGATTTTTTACAAGATTTGGATATTCTTTATGTTGGTGGGGGAACAACAACAGCAATGCTGTCACATTGGCACAAATCAGGCATTGCTGATTTATTGGTGGCAGCGATAAGCCGGGGGCTTGTAGCATCCGGGGTTAGCGCCGGGGCGATTTGCTGGTTTTCCGATTTACTATTGAAAACCGAGGATGATTGTTTTGAGCCCCAGTTTGAACAGCGTGAGGGGCTTGGGCTTATTGCAGGAAGCGCCTGCCCGCATTTCAGCAGTGAGCCAGCCCGAAAACAGGCCTTTGAAGCGGCTATTGCCAGTCGCCAATTACAATCAGGGATCGCCATTGATGATGGTGTTGGCGTGCATATTATCAATGGTGTGGTTGCCGAGATTGTCCGCGCCCGTAGCAGCGGGTCAGCTTATCTAATAGCACCAGATGGTGACATGAATGCCCATCAGCCGCTCAAGCGCGGTCAACGGCTTGGAGTGGGATCAAAAGGAGACACAAGCTTATGAGGCGGGGTGAAGGGTCGGATCGATCAAGAATGGGGCGCGGTAGGCGTGAACAAAACACTAGGAATATCTCTGCTGAAGGTCTTGACGGAAAGCGCATTGTTGGCTTTGGGCGGGGCTATGGTCCGTTACAAGAAATTGATTTGACTGCGATCCATGAGGCTGCCCTGACAGTGCTCGCAAATACCGGTCTTTGTGACCCGTCGTCAACTGCTGTCGACCTTGTATTGGCCGCTGGCGGTTCACTTGACTCGCGTGGCCGGTTATTATTTCCAGAAGAGTTGGTGATGTCTGCGCTTGCCGGTTTGCGGCGAGATATCACGCTGTATGGTCGCGCTGGTGATAATGACATGGCTTTATCCCCAGGGGTGGTTCATGTTGGCACTGGCGGCGCCTCCCCCATGATCTTTGATGCGGCGCTGAACAGATATCGTGAATCTAATCTTGTGGACCTTTATAACGCAGCACGGCTTGTCGACAAGCTTGATCATGTCCATTTCTTAAGCCGGCCGGTTGTTGCGCGCGATATGCCGGATGCGCGTCATCTTGATGTAAATACTGCGTTTGCCTGTCTTGCTGGCACGGCAAAGCATGTTTTTACCAGCGCATCATCACCCGCGACAGTCAAGGATATCGCAAACATTTGTTATCAGATTGCCGGATCCGAGGCAGCATTTCGCACTAAGCCCTTTCTGTCGCTGAATGTTAACCATGTTGTACCCCCGTTGAGGTTTGATTCGATGGCGCTTGACGTGATGGTTGAAGCAGTGCGCTCCGGCATTCCGGTGATGGTCAATTGCTTTGGCCAGCTTGGCGCTTCTAGTCCGGTTACAATTGCTGGTTGTGTAACACAAACGGTTGCTGAAACTCTTGCGGGTATGGTGATTGCCTGGTTAATTGATCCGGATGCGCTTGCGGTTTTTGGCCCGCGCCCGATGATTACTGACCTACGGACTGGCGGTATGGCGGGGGGCAGCGGTGAGCAGGCATTGTTGACCGCTGCCGTAATTCAGATGGCGCGCTATTACCGGCTTCCATCATCAACGATCGCAGGTGCTACTGACAGTAAAATTCCTGATGCGCAAAGCAGCTATGAAAAATGTTTGAATGTCTTGCAGACTGTTCAAGCAGGGGCCAACATAATCACGCAAGCTTGTGGTGCGCAGGCTGGTCTGATGGGTTTATCGCTTGCCGCACTGGTTATCGACGATGATATGCTGGGAAGCATTCTACGTGCTAGCGGCACTGTTACCGTATCGTCCGAAACGATTGGTTTGGAGTCAATTGATCGGGTAGCGCTTGGCGTTGGTCATTTTCTTGGTGAACCGGACACCTATGCACGGATGCACTCGGATTTTCTTTATCCTAAAACTGCGGACCGCCTCGCCATAGAGGGATGGGAGAGGGCTGGCAGTTCTGATATTCGCGATCGTGCAGAGCAGCGCGTTACCGCTATTCTTAGCTGTCATCACCCAAATTATATTGACGCAGAAAGTGAGATGTTGTTGCGCGAGTCACTTCCAATTTTGATGCCGCAAAATTATCAGGGTTAAGGCACAGATGCGATAATCGGATCTGTTTTAAAAGCCGTGATGATAGTGTCAGCTAATTGTCTGGTTTCTTGCGTCATCATATCTATACCGCGGGTTATGATGGCAATGTGGTATTTCATGTTCTGTACAATTGGCCGGATCACAACACCGCCTGACGCAACGGACATGCGCGCCGAAAACGGATCAACAATAGCGGGAACACCAGCCTCTCGAACCAGCGCAGCACCAGCCAGAACATTGGCGACACTATAGCGGGCATTACTTTGGAATTTTTCGGCAAGGCTGGCGTCCATGCCTTGCATTTCAAGTGGGTAGACACTGCCAAATGTTACGAATTCTACATGTCCGGCAACGTCCCTTAAGTCAATTGGGCCGTCTGAATTTGCCAGAACATGATCCTCAGGGATTAGGGTGACATAATTCACCATAGTCTGGTAAAGGATATCCACACCGACGTAAGGCGGCGAGCGAGAGACTATGCCAAGGTCAAATTGTTGCAACCTGATAGCGTCGACAATGGCTGGTGTATTATGCGTGTATATGATCGAGTGGGTTGCATCATCCTGCCGGCGCATCTGTCCAAGGACCTTTGGTAAAAGCGATGTGGAAAATGTTGGAATGACACCGATTGAAATCCTGCCAACCGCCTTTTTACGAATTGAGGCTGCCAGATCATCAAGCCGCTCAATATTGAGGAAAGTGCTCTCAACCGCCAAATGAAAGCGCCGCGCTTCGACAGTCGCGATAATGCCGCGCCCCTGCCGAACAAAGAGGGTAAAACCAAGATTTAACTCAAGGTCACGAATGAGCCGCGTTACACTTGGTTGCGATACCAGCATTTGCTTTGCTGCACCAGTAATCGAACCAGTTTGCATTACAGCGTTAAAGGCCTTGAGTTGACGAAAATTCATGTTATCCCCCTCTGTTTAATCATACCTTTTTTCTATCAATTCATCCAATAATTATATTTGCCTAATAATTAAGCCAACTGATAGCGTTTGGGAATAGCGTCGACTGGGGTAGACATTGGGCAAAAAACTATTTTCTGTGGCTGAGGCACGGCAAGTCGCAAAACGGCGTCTGCCACGCATGATGTTTGATTTTATCGATGGCGCATCGGGGAATGAATCATTGCGTGATCTCAATTCGGCGATGATTGATCATATCAGATTGATGCCTCGTGTTCTGATTGATGTTTCTGAACGTGCAATGTCGACTTCTATTCTTGGACAGGAAACAGGGCTTCCGTTCGGGATTGCGCCAATGGGTATGTGCGCGCTGTCATGGCCAAGAGCTGATTTTAACCTAGCTCGCGAAGCGGCAAAGCGGCACATTCCTTTATGTGTATCGACAGCATCGTCGATGGCGCTTGAACAGGTAATCGAGCTGGCTGAGGGTCACGCGTGGTTTCAGCTTTATGCCGATCAATCAAACGAGTTTGTCGATGAATTGATCGACCGCGCCATTGCTGCCAATTATAAAGTGCTGATCCTGACTGTTGATGTGCCAATTCCATCAGTGCGGACACGCGACAAACGTAACGGGTTTTCTTTTCCAATGGGCTGGGGTGCATCACAGATATGGGATTTTGTCAGCCATCCCCGATGGTCGCTTGAAACCGCGCTTCACGCGATCCGGCATCAAATGCCGCAGCCGATGAACTATGCCACATCAAGCCAGAAGACAGCCTTTGTGCGGAATGCCAGCCGCGCCGGTGCCGACTGGAAATTTCTTGCCGCTTTGCGCGACCGCTGGCCGGGCAAGCTAGTGGTCAAAGGAGTGCAGTCGGTTGAGGATGCGTTACGCATAAAGACAATCGGGGCTGATGCTATTTATGTGTCAAATCATGGCGGCCGCCAGCTTAATGCCGCGCCAGTGGCAATTGACTCGCTTGTCGAAATCCGTAATGCGGTTGGTGGCGGTTTTCCATTGATTTTTGATGGTGGTATCCGCAATGGTGAACATGTAATTAAGGCGCTAGCTGCTGGGTCAGATTTTGTTATGCTTGGTCGCAGTGTTATGTATGGCCTTGGAGCAGGCGGTGCGGCTGGCCTTGAGCAAATTCTGGATTTGATTGAGGCCGAAGCAAGCGCGGTAATGGGGTTGCTTGGCTGCCGAAATATTGCCGAACTGGGCGCTGCGAATTTAGCTGGAAATTATGAAACATTAATGTTGCGAACGATGCTGGAAAGGGCTGCCGAATGACGTCACCCAAAAAGATACGAGGCGGAGCATTGCTCGCGCGCGCCTTGCAGGAAAAGGGCGTTGAACATGTGTTCACCCTGTCAGGTGGTTTTTGCAATCCTGCGCTTGAAGGTTTTATGGAATGCCAGATGAAGGTGATCAACTGCCCGCATGAACAGGTGGCCGGACATTTTGCTGATGGTCATACGCGTATCACGCGCAAACCCGCAGTTTGTCTTGTTGGGCCAGAGGGTTTTGCGAATGCTGTACCAGCAATGATGGAGGCTTGGGGCGAACGCTCGCCGGTGATTTTTGTCACTGGATCCAGCACCCTGAAACGTCAAGGTGCGGGGGGATTCAAAGAAATTGACGATGTTGCCATCGCCGCTCCGCTGACAAAATATAGCGCTACCATAACGGATGGCGAGCGCATTAATGAATTTGTTGACAGAGCCGTCAAGATTGCCACAAACGGCTATCCTGGGGCGGTTCACCTAAGTCTTCCTGTTGATATTATGTTTTCCCATTTTGCCGAAGATGCTGGCCGTGATGAGCGGCCATTTGATCTGAGCATGCAACAGCCAGTGCGCGCATGGCCAGAGCCAGCACGCCTTCAGAAACTGCTGCAAAAGCTCAATGCCGCCAAAAGGCCAGTTCTGATTGGCGGACATGGTGTTTGGTGGAGCAAGGCCGAGGCAAAACTTGAGGAAGCTGGCCGTCTGCTTGGCATCCCAGTGTTTAACATCCCCTATCATCAAAAACTGCTTGGCGAAGAATGCGAAGCCTATATGGGGCTTGCCGATATCCATCAATATCATCCTTCCGCAGATGCGTTTCGTGACGCTGATCTGGTGCTGATGGTTGGTGGCCGGCTTGATAATCAGATGAATTTTGGCAATCCGCCATTATTTCCATCAAGTGCTGAACTGATATGTGTCAATGGATCGCATGAAGAAATAGAATTTAACCGCGCAGCTGATTTTGCATTGTTATGTGATCCAGCAGCGTTTCTCGAAACCCTAGCTGCGCATCAGAAGAGTCCCGATTTCTGCCTTCCCCGAGATTGGTATGATTTAAACCGTAAATGGCGTGCGGCATGGGTCGATAAGATGCTTGCCGATCTTGATTGTGAAACTGCGCAGCCAGGATTTGAGGGTCAGATTCATCCCTTGCAATTAGCACTTGATGTGCAGGGCGCGATGAGTGACGGCGACTGGCTGGTGATCGATGGTGGCAACACCCATTTCTGGTCCGAAATTGCGGTGAATATTGCCGGATTTCAGGGCAAAAAACTTGGCGGAATTTTGCACCCGGGCACCTTTAGCCTTTTGGGGGTTGGCGTATCATTTGCAGTATCGGCAAAAAATGTTGATCCCAGCCGCAATGTTGTGCTGATCAGTGGAGATGGCGCCTTTCTGTCGGGGGGGTTGTCGATTGAGGCAGCCTTTCAAGAAAATCGACCCATTGTTGTCGTGATTGATAATAATGGCGGGCTCGACTGTATTTCGCAGCAACAGGAAAGGCTATTTGCCAGCGGCACGCATTATGCAACCGATTTTCGTGATATTCCGTTTCACGCGATGTTCGAGGGGCTTGGCGGGCATGGTGAATTGGTCACAAGGCGCGAGGACATTATTCCGGCGGTGCAACGTGCCATTGCAAGCGGCAAGACGGCGTGTGTGAATGTCAAAGTGAAGGGCGTTATCAGCCCAATTGTTTTGGCAACAACATCAAAACGCGACAAGGCGTCGATCGAATAACTGTGACCAAAGGGGCAAATTATGGCGGTTTTGTCTTCTCACTTTTTGAACGCAGTGGATGGAACCCATGCTGGCGCGGTGCCGGTCAGCCTGGTATCTATTGGTGATGATGGCGAGCGCAAAACGCTATTCACCGCCGAAAGTGATGCGCATGGACGATTTTCGCAAAAATTTGACGCTGTCAGCGGGCAGGCGTATGAAATGGTGATTGCCAGTGGCCCCTATTTTAGGCAGACCCATTTACCCAGGTCAGGCGCGCAAATTCTTGAAGAAATTGTGGTGCGCTTTAACACTCCTGATCCAGACAGCAGTTATCATATCCCTGTCATTATGGCGCCTAACAGCTATTCATGCTGGTGGTCGGCTTGATTGTTATAAAATTTCTAGAGGCGTGATTGATGAGCGAATCAGGGCTAAACATGTCGCGTCGTATACGGCGTACTCCCTATACTGATAAGGTTGAACAGCACGGCGTTCGCGGGTTCAGTGTAGTTAATCATATGTTGTTGCCAAAGGCTTATGAAGCTTCGGTTGAAGAGGATTATTGGCATCTTCGCCAAGATGTTCAAATCTGGGATGTTGCCTGCCAAAGGCAGGTTGAAATTTCAGGGTCCGATGCGACACGCCTTGTCCAGTTAATGACGCCGCGCGACCTTCGCCAAGCGCGTGTTGGGCAAGGGCTCTATGTCCCACTGATTGATGAGCATGCCGGGATGGTTAATGATCCAGTTTTGCTAAAACTGGCTGAAGACCGTTATTGGCTGTCGATTGCCGACTCGGATGTTTTGCTTTGGGCAAAGGGTTTGGCGGTGGGCGCGGGCCTTGATGTGCTTATTTTCGAAGCTGATGTTGCGCCGCTAGCTGTTCAAGGGCCAAAGGCTCGCCCCTTAATGGCTAGTTTAGTAGGTGAAAAAATACTTGAATTACCGTATTTTGGTTTTGCTTTCTTTGACATTCTTGGTTCGAGCCAGTTAATTGCGCGATCCGGTTACAGCAAACAGGGTGGTTTTGAGATTTACCTCGCTGGCGCCGATATGGGCCCTGACCTTTGGGATCTGATCTGGAACTCTGGCCAGCCCTATAATATTAAGCCCGGCTGTCCAAATTTGATAGAGCGCATTGAAGGCGGGCTCATGTCTTATGGGAATGAGTTCACCCTTGCCAATAATCCGCTGGAATGTGGCTTTGACCGCTTGTGCTACCTTGGTGACGAAATAAATTATATTGGCAGTGCCGCGCTTCGCCAGATTGCCGCTGTCGGGCCGGTTCAAGCCATTCGTGGAATTCGCTTTAGTGGCGACAAGGCACCGCCATGTGGCAAACCATTTCCAGTAACCGATCTGGATGGTGTGCCGGTTGGGCAGATCACATCTGGAATATATTCGCCGCGTTTGAGCTGCAATATTGGTATGTCGATGATCCTTAAAACACACTGGGATTACGGCACTGCGCTTCTGGTTCACACGCCCGATGGAATTGTTCGCGATGCAATAGTATCCAAATTACCTTTTTAATCTTTTCTGCATTCAACCTTGTTCCTTAGATGATAGAAAGCCCATGGCCGAAAGCGATAGAATATGAGCATTTCAAAAATCATCTATGATGGAGTCAGAGTAAAGATTGAAGTAGACGAAGCCCGAGGAATAATAACGGAAATCCTAAACAACTGTGGTTGCGAGCTCGAGCGCGCAGAGCTTATCGCCGATCATCTTGTCGACAGCAATCTTTGCGGTGTTGAATCGCATGGCGCTATGCGTATCTTGCAATATGTTGACCAATTTCGGTCGGGCTACATGAAGCCAGAGTCTGGACCATGTGTAAGCCGTGAGGATGAAATTTTCCTTATCATTGATGGGCAGGCTGGGCATGGCATACCCGCTATGGATCTTGCTTACAAGTCAGCCGCCAAGGTTGCGCGCACTAAACACATCTGTGTTACGTCAATCATAAATGTTGGTCATACTGGAAGGCATGGTTCTTTTGCTGATCATTGTGCCGAAGATGGTTTTTTATCGATCCTAATCGGTGGTGGCAACAGAGAGGTTTGGCGGCAGGTGGCTCCATATGGCGGGTGCGAACCAAAGTTACCAACTAACCCCTATTGCATTGGTTTTCCTGGCGATGAACGCGGGCCACTTGTGTTGGATTTTGCAACGTCAATGATTGCTGGTGGCTGGATTTATGCTGCGCAAAATGCTGGTGGTTATCTCCCTGAAAATTGTATTATTGATCGAAATGGTATGGCTTCAGTGACACCTGCAGATTATTTTGATGGTGGATCAATTTTGCCTGCGGCAGGACAAAAAGGCTATGGACTAGCCTTAGCTGCAGAATTGATCTCCGAGGCTCTAATTGGCCCAGTTCAGACAGAAGGTAACTGGCTTTTGTTGATGATCAATACAAGTGCAATGACACCACTTGATGGTCTTCGCAAACGAGCGAGTGTAATTTTTGATGACATCATCAGCTGTAAACCGGCACCAGGATTTGAGAAAGTCGAAATCCCTGGGCATCGAGAGCGACGTTTAAGGCACGAGGCTGGCGGTATAATTGATTTGCCTGAAAACACATGGAATGAGATCGTAGCACTGCGAAATAGCTTGGTTATTTGAAACTGTGAATGCTCAAACTAATAAACTGACGCTCAAGCTTTAAAGTTGTTACGGGCCTCTTTTAAGACATCCCTGATAACTACCGCCCGTTGACAGTTGTTGAAGGTTATTCTCAGAGACAGACTGTGTTAGATTGATTATTCGGATAACATATTTAAAGGTTGCGAGTACTTAAGGTAGAATTTTGGAGCCTTCAGAAAACATTGTTGTTAAACGTAATTCATTCCTACAATGCCGTAAAATCAAAATGTAAATAACTGTGGCGGCGTGCCCCGCAACAATCTCTGTATGCATCCCTCCCGTTCAGCTTGGGAAAGTTCGTTAATGTGACGAAAAAGTATCAGCACAGGTTCACTCCTTTGAAATTGTGGCCTTGTTGCGATCAGTTGGGCATTCGTGATGATGTTTGCTGATTTCGGAAAAGCCGCCACCAAAGGGACTGGATTGAAGCCGTTTGGGGAGAAAATATTGCGTGTTGACAAGCCACGCGGTTGTTTGATGATAAGGGCAAGCAGAAAGCAAGAATGAAGGTAGCAATGACAGTCGAAAACGCCCTGCGGCACCGCAAATCCTGTCGCGCCTTTCTGGACAGCTCAGTTGATAGCAAATTGTTACGGACCATTATCGAACAGGCGTCCCGCGCCCCGTCGAATGGTAACTTGCAGCCGTGGCAGCTATTTATATT
>Ga0213866_10001277_pt1 | contig 18870 bp, 15 predicted proteins | sample PICome_11_FD_160079 | JGI IMG/M metagenome (GOLD analysis project Ga0213866, IMG submission 160079) | Coastal seawater microbial communities near Pivers Island, North Carolina, United States - PICO284 | ecosystem: Environmental > Aquatic > Marine > Coastal | place: USA: North Carolina...
GCCTCGGTGGTGGACTTGGTCCGCCACTTGAGTCCCTCCTTCTGTTTGAAGTCGGGATGATTGATCGTGATGAGATCAAAGAACGATCGAGCCTTGCGGTATTTGGTAAAGGATTCGACGAATTCTTCTTTCTTCTCGAGTTCCTCGGCCTGCTTGACGAGGGACCAAGCTTGATAGTAGAGGCCGCCGGGGTCGAGTTTGGCGGGCTCTTCTGGTGTTTGTGCCCATGCTGGCGCGATGAACAGGGTCACAATAACGAGCCCGATGAAATGACGTAGGTGTGTCATAAGGTGCAGACGATATCAAAGGGGTGCTCGGTGTAAAAGGGCGGATTTCGACCAGAATTGAGGAGATTTCGTCTTTCGGACATCATGGTGTTGACAGCTGTTGGTAGGGATATTACCAAGTCTCCCGAGGGCGGAGTAGCCAAGTGGTAAGGCGCGGGTTTGCAAAACCTGTATTCGCGAGTTCGATTCTCGCCTCCGCCTCCAAGCTCTCTCGAAACCTCGCTTGATTCATTTCAGGCGCGGTTTTCTTTTGAGGACTATATTGACCTGCTGAAACATGATTCGGCTTGCGAGGATGGTCGCGGGGAGATTGGGCTAGTGCGATGACCCTAAACTCTCGGGCGGTTTCGAATTCCATTGCCGGGAGATTGTTTTCACGAAAGACTTCCGCACCATTGTTGATGAAATTTCCTGAATTAGCCGAGGCCCTCGAAGCCCGAATCGCGGTAATTGCCGATCATGAATTCCGAGACCGTGATCCCGAGGCCCACCTTGAAGCCCTGAGGAAGGCGAGTGAAGCAATCGTTTCCTGGCATGAAGCGCACCGGAGTGAGATTGATGGGAACCTCGACCACTTTCTCACCGGAGCCAGTTACCAAAAGGCCCTTTTTTATCTTGAGGCCGGGACGCGGCGGCCGTGCGGGGAGTGATGTCCTGCGGGGCTTATTTTGTGGTTTCCTTGGAAAGATTTCCGGCAGGGAGCGTTTTGGTTGGGGTTTCGATCACCGAGGGTGGTTTTGTGTTCTGAAAGTTGACTCGAATGGGCGAAAAGGCGACTAATCTCGGCGTGATCAGGATTCGAGGAGCTCGGCAGCACAATCTCAAGGGGCTTGATGTCGATTTGCCCCGGGGAAAACTCATTGTGATCACGGGAGTCAGCGGGAGTGGTAAGTCGAGTTTGGCATTTCACACGCTCTATGCGGAGGGGCAGCGGCGGTATGTGGAGTCGCTTTCGGTCTATGCTCGGCAGTTTCTCGATCAGTTGGAGAAGCCGGAGGTCGATGGGATAGAGGGGTTAAGTCCAGCCATTGCAATTGAGCAACGAACCGGAGGGGGGAATCCACGGTCGACGATTGCTACGGTGACTGAGATTCACGATTTCCTGCGCATTCTGTATGCGGCAGCCGGGGTGCCTCACGATCCAGAGACCGGTGAGCGGTTGAATCGGATGTCGACCAGCGATATCGTGGAGAGCTTGTCGAAACGCCCCGAGGGGAGTCGCCTTATTTTGCTGGCTCCGATTACGACCGAGGGCGATCCCAAAGGGATGATCGGTGATCTTCAGCGGCAGGGATTTGTGAGGGTGCGGGTTGGAGGGGAAGTCGTCGAGTTGGAGACTGCGGAAGAAGTTTGGCCGGAAGATGGTGGTGAGATTGAAATCGTGGTGGACCGGCTGGTGGTGAAGAACGGGGTTGATTCCCGGCTGGCGGATAGTATTGAGATCGCGCTGCGAATTTGTGGGCTTGAGCTCCGGGCTCTGGCTCAGGAACGTGAGACCGAGGTTTGGGAGGAGCTTTCTTTTGCTATGAGTTATCGGAATCCCGAAACTGGTTTTGAGCTGCCGGCGCTGACTCCCAGACACTTCTCTTTCAACTCCCACATTGGAGCTTGCGAGGCCTGCCATGGTCTGGGAACCGAGGTGTTTTGTGATCCGTTTCTTGCCGTGCCAGATCGCAGTAAAGCGTTGGGAGAAGGTGCGGTGGCTGTTTGGAACAAGGGGTCGAAAAAGAAGAAGGGTTGGAACCAGCTAAATATTGAAGCACTGGCCGGACATTTTGGGGTGAGTCTCGAGGAGCCATTCGATAAGCTGCCAAAGAGCTTTCGACGTGCTTTGTTTTTTGGAACCGGAAATACGAAGATTGACGTACAATGGGAAAAGGATGGAACGATCGTTCCGTGGAAGAAGGAATTTGAAGGAGTTTGCAAGCAGGTTGAACGGCTTTACCGGGAGACTGAGAGTGAAGGGGTCAAGCGTAGCATGGGAAGGTTCATGACCTCGCGTGAGTGCAAGTCGTGCCAGGGGAAGCGGCTTAAGCCGGAGTATCTTGCGGTGACCTTGGAGGGGAAAGGCCGGGCAAAGGGAATTGACGAATTCTGTTCAAGTTCTATCGAGGAGATCAGGGAATGGATCGTTACAATTGAAATCCCCGAAGATCGACAGGCTGCGATGAAAGGAGTGCTGGCGGAGTTGCAAAAACGTTTGTCATTTCTTGATGAGGTTGGTTTGGGATATTTGGGGCTGGATCGCGAGAGCGGGACCTTGTCGGGTGGAGAGTTTCAAAGAGTGCGGCTCGCGACCCAGCTGGGGGCGGGATTAGCGGGGGTTTTATATGTATTGGATGAGCCCAGTATTGGGCTGCATCCTTTGGACAATGAACGCTTGATTGGGGCTTTGCATAGGTTGCGGGATGCCGGTAATACCGTTGTCGTGGTGGAGCACGACGAGGCGATGGTGATGGCGGCTGATCAGGTTGTTGAGATTGGTCCGGCGGCGGGATCGCACGGTGGGGAGTTGGTGGCTCAGGGGACCCCTGAGGAAGTCGCTAAACTTGATACTGCAACCGGGCGCTGGCTTCGACGGGAGGTTCCGGAGGCGAATTCGAGGAAAAGAAAATCTGCATTTGAATTGACGATCAAGGAGCCGCGCGAAAATAATTTGAAGGGCGATAGTGTGAAGATTCCACTGGGTTTCTTGGTGGGAGTAACTGGGCCGAGTGGGAGCGGGAAATCGACTTTGGTGGATGGTATTCTGCGTCGTGCCCTCGCCCGCAGGTTTCACCGTGCCAAGGATGAGCCTGGAAAGCACGAAGGAATTGAGGGCCTGGAGTGCCTCGAAAAAGTGGTGGTGGTGGATCAAAGTCCGCTTGGCAAAAGCCCTCGATCTAATCCGGCAACTTACACCGGTGCCTTTGACCTGGTTCGCGAATTGTTTTCACGGCTGCCACTATCCCGGCAGCGTGGCTACAAAGCGGGGCGTTTTAGTTTCAATGTCAAAGGGGGGCGTTGTGAGAAATGCCAGGGTGGAGGCTCGATCCGGATTGATATGCACTTTTTACCGGATGTCTGGGTTGAATGCGAGGCCTGTCAGGGGCACCGCTACAATCGCGAGACTCTCGATATTCGTTATCGTGGGAAGAGCGTTTCAGATGTGCTTGAAATGACGATTGAGGAGGGGCGGGAATTCTTTGGGGCGGTTCCAAAACTCAGCGTAATCATGAACGCGCTCTTTGATGTCGGGCTAGGTTACGTCAAGCTGGGGCAGGCCGCCAATACGCTCTCGGGTGGTGAAGCTCAGCGGGTCAAGTTGGCGTGTGAGCTTTCCAAATCAACGCCGAGGCACACGCTTTACCTCCTTGATGAGCCAACGACCGGTTTGCATTATCAGGACGTGCAGGTTCTATTGAATGTACTCTTGAGGCTCCGTGATGCCGGGCACTCGTTGGTCGTCGTTGAGCATAATCTCGATGTCATTTCGGTTTGTGATCACCTTATCGATCTTGGCCCCGCTGGAGGCGCTAAAGGCGGCCATCTGGTGGCGACCGGGACCCCGGCCGAGGTTTCTAGGAGTGAAAATTCTCTGACCGGAAAGGCGCTGCGGGATTTTGTCGGTTAACCGTCCCGCCAACGGGCGATCTGAGCGCGTACGTTTTTGATCGAGGGGGCTCCGGGGTTGGTCCGGGATTCGAGAGCTGTTTTTAGAGAGAAGACGGCAGAAGCTCCGGGGGAAAAGGCCGCGTCAACTTCGGTGAGGTCGAGTTGATCTAGTGGGGTACCTGAGTGGACTGATGCGGCAACGGCCTTGCCGACGAGTTCGTGGGCGGAGCGAAAGGGGATGCCTTGCTTTACGAGCCAGTCTGCCAGGTCGGTAGCAAGGAGAAGCGGGTCTGCTGAAGCGGCAGCGCAGGCGTCCTCGTTGATCTCCATTTCGGCAATCATTTCGGTATTCACCTTTAGGGCCAGGGTGAGGGTGTCGATCGAGTCGAAAAGCGGTTCCTTGTCTTCCTGAAGGTCGCGATTGTAGGTGAGCGGAAGTCCTTTGATAGAGGTCAGGATGGAGGTCAGATTTCCATAAAGACGTCCGGTCTTGCCTCGTGTTAGTTCGCAAACATCAGGATTTTTTTTCTGGGGCATCAGCGAGGACCCAGTGGTGTGGGCGTCAGATAAGGTGACGAACCCGAACTCGCTCGAGCACCAAAGGATGAGGTCCTCAGAGAGTCGCGAGAGGTGGGTGCCGATGAGGGCGAAGTTGAAGAGAAGCTCGGCGACATAGTCGCGATCCGAGATGGCGTCCATCGAATTCGTAGTGACGGAGTCGAAGCCCAGTTCGGCTGCGATGGCTTCACGATCGAGGTTGATCGTTGAGCCAGCGAGTGCTCCCGAGCCCAGTGGGGAGACGTTGACCCGTCGACGGGTATCGGCAAGGCGGGACTTGTCTCGGACCAGCATTTCGACGTAGGCGAGAAGGTGGTGTCCTACGGTGACAGGTTGGCCGCGTTGCAAGTGGGTGTATCCCGGCAGGACTGTTTCGGCATAGCGTTCGGCCCGGTCAAGGAGGGCATTTTGAAGTCCATCCAAGAGCGCGAGGAGGTCATCGATGGCGCTTCTGCAATAGAGACGGGTATCAGTTGCGACCTGGTCGTTTCGAGAACGAGCGGTGTGGAGTTTTGCTCCGGCGGCCCCGATCTTTTCAGTCAGAGCGGCTTCGATATTCATGTGTATATCCTCATTTTCGATCGAGAACTCAAAATTGCCTTCCGCGATCTCTTTTTCGATCTCGCGAAGGCCGTTTTTGATTTGAGTAAACTCGTCGTCAGTCAGAATCCCGGCTTTGACCTGCGCTCTGGCGTGGGCGATCGACCCAAGGACATCGTGCGGATACAAGCGCCAATCGTAGGAGATGGACTCTCCATATTGTTGAACTAGATCGGCGGTTGCTTTTGAAAATCGGCCCTTCCACATACGGGGTGCAGTGTTGGTGCAGTGGTCGTTGCTTTCAAGTCCAGAGCGAAAAGAAAATCCCGATGGCCGCAGCGGCTCATCGGGATTGAAAATGGTGTGTTAGTCTCAGGTAGGCCTCTAAAATTCGAGGTCTCGCATGGTTGAGGTCAGGATCGCGCGGTTGTTTCCGCAGGCGATCTGGATCTCTTCCATGAAGTCTGAGATTTCGACGCTATCCTTGAGGACGATGCCGTATCGGAGCTCGCTCATCATGCCGGCCTGAACAGACTCCACGCTGATCATCTCGGTCGCATCGGTAAACTGCTGGAATATTTCGTTAAAAACTTTGGAGAAGTCGACGTCATTATTGACGCGGATTCGAAGCTGGTGGGACGCCCGTTTTGGAGCGAAGGCGTCCTTCTTGGAGATGAACCAAATGGCAAGGCCCACGATGATGGTAGTTACCAAAACGATTTCATATTGTCGGGCCCCCACGCACATTCCAGTGGCCATGGCGAAGAAAACGAAGCCCAAATCCCGTGATTGTCCGAGGTTACGACGGAAGCGGATCATCGAGAATGCCGCGAACATGCCGAAGGCAACCGCGCTGTTTCCATTGACGACCATAATGAGAATGGTCGTGACTGTTCCAATGATGACAAGAGTGTGGACGAAATCCTGAGAGTATCGGGTGCCTTTGTAGGTTTGCTTGTAGAGCAACCCGATAAACATATTGAGGATGAAGCTAAATGCCATCGCAGCGAGAACTTCACCGGGTTGCGGGGGGACTTCTCGGGCTTGGGAAATAGTGTCGAAGAGGCTGTCAATGGCTGAAGCGATAAAGGGATCCATAAAGTATTTTTTTCGATGTGTGGAAGTTTGAGGGGTCAGGTTAGCGTGCTCAATTCAGGAATACGTTTCAGATGGGCGGATGGTTACTCGAAGTTCCAGATGAGATGAGTGGTTAGGCTGCCGGACTGTTGAGATGTCCAATTTGGGCTCGAAGAACGGGGTCGATCTGCTTCATGGCGGTGCAGAATTTACTAAAACTCTGTCGGACGAGCTTTTTCTCTCCGCCATATTCACGAAACCAGAAAGGAACGGGACCGATAGATTTTACCTCGAAGACCGATTTGTCGGGTTGAATGATATACTCTTCAAATCGCTGGTCGTCAGCAACCAGGGGAAGGAGCTCTGACCGACACATCAACCGGGTGTCAAAAGTGACCCGAAGCTGGCCATCGGGAGTCATCAGGGCCATGCGGTCATACCTCAGTTGGATTGCGGGGGCAAACTTCCGGCGCTCGATCAGATCGAAGAGTTCCTTGATAATTATCTGTTGGGTGCGCGACCAATCGCGCTTCACGGTCTTTAGAATGTCGAAGTTGCCATTGGCAAACTCGATGGCTTCATCAACCGGAAGAAAGAGTCGTCGCTTCGCTCCAAGTCCGAAGTGTTTATGCTTTATCTCGATAAATCCGGTTGGAGGAATTTTACCGCCATCGCACCCGTAGATTCTTACCCTGATTTTCCGCCTGCTGGCGAGTCGGCGATCCTTCTCCCAGAAGCATTGCCGGTCCGGCGTATCGAAGTATTCCGTAACGATTGGGTAGCAACCATCCTCTGATGCAAGGCTGTCGACGACAAGCTGGTCACTCAAGTCTTTCCGAATCTGCTCCATTTGGTCGAGCGTGACCAGATACTTGTATTCTGTGCGGTTAGGGCTCAAAGGTAATCGATGTTATGAAAGTGTCAGCAACGGCGTCTTTAAGTTTAGCGGTTGAGGGCGGGAAGGAAAGGAGGAAAATTGGGTTCTGACCAGCCTAACTTTTCAATTGGTAAGCAGTTTCTCCATTTTTCAGGAGAATTATGTCCTTCTCATCGCTTGAGAGAGAGGATGTCAGATCGATAACTGCGTCCGACCACTGCCGGTAAGACTCTAGTCTTAAAAGGCAGACGGGCCAGTCGGTTCCGAACATGACGCGATCAGGGCCAAAAATTTCGAGGGTTTCCTCGAAGTAAGCCCGAATCGTGTCGGGAGCGATGTCATCGTCGTTCGGGAATTCGGTGGCGAGACCTGAGAATTTCACCCCGAGAACGTTTTCTCTTTTGGCCAGCTCTTTCATTCCCTTGCGCCAACCCTGCTCGACCCGCCCACTCCTGGCCTCGGGTTTCGCGATGTGATCGATGATCATTCCCAATTCCGGTTGACGGTCGACCAATTGAATGGCGACGGGAATCTGGCGTTGAAATAGAAGAAGGTCGTAACGGAGATCGTGAGCCGGTAGCTTGGAGAGCCCACGGTGGAGCTCATCGCGGAGAAAATATTCGTCTTCCTCATCCTGAAGAACGTGGCGAACTCCCACGAATTTGGGATGTGCGGAGAATTGCTCCAAGTCCTGTTCCACTGTTCCGGAAATCAGAGGAACCCAGCCAACAACCCCTCGAATGAGGTCGCTCTGGTCAGCGATTTCGCGCAGTGCGGATGATTCCTCGACGATTTGACGGGCTTGGACCGCGACCGTTCCGGTCACACCGGCTGCTGATGTGGCTTCTTCAAGCTCGGGGAGCAATTGGTCTTGGGCGAGAGGAGTTCCCGCTGGGATCCAGGGATACTCGTCGGCGCCGTACGTCCAGAGGTGGTGGTGGGTGTCGAGCATGACGCTGTAAGCTGTCAGACAGGACCGTGAGCGTCAATTCTGGAAGTCGTGGGCTCAAAAGATACTCGAAGATTTTTCACTCCATGGGAAAAAGGATAGACCGCAACGATGAACAATGACATTAATCCCGAAGACTATCGAGTGGACGGCTCGGAACCCTTCGTTATCGCAGACCATCCCACTCGAGTGGAGTCATTTTACAAGGACAAGTCTGACTATAAAAAGCAGATGAAAGACTCGCGTAAGAAGATGAACGAGTTTCAAGAAATGATGTATGCCCATGATCGCTACAGTATCCTATGTATATTCTAGGCGATGGATGAGGCTGGAAAAGACGGAAAGATTCGTAAGGTCATGTCGGAAATTAATCCGTACGGAGTTTTGCTTCACTCTTTTAAGCGCCCGACCGAAGAGGAGATTGGTCACGAGTTCCTGTGGTGAAGCCAGGATCACTTGCCCCGGCGGGGGCATATTTCCATCTTCAACCGTTCATACTACGAGGAAGTTTTGGTGGTGAAAGTCCACCCTGAATTTGTCACGAATTATCAACGATTGCCGGAAGAGAACCTCGAGGAAGTTTGGGAAGAGCGCTAAGCCACTCAATCCGTAATCACGAGGCTCATCTGGTCCGTAATGGCGAAAGGATACTGAAGTTCTCTCTCAATCTTGGCAAGGATAAGCAGCGGGACCGTTTTGTTGCCCGAACCTACGAGTAGGAGAAAAACTGGAAGTTCAATGAAGGTGATTGGAAAAAGCGGGGATTCTGAGGTTATTACCAGGCGGCGTAAGAGGAATCGATCAATGAGACCGCGACCTTAAGTACTCACTGGTATTTTATCCCGGAGAATGACAAGAAGAAAATGCGGATCATTGTTTCCAACTTCATCCGGGAAGAGATGGAGACGCTTGATATGAAATACCCTTAAGTCTCTGATAAGCTCCGTACCGAGCTTTTGGAATATCGCGCTGGTCTTTTGAAGGAGGTTTGAGTTAGTCGACTTCCTTGCGCGGAGTCTGGCGGAAAAGCCGGTCGAGTGCTTCCGCCGGTGGGACATGGTCATACAGGACTGCATAAACGACATCGAGAATGGGGGTCCGGGTGCCTACGCGGCGGGCCGCTTCGTAAATGGAGCGCGTGTTGGGGACTCCCTCCGCAACCATCCCGAGTTCACTGACGGCTTCTTCCAGTGTTTTCCCCCGACCAAGAGCGAGTCCCACCTTGTGATTCCTGGAATGAACCGAGAAGCAGGTCGCGATGAGATCTCCGAGACCGGAGAGTCCGGCGAAGGTTTCGGTTTGCCCTCCTAGATCAGAGCCGAGGCGGGTCATCTCCGCGAGCGCGCGGGTGACCAGAGCTGAGATGGCATTGTCCCCCAAATTCAGGCCCATAGTCACTCCGGCGGCGATAGCGAAGACGTTTTTAATCGCTCCTCCAAGTTCAATTCCCGCGATGTCGTGGTTGGTATACGAACGAAAGCGATCCGTAGCGAAAATGTCCTGAAGGGCGATTCCCACTTCCTCGACCGAGCATCCGATGGTGGCTGCTGCCGGCAGACCCTCTGCTATTTCCTCGGCGTGGTTTGGCCCGGAGAGAACGGCAATCGGATTATCGGGAAAGTAATCGCCGATGACCTGGGACATGCGCTTCCCGGTCTCGAGTTCGATTCCTTTTGCGCAGGAAAGGAGCACGGCGGATTTGGGAACATGCAGAGTAACTAGCTTTTCGGCGGTGGAGCGGGTGGCCTTGGTGGGGACGACGAATAGTAGAAGATCGGCCTTAGTTACCAGTGACAGATCCGTTGTCGCGATCAGGTTTTTTGGAAGGGTGGACTTCGGGAGGTAGTGCCTATTGCAGTGGGATTTGTTGATTGCAGCCGCTACTTTTTCATCACGACCAATGAGGTGGACTTGCGGGCATTTGTTGGCGAGGAAAACGGCGAGCGCGGTGCCCCAGGAGCCCGAGCCCACCACGACAGGATGTTGAAAATTCATGACTGGTTTGCCTCCTTTTTCTGTCCGATTTTGTTTTCCGTTCCGGTGCGAAGGCGTTTGATATTGGAACGATGTTTCCAGATAGCGAGAGCGCCCGCGACAATGGAGAAGATAAATAGGGGCTTGTTCCAAGTGCCGTCGGCGATCTTACCATGATACCACGATCCATACAGCGTGAGGAGTGGTAGCGCGACTCCGGTGGCGATACTACCGACTGAAATATACTTCGTGATCCTCGCTACGATGATGAAAATCAATATGAGAAGAATCACTGCTGCTGGCATCAGCGCGAGCAGGGCACCGCCGCTGGTGGCGATGCCTTTGCCGCCTTTGAAACCGATCCATGGGGAATAGTTGTGACCAAGGATGGCGGCGAGGGCGGTGAGAACGTGAATGGATTGCACTTGGAATTGTTGAGATGCCGGGACGGCCTCGGTGAGGCTCTTCAGAAACTCAATCGAGAAGAGGAATGACGTGTCTTCAATGCGGGCCAAATTTATGGCGAGAAGCACAGGAGCAAAGCCCTTTAACAGATCCAGAATGAGACACGTGATGCCTGATTTTTTACCCAGAGTTCGGAAGACATTGGTCGAGCCGATATTGCCGGAGCCGTGGTCACGGATATCGACCCCCTTGAGTTTGCCGAGCAAGAGCCCGAAGGGAATTGACCCAAGGAGAAAACCCAGGGCAATGAGAAGCCAGAGCATACGAGTGGAATCAGGATTTCGGCTCGCGGCGAATCGATTTAATGATCACCGGGTCGATGAGTGGAACGTTTTGATGAGGTCCAGAAACGAGTCGTCCGTCCGGTCTCAAGGAGTTCATATACCCGATGCCAACCTCAACCATTTTGATCTTATCGACAACATCCATGCCTTCGATCACCTCTCCGAAGACGGCATAGCCGTAGCCATCACCTTGGGCGGGGTGATCCAGTGATGCATTGTCTACGACATTTATGAAGAATTGAGCGGTTGCGGAATGCGGATCACTAGTACGGGCCATCGCGAGGGTTCCGCGGAGATTCTTCTTGGTCCGGGCGCTTTCATTCTGGATTCCATCGCCAGTCGCTTTTTCGGTAGGGACATCATCTTTTAATTCAAAGCCGCCGCCCTGGATCATGAAGTTGGACATCACGCGGTGGAAGATCGTCCCGTCGAAGTGCTGCGTATCGACATAGCCAAGGAAATTTTCGACCGTGACGGGAGCCGTCTCGGGGTGGAGCCTGGCCTTGATCGTCCCCATGCTGGTTTCAATGATGATGTGGGTGGTATTACTGATTTTGCGCTCGGACGATGTGCGATCCGAACCCGGTGTGGCGGAGTCATTGTTACCTGAATCCTTATCGTTGCTTCCACCTTTGCAGGAGAGGAGGAGGAGAGAGGCTGAGAGAAGAAGAAGTGATTTCATGATCGACGAATTTTGAGTTTACTTGGAGCGCTTCACCGACTTGATGGTGACGGTTTCGACAGGGACGTTCGCCATGCCATTTTTAGTCTCAGTTTTTACGGACTTGATCTTGTCGACGACCTCCATGCCTTTGGTGACCTTTCCAAAAGTGGCGTAACCGCCGCCATTGTTGGGGTAGTTGAGGAAAGTATTATCAACCACATTAATGAAGAATTGGGAGGTAGCACTGTTTGGGGCCGAGGTCCGGGCCATGGCGATGGTGCCGCGTTCGTTGCCAGGGGTCTTTTCACTTTCGTTCTTGATGGGTGGGTTGGTGGCTTGTTTTTTGAACGAACCGCCCTTTTCCTTGAAGCCGCCTCCCTGAATCATGAAGTTGCCGATGACCCGGTGGAAAATGGTGCCGTCGTAGAATTGAGCATCAACATACTTTAGAAAGTTTTCGACGGTGATTGGAGCGCTTTTGGAATCAAGTTCGATGTGAATGTCGCCCATCGAAGTGGACATGATCACGGTGACTTCCTTTTCAGAAGCTGGTTTTTCGGGCTGCTTTTTCTCGGCCGTCTTGTCGGTCGGGTCTTGTGCGAGGACAAAAGAAGTGAGGAATCCGATGAGTGTGATTTTGAAGATAGATTTCATAACTGGTTTAGACTTTAGAGAATACTAGTGGGCTTGCAACCAGTTGTCGCCCAATCCGAGGTCGATTTTTACCGGAACCCCGTGCGGGAGGTTGATTGCGGTCTCCATGGCCTCCATAATGAGCGGCGGAAGCTCGTCTTTTTCGTCCTGATGGAGGTCGAAGAGGAGTTCGTCGTGGACCTGAAGGATCATTTTGGATTTGTGGCCCTGCATGAGTTCGTGAATCCGGACCATGGCCAATTTGATCATATCGGCGGCAGTGCCTTGAATGGGGCTGTTGATGGCCGCCCGCTCGGCATTGGCGCGGATGCTTGCATTGCCGGATTTGATGTCCTTGAAATAACGGCGGCGTCCAGCGAGGGTTTGTGCGTACCCCTTCTCGCGGACACTTTCGGTGGTATCCTCCATAAATTGGTGAATGGCGGGGTATTGTTCGAAGTAGGTTTTGATGATCTCGCTTGCCTCGCTGCGAGCGATTCCAAGCCGCTGGGATAGCCCGAAGGCCGAAATTCCATAAATGATCCCAAAATTTACCATCTTCGCAGTGCGGCGCATATCGGGGATGACTTCATTGGTTCCGACGCCGAAGACGCGGGCCGCTGTGGCAGTGTGAATGTCGAGGTCGTTTTTGAAGGCCTCAATCATGGCGGGGTCTCCCGAAAGTGCCGCCATCACGCGAAGTTCCACCTGAGAGTAGTCAGCCGCCATTAAGATATACTCTTTGCCTCGTGGCACAAAAGCCCGGCGTAATTCGCGCCCCATTTCCGATCGGACGGGAATGTTCTGTAGATTTGGGTCGGACGAAGCGAGACGCCCGGTCGAAGTAACCAGTTGGTGGAGATGGGTGTGAACACGACCCGAGTGTTCGGCGCGGTGGTTGGGGAGTGCGTCGACGTAAGTGGACTTGAGTTTCGTGGCCTCGCGGTAGCTGAGGATATTTGCGACGATGGGGTGCTTTGGAGCAAGTGAAGCGAGGGTTTGCTCGTCTGTCTTGAATTGTCCGGTCTTCGTTTTTTTCGGCTTCTCGACGAGCTTCATTTCGCCAAAAAGGATTTCGCCGAGCTGCTTGGGCGAGTTGAGATTAAAGGGGCGTCCGGCGGATTCCTCGATTTTTTTGCTTAGAGTTTCGATCCTCCCGGCGAGAACTTTGCCGACCTCATCGAGAACGGATTGGTCCATTGTGATTCCTTCGTTCTCCATCGCGACCAGGACTGGGAGAAGAGGGGCCTCGATATCCTCCATGATCGGAAGGAGATTGAGTTTCTCGAGCTCTGGGAGGAGTTTATGGTAGAGTTGGAGCGTGACATCAGCATCTTCGGCCGCGTATTCGGCGAGGGTTTCGACGGGGAGTTCCGAGGGGTCCAGTTCGCCTTTTGAAGCCTTCATTTTCGCGGCTGCTGCGAAAAGGTCGTCTTCCCCGTCCTTCTCTCCTGAAAAGAGATCAACGAGTTTGACGGGCGAATAGCCGAGGAGGTTTTCGGACAGCGAATCCATGCTGTGCTTTTGCTCTGGCGCGACCAGGGTGTGCACGAGCATGGTGTCGAAGAAGGGCCCGTTGACCTCGACTCCATGGGAGAGCATGATGGCGAGGTCGAACTTTAAGTTGTGGCCAATCTTTAGTGCGGAGGATTTGAAAACCGGGAGCAGGTTTTCCCGCAGGGCGGGCCAATCGGTGGCGTGGAGGTAGTAGGCTTCGCCGGGCTTGAACGAGAATGCGATGCCTAGAAGGTTTGACGAGAAGCGGTCGAGTGAGTTGGTCTCCACATCGAAGCAGAAGGTGCTGGCGGCGAGAAGTTTGGAGATCAAGGCGTCGATGGCTTCTCCGGAGTCGACGAGATGATAATTGTGAGGAATATCAGCGAGCGTTTTGAGGCTCTCGAAAACCGGTGTGGCTTTGGTTTCTTCGGTCCTTTCGGCATCGCCAAAGAGACGCTTGGTGAGAGTTCGGAATTCCCAGATTTCAAAAAGTCCTTTGAGCGCTTCTCCGTCGGGCTCCTCCAGCTTGAAATCCTCGAAGGTCTCTGCGACGGGGGCGTCGGTAATGATGGTGGCGAGTTCCTTGGACAGGCGGGCTTGCTCTGAGAAATTGGTGACGTTTTCTTTCTGCTTTCCCTTGAGCTTGTCGATGTTGTCGAGCAATCCTTCGACAGATTTATATTGGGCGATAAGCTTTTTGGCGGTTTTTTCGCCAATTCCGGGGACCCCCGGGATGTTGTCGGATGCATCACCCCAGAGTCCCAGGATATCGATGACTTGCTTTGGGTCCTCGATCTCCCAGTTTGCGAGGATTTTTTCGAGAGTGAGAATCTCGTGGTCGGAGCCCTGGCGGCCGGGTTTCCACATCGCGGTATGAGGGGCCACCAATTGGGCGAAATCCTTGTCGGGCGTGACCATAAAGGTCTCAATTCCGCCAGTTTCCTCTGCCCGGCGAGCTACGGTGCCAATGATGTCGTCGGCCTCAAAGCCATCAATAACGAGGACGGGGATTTTAAAGGCTTCGCAAAGCTTTTTGACCTCGGGGATGGCGGTAGCAAGTTCTTCTGGCATGGCTTCGCGTTGAGCCTTGTATTCGGGATAGAGAGTGTGCCGCGAGGTTGGCGCTGCGGTGTCGAAGGCGACGGCAAGGTGGGTGGGAGTCTCTTTCTCAATGATTGTAAGTAATGTATTCGTGAATCCGTAAATTGCGGAGGTGTTCACTCCTTGCGAATTTGTGATTGGATTGCGAATGAAGGCAAAGTGGGCGCGATAAACCAGAGCCATGCCATCAAGGAGGAATAAACGAGTCTCTGACATGAGGAGAGACTTTCTTCTCCGGATGAAAAGGTCAAATGCTGACTTTGACTGCGTGACAATCTGACAATTTTCTTCTAAATACCCCTAAGACGTTCGACCGATTATGAAATACGCCCAATTTGCTGCAGTTGTCTTTGTTCTCTACTTTTTGGGATATATTCTGGGTCCCACTATTACCCACGCGCTCGTCGACGTGAAGAAAGATACAGGCGGGTTGGTTGCAATTGTGAAATACAAAGGCGCCAACTACACGATTAATCTGGATGAGGTGCGCGACAATGAACTTCCCAAGACCGTTAAAATTGAGAACGCGACTGAAATTCCGACCCTCAGCGGAGAGGGGCAAGTTAGGTTGCGGAAAGGTGACGTCGTGACCCTTTTGAACCGCAACAATGATGTGCTGATTGTCGAAAAACCTGATTCAAACGGCAAAGGTAAAATTTCTCCGAAAGATACCGATCTCTTCCAGCAGTTGGCGAAACAGATTTATGAGAAAGAAGCCGGGGGCGCTGTCGCTGTTACGACGCCACCAGCGCCTGTCCCTGCTCCCAATCCCATTCCTGTGGCCGGGGTCGATCCAACGCCCACGCCCACACCTGAGCCAATGCCGGTGGTTGAGCCCGAACCCGAGCCAGCTCCGACGCCTGCTCCCGTGGGTGGTGCAAAGTTGAGTGATGATGAGATCATTGCCCTCATGAAAGAGAGCATCGCTGGAGGGGCGGTCAAAGAGTTTACCAGTGACCAGGTCAAGGGTTGGAAACCCAACGGAGACGAGACGATTGATGGCACGGAGTATCAAACCGGTCTGGCTGCCTATGAGGCTGCCACCATTTTTGGAGTTCGTCCCGTTCAGGCCAAGGCCTTGATCAATGACGGAAAAATCGAGCGCTGGGTTTACGCCAAGAGCGGGATGGAGATTCAGTAAGCGCTTTGCTGCTAATTACTTCACAAAAAGGGCGATCGAAATGATCGCCCTTTTTGTGATTGAAAAACCCGTTGGTCCAGAGGGAACTAACGCATGGAAGCGAAGCGCTGGCGGAGCAAGTCGCGTTCGCTCAGATCACCCACTTTGCTGCGGGCGTCGGCGAGCCATTCGCGCTCGAGCTCGTTTTTGGTGGGCCGTTTGGTTTCGTAATAGACACCGAATTTCCCGGGAGACAGGTCCTGTGAAAGTTCCATGGCTGCGGCGATGGATTCAAGGTCTTGCTCCTCTTCGTTGACGAGATCGAAAACACCGCCTTTACGGGGGATGCTGTCGTCGAATGATCCGGGGTTGAACATAGTGCACTCCGAGAGAGTCTCCACAACAGCGAAGCCGGGGTGCAGGATGGCGCGCTCGAACATCTCGTTCATGTGCTTGACCTGAGCTGCGTGCGTGCGGGCAATGAAGGTGGCGCCACTCGAGACCAACTGGGCCATTGGGTTGATGGGTCGGTCAATGGCCCCGCGTGGGTCCGTCTTGGAACGTTGTCCAATCGGAGTCGTCGGTGAAGTCTGGTTTTTGGTCAGACCATAAACGAAGTTGTCCATTACGACGTAGGAGAGGTTCACGTTTTTCCGCGCGGCGTGGTTGAGGTGGTTTCCTCCGATGGAGAATCCGTCACCGTCTCCGCCAAATACGAAGACGTGAAGATCGGGGCGGGAAAGTGAAATCCCGGTGGCGAGAGGAAGAGCCCGGCCGTGGATAAAGTGGATCCCATGCGTGTTGACGAAGTAGGGAAAGCGGGAAGAGCATCCAATTCCCGCCACACAGACAATTTTTTCGTGAGGAATGCCAAGCTTTTGGACGACATTAAAGAAGGAGGCAAGAACTGCAAAATCGCCGCAGGCCGGACACCAGGTGGGGTGGTCTGCTTTCAGTTGTTTTTTTGTGAGCTTTTCGGCGGGGGCGGCTGAGGTGGTATCTGACATGATGAAAGTGGATTAAAGTTCGGAAAGTTTTTTTAGCACTCGATGAGCGTTTCGGCCGCATCGGTGATTTCCTGTACGCGGAAACTGATGCCCTGAACCTTGTTCACGGATTCGATTTTGGGATTACACGTCTTGGCTCTCAGAAGAGTGGCAAGTTGTCCATAGCCATACATTCCGGAATCGTTCATTTCGGGAACCAGGACATGATCGTATCTGTCAAAGAGTTCTCCCAAACCGTCTGGAAGCGGATGGACATGGCGAATATTGATCGAGCCAACCTTGTGACCGGTGGCGTTCAGGCGGTCGGTGGCTTCCTTGATGGGCCCGTAGGTGGATCCCCACCCGACAAGGAGAAGGCTGCCTTCCTTCTCACCGTGTAGGTTCGGGAGAGGGAGAGATTTGGCGAGTTTGACTAGCTTGTCGCGCCGCTTCGCGGTCATTTTCTCGTGATTGGTCGGGTTGCCCGAAGGGTGGCCCCATTCGTCGTGCTCGAGACCGGTGACGACCGGGTATTTCCCTTCGCTGGAGCGTGCTCCCGGAGGTGAGTGGCGGGTCAACAGGTCAAGTGGGTATGGTTTGAAGTCTGCTCCGCGCTCGGAGAGATCGAGTTCCGGGTCCTGCCAGTGGGTTTCGAGATCAGGCTCTTCGAAGGCCTCAAGGCGGGTTGCGATGGCTTGGTCAGAAAGGATGAAAACCGGCGTGGAATATTCCTTGGCGAGGCGGCAGGCCTCAAGCGCGGTGTAAAAGCAGTCTTCGACATTTCTGGGAGCCAGGACGATGCGGGGAGCGTCGCCGTGTGATCCGTAAATGGCCTGCATTAAATCGGATTGTTCAACCGAAGTTGGAAGGCCTGTGGAAGGTCCTCCGCGCTGGATATTGACCACGATGAGCGGAAGTTCTGCCATGCTGGCGTAGCCGAGGGCCTCCGCTTTTAGGGCAAGACCTGGGCCGGAGGATCCTGTGATGGCTAGGTGGCCGGAATAGGAAGCTCCGAGGGCGAGTGAAACTGCGGCAAGTTCATCCTCACACTGGATGAACATCCCATTGTATTTAGGAAGTTCGGAGCGGAGAAACTCCATGATCGTTGTCCATGGGGTGATGGGGTAGCCGGCTCCGAAGCGGCAACCGCCTGCGATCAAACCAAGAGCAAGCATAGTGTTGCCGTCGGTCGAGACTCGATTGGGAGCATCGTTTTCACCAGGAGCCATGGGCATGTGCTCGATGTCGTGCACCGGCCAGGCGTAACCAGCATCGAATGCGAGCATGGCATTACGGAGAATATCCTCCGACTTTTTGCCAAATTTTTTGGTAATGATCTCGGTCATTTTTTCGCGATCCAATTGGTAAACCGCGCAGAGGAGACCGAGGACGAAGATGTTTTTGCCCCGTGATTTAGCGCTTCCGCCAATCGCTTCGATGGTGGCGGAGGTGAAGGGGACGCCAATGTGAATGATGCCACGTTCTTCCTTCAGTTCCTCGACGTTATCGCTGTCATAAAAGCAGATGCCGCCGTCCTTGAGGGTATTTAAATGACCGTCGTAGGAGTGCTGATAAAAGGCAACGAGAGTGTCGGCGCGGTCGCCGGGGTGGAGGACTTCGCCCGAGCCGAGATGGACCTGGAAAATGGAGGGCCCCCCTGAAATGGTACTGGGAATCGTCATGTAGGTCATGACCTCCTGGGCGGTGGTGCCGGCGAGTTGACCAAGAAAAGCTCCCACCGACTGAATTCCGTCCTGGGAATTGCCGGCAAGTCGGATGACAGCGTTACGAAGATCGGAAGAGGCGGCGGGTGGGTTGGCTGTTTGCGGCATAGTCGTAAAGGTTTTTGAACTAAGGGGCGGGCGGGATAACTCTTAAGGCTCCCAAACTAAAGGAAAAAATGCTTTTTTGAAGACTTCTTGATTGTCACGGAATAGCGGTGGAGGAAGCTCGTCATTGATGAAAGCGAGTCGACTGGCTCGAAGGGATTTTGTTCTGATGATTTGGGCGGGTTTTTCCTTGTTTTGAATTACTGATGCACAAATGGCGTTGCCGTGGGTTGAGCCGGGATTCACTTGAGTTCCCCAAGTAACCGAGGAGTTGCTTGGACCGGCTCGTCCACTCTTGGTATTGCACTCCTGGTATTGAAAACGGAAGGCTGACTTGGGTTTCGGCCAGATTATCGCCGGGAAAACGGCGTTTCACATTGAATCTGATTTTCACAAAGTCATATTACAAAGGTGATAACTTGAGTTCGCCCATTC
>Ga0213866_10001279_pt1 | contig 18863 bp, 26 predicted proteins | sample PICome_11_FD_160079 | JGI IMG/M metagenome (GOLD analysis project Ga0213866, IMG submission 160079) | Coastal seawater microbial communities near Pivers Island, North Carolina, United States - PICO284 | ecosystem: Environmental > Aquatic > Marine > Coastal | place: USA: North Carolina...
AAAGAGGAAGTAGCTACTGCTAAGGATGCGTCTAGTGACATCATAGAAGCTGAAGAGAGGCGTGTAGAAAAATCCAAGAAAGCTTCAGAAGACATTATCTCTAGCTTAGAGAAAGAGAAGAAGGCACTGCAGGATAGATCATCCGCTGCTAGGGAGGCAGCAGAAGAGGAGATTGCCAACTTACCAGCTAATAAAGAACTGCTTGTAATTAACGAGAAACTATCTCAAATCACACAGCAGGAGATACAAGACAAGCTGCGTTCAGGTGATTTAACCAGAAAAGAACGTCTTGAGTTACAGAAACAACTTCTGGAGATTCAGGCAGCCAAGCAGGAACAGATCATCCGTAATCGTCTCAAGGAAGAGGAGCGTAAAACCAAGGAGAGAGAGCGTGAAATTGACAGGGAGATACTTAGACAGCGTGAGGACATTGCAAAGACAGAAAGGGAGCTTGTCAACTTCAAGGAAAAAGAGGAGACCAGATTAAACGCTATTGTGGATTTAGAGGAGAAGCGTATTGCACAGCTAGAGGATATTAAGAAGGGTATAGCTGACACAGAAAAAGGATTTGGCGATGTTGAGGCCGAAGTAAAGAATATCATCACAGCAACAGGTGGTGTAGATGCGGCTGTTAGTAGCTTAATAACCCAAGGTAATTCTCTTGCGACTGCATATAACAACGCCGCTAAAGCGTTAGAAAGAGCGGCGGATGCCGCAAGAGATGCCCCCAATGTAGCACAGCGGGCAAGCTTTGCCGGTGGTTACTTGGGAGCTGGCCAAGCATCCACGATTAACGAATTTGGTAAAGAAGCATTCTTAACAAACAGTGGTCGATTGAACTGGATCAACAAACCTGCATGGAGCACATGGCGCCCTCCTGAGTCTGGTACTGTTATCCCTGCGCACATTGCATCTTCGATGAATATCCCATCTTCGGGATTGAAGATTAACCGCAACGTGGGTGCTAGTAATGTTGGCAGCTCTGAGGTCCAGATTGTTAGAGCACTGCGTAGTCTCAACACTGGAAATCAAACCAATAACGTAACCATCACAACACCTAACCCAGGTAAAGCTATGTCTGATACAATGGTAGCACTTGCACGGATTAAACGTCGTAGAGGCCGCTAACTTTGGCACAATATAGGTGCCAATTCTCACATTACAATGGCTTCTCAGATTCAAGAAAAATGCGTTGTCGGTTACAAGGACTCCCTAGGACCATTTCTAAGGTTGTTGGGGCTTGAAGATACAAGACTTATCACCAACATCAAAATAAATTTACCAGCAGGTGCTTGCGCCAAGGTGGTAGTAACTAAGCTAATCGAACCGTTAGACGAGAATTTTACAGAGGTTAAGCAGGAATACAAACTGGTTCCAATAGGGGAAGAAATCAAAACAGAAAGTACATAATGTACAATCTCTTTCCGCCAGAACAAATAGCAGCACTATTTCGTGACTCTACTACGGCATCCGCCCAACACAGACCATACCCAGATAAACCGCTAGACGAACTATCTATTGCGGAGCTACGTGTGGTAGTGTGCTACATGCGAGTGGCGTATCAAAATGCACGAAATAGCGGTGTTTCTGATGCTGTGTTATACATTCTAGAAGATTGGTACTACGAAGCTATGGGGCTGCTGATGCCCCATGATGGGCTTCTACAGAGTGCTGTTGTTTCTAGGAAACACATACCTATTTCGCGTCAAGGAGACCCATCAACTTGGGATAGGATTGATGCCATGCTTCCCAACGTTTTTGTTGAGTTTCCAACATAAGGAAACGAGCTGTTCTGTCTAAAAACAACTCTGTCTGATCAGGGATTGGTGGGTTTTTTTGGTGTACTTGTGGTCGTGTCATTGTTATACTGGAAACTCAGAATTAAGTGCATTTTTGATGGTATCAGCAATTTTGTCTATTACTTCGGAAGAAAGATGTCTTGCATCAATCGTAATAAGCACGTCATTCACAAACGCGTATCTACGATTGTTTTGTATTTGTTCCCTAAGATTATACACAAAATTTTTGCCTTTTTCGTGAGAAAACTTAGTTTCTGGTGTGTACTTTGCTGAGCTTGATGTGGTCATTTTTGTTCAGAATGGGTAGTTGTTGGAATGCAAATTGAAGCAAGAACGTAGGAGTCGTCTTGTGGAGTAATCATTTTTTACAAATTATTTTGGTTGTGTCATTGTGGAATAGAGTTAATAAGGTCATTAAACTTAGCATCTAAGTTATCCGCAACGCTAGAAGACCTGATGTATGCAGAGCTATAAACAAGATGTTTTAGTGCATAAAGATCAGTAAGAATGTCGCCATATATTTGGCTTAAAATTCCCCTCTTTAATTCCTCCCGAGCGCGTGAATCCATATCAAAGATTGCACTACGTAACTCCTCATTAGAAAACATCATTGAGCAGCTAAGCTCAGCAGTTGCTTTGTATTTTGTAGCAGTGTAACAAGGGGAATGCTTTGATGTAATCACTATATCATCTCTTGTTATCATCTCAGCTAAAGGTATGGTACTCAACAACTCTGCCAGTTCTTGGGTGTGTAAAACCGTCTATGTAGCACTGAGGTAAATCATATTCTTCTCCAGTTTGATCGACACCACAAGCGGTATCTTCAGCAACGGAGATAACAGATAATAGTCCCTGGTCAATACAACTAATATCCTCTGGAGTTGGTGGCCTGTCGTGTGTAAATGTTTCACCGCCCTCAAAAATGTAGATGTAGGTTTTTGCCATCGTGGTGTTGTGGTTGTGGTTGTGGGGTGTGGTTGAGTCACTCTGCATGATCGTAGAGCCACTCAAGAAAACCAGGGAGGTACTGATCGTTGTAGTAACAATCCGCAGAAATCAGTACGTCTTTCTCAAACTGGGCATAAATGCTAGGAAATTGATTACGCAAAGTGGTCATAAAGTATTGACCAATACGCATACCTTGGGGGTTTCGGATGAAGCTATAATGGGTTTGTGTGACAAAGGCCTGATAGTCGAATGCGGTACTGGTGTTCATGGGTGTAGTTGGCTAACTGCCCCCACATCATAGCATCATTCACGGCTCTTTGACTCCATAGCACGGAGCAGTTCTGGGTTTTTCATGCCTTGCTCACGAGGTGTGGGGATCTTATCGGCACCCGCGTTCTCCGCTTCAGCTTTTCGTTTTGTGAACTCCAGCTCTGTGTTTCGCTCTTCTGTGATACGCTGCACCTCTTCGTCTACTTTGAGATCTGGGTCACCAATCCCATTATTTTTGAGTGTCTCAATCACCCTATGCCTAGACCAGATACCTTGAACGTACAAGTTCACCAACTGAGCAATTGTTGACGCCTCCATCGGCCTTGTGAATAGGCTCTGGTTAATGTCTATATGGGCGGATGCCGAAGAAAGCTCATTCGTGAACGAAGCCCACATACGCATCAGACGTTTGTAGACTGACTTTTTGTAGTTGACAATGATGGAGATAACTGATTGCACCTGCGCTGACTTGAGTGCTGCTTCAGTTGCTGTTTTTGCAGAGTCACCGTACAAGAAATCAAGTGTGCGCTGATTGATCATCTCCTCAATGTGTTTGATCTCAGCTCTATGTTGATCTAAGCTAGAGCCTTGCGCTTCAGCAAACTTGAAGTCACCACCTTCGGGTGACACATGAATAGCAGAGTTGGGCCCAATAGTCAAATCCTGCACGACCTTACCGCTAGCATCTTCCATCTGCCCTTTAATTACAGGCACAGGCATTGAGCACTTGTGAATCAACTCAACAAGATCAGAACGCATCTGGTAATGCTGTATGCTCAGATTAGCTACGTCCTGCATAATTAAGTCACCCATACCAAACTCTAGCGAGCTAGATCCATACCACACAATGGGGATGTAGTCCACACCAGACTGTTGGGGTGCGCCCCAAGGTACATTTCTCCAGGCGCCATCTTTACCCTTTTCGACTCGATATTGTGTGCGTCTACCAGGCTCGAACACATGATATACAGCATCCATTACAAATCCTTTGTTGTCGGGTGCCGGAAGTTGTGTCATCTGACGGTACACAACCCTTTTTAGTGTTTGTCTGCCAAGCTCACTGGATACTTGCCAGTCAATAATATCTTTTCGTTGAATGATGTGAAAGTAGGGGTTTCTGTCGTTCTCCATCTCGTCCAACATGCTACGTTCACTATCACTACTTGGTGGCATATCGACCATTACGTAGCAACCACCATCGCGTAGAACCATCTGATCCACTTGTGTAGTGAATGAGTAGATGTCGGTGCCGTTGTTATCTACGTTGTCTAGCTTGTCAGTTAAGCTTGGTGGGGCAGCAACCAGCTCGTAGCGATTAAGAAGTCCAGCGTAAGCACGAATAGGATCTGTGAATAGTGGCACGTACGTGGATCGCAGCATTCGAGCGGTATATGCAGTTTTGCGCTCTTTTGCCTCCTGCGGAAGGTACATCGCCTTCACAGGTTTTCCGTTCTCTTCACCCTTAAGGGAGTGCCAACAGTGTCGGGCTACTTGGAGGTATGGCAGAATTTTACGCAGCTCGGGTCTATGGTAGCTGACTAGAGCCCGGTTTGCAATTGGATGTGAAAGTTCAGCCACATAATTTGATGCACTGCGCTATATTGCCTTAAAACATTAAAAAACCCCGCTTTTGCGGGGTTAAAGTTGTTATATTGGCATGTATTGGCTATTTTTGTGTGCTAGACAATACCTGCCGTAGTCTCTCACATTCTTCTTTTAGGCCTTCGCAGTGGTTACCTCATGAGATTGGCCCTGATATTTACCAGAACCGTACGGTGTATCACACGGCTCACCTTCAAGAAAGATGATTTGACAGACACCTTGATTAGCATAAATTCGACAATCGGCACCCGAATTGTTACCCATCTCAAGTGTGAGATGCCCAGACCAACCGGGCTCCACGGGCGTCATATTAAGTTGAATACCTAGACGCGCATATGTGGATTTGCCAATACAGATACCTAAGCAGTTAGCAGGCATTGTGATGTGCTCAGCAACTACGCCCAAAGCATAAGAGTGGGCGGGGAGAATGAAATACTTATACGGGTAACTTTCGTGTAGTGTCGCTTGTTCTAGGAACTCAGGATTAAAGTTCAGAGGATCCATCACGTCCCCAGGGACATGGTGAAACAGTCGAAAGTCTTTGGGACTTAGAGTTAGATCATACCCATAAGAGGTTTGACCATAAGATACTACAGGGCAAATAGAGTTAGTTAACTGAGTTTTGCGTACTTTATCACGCTGAAGTGGTGTGATTAACGGTGCTCTACCTGCTGGAGGGGTGGTGGATTGTTGAGTAATCCAGGAGTCGTTTTTAAGGCTGAAGGTGCTCATAAGGCAAAGTTTTTTACGTAGTTGGCAGCTCTATCGAAGTAGAATCTTGTAACTTGTCCAAGCACACAGGCGAACACTGCCGCTTTTTTAAGGTTTTCAAGTATCTTAACAAGGCTAGATTGAAATTGCTCAGAATCAAAGCAGACGTAAAGGGTGAATGGTCTTAACATGCTCAAAACTCGTTAAGTGTGTACTCTGTGAGTGAGAGGATTAACTGAGATCCATAGCTGGTCTTCAGAGTGCGGTCCCATACAAAGCCCTCAAGATCTGGATCTATTCGAGCTTCACCTAAAATAACATCAGCTACCCCACCATTGGAGTAGTAGTCAATGATTGCAGAGTCAGTAGGGTTTTCTCCATCAAACACCCCGATAATAGTCTCAAGTACGTCATCATTGGAGTAGTCTATCTCAGTGAGGGCTCGAATTTTTGTCATAAATAGTGTGTTGTTGAGAGGTCGGCAGCTTACGCCACCGACCAATTCTAGCACAAATCAAGCAGGACTGAACATGTCGCCAGGTGCAACTTTGGCAATATCCCGTCGCTCTTCCATCAAAGCACTGTACTCACAAACTCCCGACGTACAGGCATTCTCGGGGACAATTTCCAGATCAGCACTATCGTACTTTTGCAGTAGTGCGTGGAAATCATGGTTACCAGTAGCTTCGCGGTACTTTTCAGCAGCGTGGTTGAGTGTTTCGTACTCCTCTTTGCTGATCACTTCAAACGGCATCCGTGGGAACGTGTGGTGGCTCTCTGGACGTGCGAGAAGGGCTGCAGACACATAACCGTTGCCCATTGAGTCGTGAATGAGTTTGGCGAGTGTTGGAATTTCCTCCTGGGTGAACTCCAATGTGGCGGATACGTTGTGTTCTGCATAGTAGTTTTGTACCTGCATCATTAGACCAAATTGACCCTCGATTGGCATCTTGGACAAATCAACTTGGCCGATTCCTGACACATCAGCAAAGTGCGTTTTTACTGGAATTTCAACCAACCATTCTTCAACATTTGGATCCCATATGTCGTCATACAGGCTCCCATCTGGTTTAGTTGTATTTGTGTTTGGCACAACTTTATACCCGTAGTCTATACAAGCCATAGCCACAGGATCTTCACGGCCAAATGTAATGCGTCTAATGAAGTATTGACCCTTAGGTGGGTGCCAGCCGGGGCAAGAATTCGTGAGGAGACTCTTCGTTCCAGATGGTTGTACGGCTGTAGTTCTATTTGGTCTGCGGATGCCGTGTTTTGTACAGTAATCAGTTACTGCTTTATTCACGTAATATCTAAACATGGACAAATAGCCACGCTCTCTGATTACTAATGCTCTGGATAGGTAACAGTCTCGCCTGCCCGACATCATCCATGCAACCCAGTCAGCCCCAAGACGATGTGCAAAGAAGTCGAATAAACCAGTGATGCAAACAGCCACCACTGGATCAAGATCCCGGCTGCGCTTGTAGCGTTCTTCAACAAAATTCCTATGGAGGTGCGAACATACAATAAGTGCTGCGGCCGTAAAAGCTTCCTCAAGTTCACGATCTGTAGCATCTAGTAACATAGTGAGATGCACTTCTGACAAATTACAAAAGTTATTGTGTATGGCCAATTCACCGCAGGGGTTAAGCCCAAAGCGTCTGGAACGATCGAATTTAACATCTTCTGGTTCATTTCCAGATACCCAGTTTGGGTTATCAGCATTAGATCGTTTAATTGCTTCCGGCTTATACATAATTGCGCCTTCACCTGAGTAGTATTGCTGCTCAACAGACTTAAGAACAGTTTCATAGCTGGGTATTTCGTCATACACAATAGTGTGGTTAGCCATGCGTAACGGGCCTTTAACAGGATCAAGAATCCACTTACCCTCTACTTCTGTCCACAACCCCTGCTTACAGTTTTCTAGTGCAGAGCCTGGGCTTCCCTGTCGCATCCCTGCGGACCTTCGGACATTTCCGGCAACTACAGCTTCAGCAGCGTAATCAATTAGTAAGCAACACTCAAGTGAATCCAACTTACGCCCATACGCACTCTTCAGAAGATTAAACACCTTTTTGAAAGTCTCTGGAAGTGCAATTGGGTTAGCCGTACCACCAAATCCCTTGAGTTTGGATCCTGACTTACGGACCTGGGACAGATCAATTATGAAGTTTACTTCTCCTTCGGTTACTGAAAAAGCAGTGTCAATCAGGCGCTGATAGGCATCAACCCATCCATTACGCGAGTCACCTACAACAATGTACACATCACCAGACTCACTTCTGGTGACAGAAGTATTCGGTTGCCCTTCATCGAGAATACCTAGTGGGCTGATTTCAATGCTACCGAACTTCGCTCCTACAATTGGGAGCTGACTAATAGCATCCTCAGTCAACACGGCACCCGTGCCCACGCCCATCATTGCGAGCCCCATCAGAAGCCCAAAAGCCCTCGGGTCAGAGATCTCTGTGGAGTTACAGTTGTAAGCTCCAGGCCAATTCTCCGGTTTCTCAATCCATTCTGTACCGCCTACCCATAGATCTCGTCCACTTGCAAAAGATTTCTGTTCCTTGAAATACTTACGGACCAGTTTTTGTTCGGAATCACTAAGCTTACCGACCCTAGCAATCCAATTGGACACTCGATCGACGACTTCGTTCCATGTTTCGCGTGTACCGTCTTCTTTGCGCCGAGAGTAAGTCCGGTAGAATGTTGGGTTTGCTGTGGGGGCGTTGGGTGAAAACTCCGTCATTAGGTTTTTCGTCAGGTGAAAGTAGTGTGCCCCAACAGCATAGCACCCAGTGATCCGCTACGCCAAAAGAAACTCCCTCGTTAATGGGGACAGTTTGCGAACTGTCTTACCGCTAAGGTCCTTCAGAATGGCCAGTCTCTGTGGGAGTGGTAGAGCATCGAGCTTCGCCACACCAGCGTCAATGTACGGCTGCATGTACGTTTCTTCAACCTCTGGTGGGTCCACAAGCTTCGCATGGTCCATTATGGGCATTGGCGGCCCAGAACAGCTGGCGGACGCTAGCAGCCACCGCTCAAGCGGGATCTCAAGTGTCTCCGCTATTTTGATTGCTGGCATACCAGCGTAGTGAAAGTTCTTACCTTTTTGCCAGATTTCTTTTGTGCTATGAGATATTTTGAGTAGATATGTCCTATCTCTCAAGTAGTGTAGAATTTCCCCACGAATGTAGACAACAGCGAAAGAAGAGAACTTGACTGGGGTGCCCATAGGAGATAACCGATTTGGGTCAAACCGCATGGCTGCTTTAATGAGCCCAATGAATGCTTCAGATTCAATGTCGTCGTAGCTCTCACCAGCGCGGAGCAGGTTATGGCGGCTAACCATATCGTGGGCAATTTTTCTAGCTAATAGGTGATTATCCATCACCGTATCTTCTCTATCTTCAGGTAATTTCTGAAGCAGATCTTTACTTCTGGCTCTCTTACTATGATCCCTGGGCTTTAACCCACCAAGAAGTGCTGGTTTAGCAGGTCGCATCGGATCACGCTTAAAAACTTTAGTTCTTTTGCGCTTTCTTTCAATGGGCATTAGTTTTAGTGATGAAACTTCTGTTAATAATAACACATAATAATGTTAATATGGAAGTGCAGGTAAAGCATCATTACCCCAGTCGGCATCCATAAGCACATTTGTGTATTGAGGCATTAAATAAATAAGACCCATAACAAGTGAGTCAACTTGATCATCTCGTTTTCCGGGGAAATCAGCTAACTCTCCTAGCCACGCATCCAGCCATGGAGCTGTATCTGGGATCCAAATGTTCCCGGCATCAACTAGGGGTGTAATTGATTGCGCGTTAGCAATTTTTCTATTTGTTTGTGTGTTTGAGTATCCCATGCCTCTTGTGGTGCGAGTGTGCCCAAATGGTATTACCCCCGGTATTTTTCTTTTAAGGGCTTGTATGATAGCTGGACCATTCGCTGCAGCTTCTACGAGAATACCGTGTGGTTGTACAGCTTCGCGTACTCGTAGAATCATCTGCAATGTCTCAACAAAATCCAACCTTTTTCTCCAAACATCTAACACATAGAAATCCGGCATAGCATCACCAATGTGTGTGATCACAACGTAGTCACTGTTATTTGATTTTTGGAATGAGCAGTCAACAGATAGGATTCTTCTGGAGAAATTCTGAACTGAGATGTTTTTAACTTTGTACTCTTGGAAGTTATTGACGTTAAAAATCTTACCCGTCGAGGGTATTGGGCGCTGCTGGTAAATAGCTGCGAACACTCGCGGGTTAGTGGCTCTATCCGACTTTAGATCATTCTCATTGTAACGGAATGAGCAGAGAACCTCGTCTTCTTTAGTCCGCCAGTCGGGTATAACTACACAAGATTTGGGAATAGTTGGTCGCACATCGGGGGGTTCATATAGGGCTGGAAAGTCGAGCACAGTCCAGTGCTCTTTAGCTTCTTCAGGTGACTCAGCTTCAATGTCTAGTAAACGCCCAATTAGATCATTTTGTGTCCATCTAGTGTGGATGATTACAATTGCAGTGTGTGGTTGTTTGCGGGCTCTAAATGCAGAGTAATACCAGTTCCATAGCTTTTCCATGGATGCTGGGCTTTCAGCTTCTTCTAAATTTTTAATTGGGTCATCAACAACAAGTAATCCTGAGTTTGATTTACCTGTAACTGAGCCACCAACGCCCGTAGCCCACACACCTCCACCTGAAATATTTCGCCAGTTACCTTGTAATGTGCTTGATAACTGACCTCCGGCAAGTGCGTAGAAATCCCTAGCTGCGACAGAGTGCTCACAAGCCATTTCTTGGTTGTACGAGCATAGACCAACCTTTCGGCTCGGGTGCTTAGTAATATACGCAGCAGTTAATAATTGAGATGTGAGTAAGCTCTTCCCGCTCTGAGGCGAGATCTGAACCAACAGCCGCTTTACCTTCCCATCCAACACCCCCTGGCATTGCCTAACAATCTCTTGGTGGACTCTACCAAAGCGATAATCAGGAAATACCGTACGTATAAATTCATGAAAAATTAGTGGGCCTTCTCGATAACCAGCATTTCCCTGCTTTTTGACAGACTGAACTAACGGAAGAACACCGCTGACATCATCAACCAGAACACTATGATTCTTATTAGGCTTCGGTCCTCTAGGCATTACTCTTCATCACACGGAATTTCCAGTGTAGTATAATCTATTTCTTTTGATTTGTCATCATTTTCTGTAACATCCTGCACCTCAGTGTGAACAATATCTTCGTCCTTGATGGATGTGTCAATGTACTCAACCATCTTGGATACACCCAGACTAGCTGCCCACGATTTACGTGACTCTTCACTCACTACGGCACCCGAACGCATGAATGCAGGAATAAGCTCCAGCGGTATCTCTTCACCGCGCAGCTCAGCTCTCTCCAGCCTATTTGAAACAACGTTATTTATGCGCTCAGCAATGTCCTGTGTCTTTGCAGCGTGGGCCTGCTGTGTCGCTAGAAAGCGAAGTAGTTCCTGTTTATGTTGGCGTTTATTGAGCAGTTGTGAGTTATCAATTACTTGAATTGCCTTATGCTCGTCAAACTTAGCAGCTCGTTGTCTCCAGTTGAATCGCTCAGCAGTATCCTGATCTGTATCCTCTATTACTCTCTTTTTTGCCTGTAAAAAGTTAAGAAAAGCTGTGTATTCATCGTTTGTTTCGTGCTCTTCCTCTGTATGAGCTTTGTACCCTTTCTGAAACTCCCAAATTTTCATACAGAAAGAGTACCTGAAAGCCCCTTAGTGTGCCAAGTGCATATCTGTGTGTTTAGCCGGTTAAGCTTCTAATCCTCTGCTCTAGCCTGTTAATAAGCCCCGAAAGATTGTTCTCTGATCCTTGGTTACCTCTAGCTCCCACACGAGCCCTCAGTAATGACAACCTTCTGTTCAAGTTTGCCACCTCAGGACTTTGGTTTCTACCACCAGATCTGCTTGATGATCTACTTCTGCTGCCTCTGCCTGAACGGGCAAGCCCTCCCCTCTTAACAAGTCCGCGCTTACTATTGTCTTTTCTACCCATAACTCAGTGCTCTAACAAACTAAGTGCAGCGCCCTAGTGTTCCACTAAATTTACAACAGTCTTTTTAAGTAATTCTTGAAAAGGTTGATTGGTAGATTCTGGCAAAAATAACTGTTCCTTTTGCTTTAACTTTTTGGCCTCTCTTATACGCTTAGCTGGTGAGAATCCGCTATAATGTATCACATTTACACTATCTGCTAGCCCTAATTCAGCTAGTGCTCGATGGCATGGTTTATCTGACCCATATACTAAAATCTGCTTTGGTTGTAAGTGTTCGATCGCAACCAATAGCCCCTTATTGTACTCGTCTGGATTAGCCTTTGCTGCGCGTGTTTCTAGTGCGACGCAAGGCGGGTTTTTGGGGATACCTGCAAACACAAATTTGTAGCTATCCTCATCAGTCCACATTAGTGTTGGGATCACACGGATGCCGTTGAGTTGCCAGAAAACACCACACCATCTCGCCTTGTAAACAGCCCAAATCCACTCTGCTCTTGGTCTATCATCATACAGAGAAAAATCTGGCTCACATATGGCTACATACTCCCGCTCCTGAATAGCTGCTAATGCCCTTTCTGGATAGTTCCACACACACTTGAATTTGTAGTCATCTACAAAAAATCCTAAGATTGCTGGTTCTGGTCTTGTGTGTTTCCACACAACAAATGGTGTGCTTGGGTCGTGTATCTCTCCAAGCATTTCTGGATCTAAGTCTGGAATGCCCCACTCATTTGTGGATGGGAATGTTTCCCTAAGCCTGTTGTAGCCGTACCTGCGCACAATAACCTACTAGAGCGCTCTAATCTGCCGATCCACTGATGATTATCTGCTTCAACCAGTCCACATCCTCGGCACCCATTGCCTGTAGAATAGTACGCATCTCAGTCTCTGGTTTTTCATAACGAGTTCGCAAGTGACGCAATAGCTCGCGACAAGCCTCTTCGTTACGAGCCCGAACAGCCTCATTAAGACCTAGAATTAGCTCAAAAGATTCGTACATTTAGGGAGATCGTAGGAAAGCTATGTGGTATTTAAGTATTATAGCATGGCCACACTGGATGTAACAGGTTCCTGGGAAGCAGGAGATGAGTATAGGGTCTTTGAAGCACTGGAGATGCAAAATACTGCTGGCTACCTAGATCAGTTGATTTTGTGTATGAACAGGCTAACCGAGGATTACGACCCGGTGGTCGTAAGAGTTAGAGCACAGCTTACTAGATACGAAACAGCTAAAGCAGCGAAAGAATCCGCTGATCTAGCCGCAACAGAAGAAAAGACCCTTGTTAGAGCTGACGTGTTGGAGTGGGAGGTTGGGAACGCTGTGGCAAAGATTTCTAATGAAATATCGTCTGCACAGGCTCAAATAGCTAATTACTTTGCGTTCTGCAGCTACACTCCCCCAGCAAGCGTGTTTACTGGGGGTAACCAACCTGTGCTGTATAGAAGCTAATCACTAAGCTTGTCTATCACTTGACGTAACGTGTGGACCGCCCCGTCTCGCTCGTTTTTGTAATGCTTTACGTTGTCTTCAAGTATACTTATACGTGTTTTAAGAGCCCTAACCACACCCTCAAGATAAGCTGTCTGCTTAACAGAAGTAGAGGTACAAAGTTTCACTCCAACTATATCACGCCAATGCTCTTCAGAGTCTGATATAAAGTGGCCAGAAAGTGTGTACGCTCTGTTGTTAATTTCAATAGGATAGATAAGTTCTGGATTAAGGAGCCGAACTGAACGTACTACATCTCTGCAACCACCTCTGAGGATGATGACATCATCAAGTTTTAGTTTAGACACGTTAATGGTGGTAGTTTCCATGATCAAGCCTCTTTGATGAGTGTAAGAAATGTTTGTGCCTGGCGCAAACTAACAACGTCATTACTACATTTGCTGTCCCGTACTATGAACTCTACTGCATACGATGCAAAATCCGACGTATTGAAAAACTCCTCAGCAGCCACCTGAGCAGCCTCAGCAGCATACGAGGCAGACCATACATCACAATCGTCACACGCTATAGCAGCTTTTTGGGCTTCTGATGAAGCCCAATAAGTACCTGATGCAAGCTTATTCAAACCCTGCACCACAGTAGCAACTTCTGGTGTTTGATCTAGTGTCTTTAACTCTGACACAAGAAACTTCCAAGGCACACGAGTTAAATCTTTACCATCTTCAAATACAGCAGCAAACTCTCTGAAAAAATCTACTTCTGTGTAGTCTGGATGGTATGATATGCGCTCGAATATCGACTCAGCAATACCGGTCACCATAAGAGGAATACCATATGCGTATTCAATGAATTGCGGGTTATCTTTATAGTTTGCATGGCACCCAATAAAGCAGCTTTTATAGCTACCAGCTTCAACCTGATCTGCTTTAATATGCTCATCAGTTTCTTGCTTAAACCGCTTGGCGTTTTTTGTTAGAAGTGTCATGATCGGCTTTGGTTTGCTCTGTGATCATAGCATGGGCACCCTCTGGTTTGCGGGAAATCTAGGTTAAAATTAGATTAGAAGATGACTTCCCCGTTTCAGTTCATCATGAACACCAGAATACGCACTGTGGCTGCTACTGGGGTCTCCATCGTCAATGGCAGAGCTGTTGAGACTCCTGGTGACACCCTATTGTTTGAGGCGTGGACCAAACGAATGCAGTATAGCGGTGTGAGTAGTGGTTCTGAGCGGGTGCCGTTGTTTAGTCAACTAGGCGGCCGTATGCTGCCAGGCGGAGACGGTGATAAGTTCTACTATCGTGGTTATGTGTTGCGTAAAGCGGTCATATCTAATGAGTTTGATTGGGAGGACTGGGCTGTTGATACTTCTGGTTTAACTTGGGAGGCTGTGCTAACTAATCCATTAGAGTTAAAGCCGCAGCGAGAAGTTAGCATCAAAGTGGGTAACGACGACACAACATTTGGTCAGATACAAAGGTCAAGTGGGGTATTTGGTGGCACTGGGATAGATGAAATTTTGTATCGTGAGATACAAGGTGTAGAAATACAATTCACTGCGGGTGAGCTTCTGTAATGGCAGACATAGACACACTTAGTAGAGCGATTGCTAATTTACCCACAGGCCCTCGTCAATCGAAAGTAAAGGTTTCACTAAGCTTCAATTTATCAATTAAAGATACAAAACAAGAGGTTAAGCTTTTTGGTAACGCACTATCTGCTGCAATAGGGGCTTCTCTGCGCAAAGCAGGTCCAGCGTATAGGAGTAAATTATCGCAACTACTAGATGAAACTATGGAAGCAAAACTACCTTGGAGTGGTTTTGAAACTAGAATCACTAAGCGCAAAAATAAAACTACAGCTACGTTCCCTCGTAACATTGTAGATTTGGGTGTCCTAAAAAGTAGTAAGCGTCTGGAACCAACCCCCATGGGTGTTGATATTGTTTACAGCGAAAAGTATGCTGCAGCAGTGCATTGGGGGACAGGAAGTGTGCCTGCCAGACCATGGGTAATAGACACCTTAAACGAAGCTGTAGTTAAACCAGACGGTGAAGTAAACAAGTTAATTCGCAGGTTAGTGGAGGATGATTTAAACGCTCAATTTAGATCTATCGGGCGTTAGTTGGCATACTATAGCGCATAATACACGTCCCAAGTGAAGCTCAATTTCGTAGTAGATCCTAAGAGTAACAGTAGAATTGAACGGATTGGCAACGAAGAGTCCGGTATTTTTGAGATTAAAAGGTACGGGTATCTTCGGGTAAAAGAGCGAGCTTTTGTGCAAGCCACCATTCTCGAATCAGCTTTTGACGGCAACCCAGTAAGGGATGTGATGGAGGTTATTGCCGCTGGAGAAAAAGTAAATATTAAGGAGGCAGGCTCTCTAGTGCAGGGATTTGTGGTGGGTTCACTACCACAAAAAAAGAAAGATGCGTTGTCTAAGAAGTATGGTGAGCAAATTCTATCTGCATTTAGACACTCACAGCTACAGACAGCAACAGAGAACCTTGCGGGTATTACAGCACTTTTGATGTACAGGCATGACCCCAACTGGACCATCTCTGACACAATGGAGTTGCACCCTGTTATTGAAGAGCAGCTTACACAGTTGTACTTAGATGAGCGAAGTGGTAGTTTGGGGGCAATTGACGACACAACACTGCAAGAGAGCACAGACCTTGAAAGTTCAGAAGAAAAAAAGAACTAGGGGTTCCTTTTGACGAGTACTACTGGGCACTAAAGTCCTGGTACAAAGGTGACCCCGAATTCACACTAGACAACTACGGGGAGCTAAACTACGGCTACGTTATTATGTGTGTGATCAAGATGCACGCAGAAAAACGTAGCTGGCTACATGCACTTGAGCTGCCAGTGGCACACCTAGCGAGGTTGTTCCTGCAGTCCAAGCAAGGACCAAAGAACAACAAAAAGGTGCAGTTAAGAGATATGTGTTTCTTCGCAAGAAGAGAGGATTTCACAAACGCAGAGCCAGTGTATGGCGCATGTATGGGTGCCGCGATAAAGGCTGGTGTGTTCCCACCATTTGCGTACTTCATCTATCCAGAACTAAAAGACACCATAAACGACCAACCAGCACCTATACCTGTGATTTACGCAGATGACCTAGTTGTACTAGCACCAAAAATTAAGGATGACAGAATTAGTGGACTGATATTAGCTGAATCAGACATAAAATCGGGCACCCGTCTGTTAAGAAGTTTAGATGGGGATGAGTACCTAGTGAAAACGCCCGAACACCACTTAAAGTGTGGCGCTTGGGCGAGTGATGACATTGTTCTCGAACGTGTCAATCTTTTGAGATAATCTCAATAATATGCTTATGGCCCTCTGCAATACCGTATTTGCTGTATCTAACCCCATTCACTAAATATGGCCATGCAGCATCGTATCTAATGCGACCAAGATCTACACTTTTGCTTTTGTCTTGATACACTACGGTGTCGCCTAAGTTAAGATTTGTAAAATCAATCTCGATTGTGTTTATATGTTTATTGATTTTAACTATTGTTTTACCGCTATTGACACAACTGTGCTTACCATTTAGGGGGTATTCCCTACCATCTATGGTCCGTAGGTACGGTGCGCCATCAAAACGAAGTCCTACTTCATTTACAATTTCGGCAGAGCCGTCATCAAACACTACCTCATCTTTGTATCTAATGCGACCAAGATCTACAGGATCGACTTGCGGTGGCGCACTTTCTGCCTTATTGTTGAATCTGTGTTCTAGAGTTTCAGTAGTGTCTGGTGCGTTGGGACTTGATTCATATAGGCTGAGTGGGATTAAAACCGTGTCATCACGTAGGTCTGTCACAGGCAGAAAAGCACCACCATCTTGAGCGCCATAAGCGATATGACGGACGCCGTTAAAATCCTCGTGTGCGTATAGATACACTACGCAAGGCTGGTTTTCTGGCCCAATAATAATGTAGTAGCCGTTAGGGTATTCAGAAATAGGATAGCCGTGGCTAGTGCTAGTTGTCATGGCCGTTGGGGCTGTTGGGACAGCCATATTTTAGCACACCTAGGCACCCATCTGGCTGACGTACTTTGAGAATTGTGACACATCGCTCATTGGTAGCTCACCATGCTCAAGCCAATAATCAATACGCTCTTCCCTTTCTGGTGAGTAGCACTCCTGTTTGTAATACCACTCTCTCCAGGGGTGAGACCGTTTGGATTGGTTACATCGTTTGCACGCCGGTATAACATTTCTCAAGCGCGTTTCCCCACCACGACTACGTGGTTTTACGTGATCTCTGGTTAGACTGTTACTGTCGATGGGTGGTGTGTCGCAATAAGCACACTTGTCGTCCCATACTTCTCGAATCTTTTGAAACCATAGCTTTTGTGCTTCGGAGGATCTCATAGCCATCAAATGGTACATCAGGTCGGATGGGGTCTCAGTCAAAAATACCCCTGACTGCTCATCACACTCAGGGGCTCTAGTCATACAACGGCATGGTCCTCACGACACAGCGAACTTACTCTAAGTTACCATGAGACCGTCTGACTAGAGTGCTACAAGCTTGTAACATTTGCCATTAAAACAGATTTCTTTGCGGGGATCGGCTAGCGCTTGCTGTAACTGAGCTTTTGCTTTTGGGTCTTTCATAATTTGCTTGCATAAGTATGTTTGATGGACTTGCATAACAATTACTTGTGGTGATCAATAGGGGTAAAATGTTTATCACGCATAATCAACTCAACTTCATTGATGCTTATAGGGGCAAATTGGTGACAATCCACCCCAACATCGAGAAGCTTACCGTGGTTACCAACGAGAGTGCCGTGTGTGTGCCCATGCAGCATCCATGACCCGTGATGCATCTTGTTCCAAGAGAGCATAGGAAAATGGGACATCACAATCTTTTGTTTATGGTCACCCCCTAAAGATATACTGATTTCATGGTAATCTTTGACCTTAACCCAATAGCCACTTTTACGCACCTCCTGGCGGTCGTGGTTTCCTGCAATGAGCCATTTTTGACCATTAAGCCTAGAAAGAATACTGTCTACTAGAGGTGCATTCTTTTTACCATAAGTAAGCATAAAGTCGCCCAACACAAACACTGTATCACCACGCAGAACACGATCGTTCCAGTTTGAGATAAGAGTCTCTGTCATTTCTTCCAAAGAAGAAAATGGCCGGTGACCCAGAGCTATGATGTTGTTATGGTTGAAGTGAGTATCACTTGTAAACCAGAAAGTCATTGGCTTGTCGGAACACTAGCCCAGCATACCACGGCACCCGCATTGGCGCAGCGTTTTCCCACAAGTCCTGAGGTAATTTTCAGCGAACTCTCAACTGCCCCTGTCGTATCCTCCAAAATAGGTACTTATACGTTCCACACTGGTGATACTGCTGATGCGATTGCAATTGTCTCTCCCGGTGTGCCACTTCCACAACTGACTAAAGTGGAAGGTATAGAAATTATCATTAGTGATATTCCAAATCCCGGTCTACGCCAACTTGTAACTTACGACGACGACACAACTACACCAGCTATTTACGATTGGTACATAACTGTTATTGTGTGGGATCCTGCTACAGGCAACGATCTAACTGCTGTGCTAGAAGCAATAACAGAAATCTTTGTTGGAGCACAAGCTTTTGAGAGTGTATCTGTACCTCCAGGATTAACAGCACGTAGCCAGTCATTTGTTTCTGTGTCTTCACAGAATGCTATCTCTTCTGCGGGTGCCGTGTGTCTATTTATTATCGAGGCAGACACTGTAATTGGGGCAGATACACTCATTTGTTGACCAATTGGAAATGTATTGGTGTAGGTAGGAATAGTCACAATCCCGTTTGGGTAAACATACCCCTTGGGCAAACATACCCCTACCGAAAATCCTAATCATTTCGCCTAGGGCTTTCTACCTAGCAAATTTATGGCTAATTTCTCTCAAGCTTTCGGCTACACTGTATATCTAATTCCCCTGGCATCTAGCTCAGTGGATATTGCGTTTACTGGTATTACAGCGAGTGTGGGTACCGGTGCAACCAA
>Ga0213866_10001280_pt1 | contig 18844 bp, 11 predicted proteins | sample PICome_11_FD_160079 | JGI IMG/M metagenome (GOLD analysis project Ga0213866, IMG submission 160079) | Coastal seawater microbial communities near Pivers Island, North Carolina, United States - PICO284 | ecosystem: Environmental > Aquatic > Marine > Coastal | place: USA: North Carolina...
CGGGAAAAGCGCTTCAAGGCCACGTTATTGCTGAGTTTGAACGCGGGTCGGCCCCCTCCGGCCGCTTCGCGGGGGAGGAGCTTCGCGAAGCAGAATGCAAAGAACCGGCACGAATGCCGGTTCTACTGCGTTAGGCGGATGCGGGTGCTTGCAGGCCTTCTTGCTTGTCGCGCTCGGCTTTGATCTCCGCGAGTTTCTTCGCTCGCACTTCTTCGTCGATCGCGATCTCGCCCTCGGTCAGCTTGTCGCGCACCTTCTTGATGCTGAGCGCGTTCTTGCAATCGGGATAGGAATCGCAACCTAAGAAGGGGCGACCGCGCGCGATCTTCACGCTCATGCCGGAGCCGCACTTGTCGCAGGAAAGTCCAGCGAACTCTTCTTCAGCCTGCTTCTCCTCTGGCGTCTTCGCTGCTTCCAGCGCACGCGTGCCGCGACAGGCGGGGAAGGTCGAGCAACCCAGGAAAGGCCCGCGCTTACCGATGCGAACGACCATGTCGCTTCCGCAATCGGGGCACTCGATGTCTTCCTTCTTGAGCTGAATCGGATCGCCGTTCTCGCCCACAGGCAGCGTGCCCTTGCACTCTGGATAGTCGCAGCAGCCGTAGAACTTGCCGTTCTTCGACCAGCGCTCCAGCATTTCCTTCTCGCAGAGGGGGCAGTGAACCGCGTTGCCCTTCGAGTCGAGCGCGGGTGTGCCCTTGATCGATTCGATCTTCTCTTCAGCTTCCGCCAGCTCCTCTTTGAAGAGCGCGTAGAAGTTGCGCATCACGTCCACCCAGTCGAGCTTGCCTTCCTCGATCTTGTCGAGCTGGCTCTCCATCTTGGCGGTGAAGTCTGAATCAACGATGCGCTGGAAGTTCCCGCTGACCATCTTGTTCACGATCTGACCAAGCTCCGTCGCGAAGAAGCGGCGCGCTTCCAGCTTCGCGTAGCCGCGATCCGTGAGCGTCGAGATGATCGTCGCGTAGGTCGACGGCCTGCCGATGCCCAGCTTCTCCAGCGTGCGCACCAAGCTCGCTTCCGTAAAGCGCGGCGGCGGCTGCGTGAAGTGTTGATCGCCCTTGACCTGGCCGCAATCGAGCTTCTCCTGCTCTTCAAGCTCAGGCAGCAACTGCTCGCCAGAATCGAGCTTGAGACCCGAGACGCGCGCATGGCCTTCGAACTTCAAGCGCTTGCCTGAAAGTCTGAAGAGCCCTTCGCCCGCTTCGATTTCCATCGTGGTGACGAGGTAGAGCGCAGGCACCATCTGACACGCAATGAAGCGCTCCCAGATCAGCTTGTAGAGCTTGTACTGATCGGCGTTCAGGTATTCCTTGATGCTATCCGGCGTGCGGTACGCGCTGGTCGGGCGGATGGCTTCGTGCGCCGCTTGCGCCTTGCTGTTGGTCTTGTAGATCACGCGCTCTTCGGGCATGTACTCTTTGCCGAAGCTCTGCTCGATCACTTCGCGCGCATCGTTCATCGCGAAGTCAGAAAGGTGAACGCTATCAGTACGCATGTAGGTGATCAGACCGGCGGCACCTTCCGCGCCGATGTCCATACCTTCGTAGAGGCCTTGGGCCGCGCGCATGGTGCGACGTGCGGTGAAGCCGAGCTGATTGCTCGCGGCCTGCTGCAGCGTTGAGGTAATGAATGGCGCCTTGGGCCTGTCCTTGCGCTCTTTCGTTTCGATTTTTGAAACGGTGAAAGGCGCGTTCTCCAGGCTTGAGATGATCGCGTTGGCTTGCGCTTCATCGTCGATGCTCGGCGTTTCGCCTTTCCATTTTTTGAGATCGGCGCGGAAGACGTAGTCCGGCAACACAGGCTTTTGCTTGGCCTTCTCTTCCTGCTCGCTCAGATCAACTTCTTCATCCGAGTCGATCAGATCAGCGTCATCAATCTCTTCGCCGTGCAGCGCTGCGAGCGTTGTGTTGAGCTTCGCGCGATCGTCGGCGCTCAGCTTCTTCGCGGCTTCCAGCTTCATCAAGAACGCGGAGATGCTCCAGTACTCGACGGGATCGAAGACTTTGATTTCGTCTTCGCGCTCGCAAATCAAGCGCTGCGCAACCGACTGCACGCGGCCTGCGCTCAGGCCCTTAGTGATCTTGCGCCAGAGCAGCGGCGAGATCGAATAGCCCACGAGACGATCGAGAATGCGGCGCGCCTGCTGCGCGTTCACCACATCCATGCCGATCTCGGTGGGATGCTCGAAGGCGCGCTGAATCGCTGCCTTCGTGATTTCATTGAAGGTTACGCGGTGCGTGATCGCGGGATCGAGCTGCAACCCTTCCTTGAGGTGCCAGGCAATGGCTTCACCTTCGCGGTCAGGGTCAGTTGCGAGGAAGATTTCTTTCGCGCCGCGAGCGTAGCGTTTGAGCTCGTCAATCACTTCCTTCTTGCCGCGAATCGTGAGGTACTGCGGCTCGAAGTCGTGCTCAACATCCACACCCAGCTTTGATTTGGGCAGGTCGCGCACGTGGCCCACACTCGCCTTCACGACGTAACTGGCGCCGAGGTACTTGTTGATCGTCTTGGCTTTGGCGGGTGACTCCACGATCACGAGCTTCTTGCCCTTACCGGCGATCTTGGAGCTGGCCTTCTTCTTTTTCTTGGTCGTCTTCTTCGACGCAGCGCTGCTGGAAGCGGCCTTCTTGGTGGTCGTCTTCTTGGACGCTTTCTTCTTGGCCTTCTTCTTCGCGGCTTTCTTGGCGGTCTTCTTCGCGGTCTTGGCCGCTGGCTTGACGGGCGCAGCATCTCCGTCGGTCGCTGCTTGCGACGCATCGGAGGAATCTGGCGCAGGTGTATTTTGCTCGTCAGCCATGGGGGATGCCTTTGTTTCTTCCTTATATAGGGCTTCGTAAAGCCCTGCGGTGAATCGCACTAGTGGTCATATTGCGATCCACAACAAACGCTGCGTCTCAATCCCGATGCAGCGTTCGTGGGTGTCTAGGGAAGCGAGGGGGAGCGGGGTCCGTCAAGCCTCTTTTTTCTGACACACCCCCTGTTGTGTGTATCAATCAGGCCTCCTTGAGCACAAAATTGCTGGACTTAGCCCATATGCAATTTTTTTCAAGCGGAAGCATCGCCTTGAGCGTATCAAGGGATGCCATGACACAAAAAGACACACAATCTCCCGCCTCCCCCGCCAGCAGCAGCACCAAAAGTGGTGAAGCGATCTCGCAGGCTGAGGCGCTTTCACAGCTCAAAGCCCGCATTCACGAGGCTCAGAGCTCGCTTTCAACACTTGAGCAGGAAGCTGCCAGCCGCGCTCCGCACGATGCGAGAGGGCGCTCTAGCTCTCTGCGTCCGCTGATGGCGGGCATGCTCTTCACCTGCTTGCTGCTGATTCTGATCGGCGCCGCTGCCTTCATCGCCTACGAGATGGGTAAGGGTGATCCGAAAGACCAGGCCAGCGATGGCAGCACGCAAACGCCGAGCACAACTGGCAACGATCTTGATCTCACGATCAAGCCCGCCGGGATTCTGCCTGACGCCGTGCCCGCAGATTATCGCAGCTTCGATTGGTACGAGGTTGGTCGCGAGTACTTCGCGCCTCTCTCCACCATGCAGGTTGGCTTTGGCGACAAGCTCACGTCGATTGACTTCGCCATCATCGATCATCAGGGCGCGTTCTTCACGCAGCGCGTGCGCGAAGGCGAGAACTTGCCACTGCGCGCTCAAGTCAAGATGCGCGGCCTGACCAACGAGAATGCTCAGCTCGCGATGGCTGGCCGCACCTATCCAGTCGCCGTGCAGGGAACGAAGGCGAAGTCGAATCTGAATGTTGGCTACATGCCTCCCCGCGAAGGTGGGATGAAGCCGACGGGCGTGAAGCCGCCGAAAGAGATGGGCGCGCTGCCGACCGATCCCCGCATCCCTGCTGAAGGCGATTCTGCCAAGGTCGAAACGAAGGAGCCCAGTGATAGCGCTGACTCCACGCAGCCTGACGACTATCTGGATCCGACTTCCGCGATCATCGCAGCGCAGGAAAGCATGCTGCTGGAGATGTATGGCGGCTTAGCTTCTGAGGTTGGTCCGCATCACCACGAGCCGATTAGCCGCGATGCCTGGCAACAGTATCTCTTCGACTTTCTGGATTCCTGCGTCGAGCAATGCGTGATGCGCAGCGGGCTTGACGAGCTTGGCAATCCGATCGGCGCTTTGGTTGCGCGTCTCTCGCCGCTGGAACGTGAAGGCATGGAAGCGGTGAGCGGCACGACGAATCTCCTTTCGAGCTACGGCATTGAGCCCGGTGCGATCATTGTGGAGTTCCAGGATAAGAAGATTCGCACGGCGAAGGACTTCGAGCAGACCCTGCGCACGGCTGAGATTCACAAAGAGATTCGCCTGGCCTACATCTTGCCCGAACTGCTGGACGAGGCAGGCGAAGTCACGCGAGCCTCGCAGATCTGCTTCGTGTGGGTGGTGCCAGAGCCTGAAAGCAAGGCGAAAGCAGCCGACGCGGACAAGGCGAAAGAGTAAGCGCCTGCGCTGGCTGCGCTCGATCACCTGCTTTTCAGCAGCTCTAAAACTACAAGGGGCATCAGCTTTTGCTGATGCCCCTTGTGCTGTGCTTGTCTCGTCATCCCGACTGGAGCAAAGCGGAAGGGAGGGATCCCCTCGCGATTCGGCTGCATGTAGAAGGAGTGACGCGTTGGGAAAGCCTCGCAAAAGAGTAGCGCTCTTCGGCGCAAGCTCCCGCAAATCTGGTCTTTCCCCGCAGCTCAGCTTCTCCGAAAGGGATCCCTCCCCTACGGCTGCGCCGCCGGTCGGGATGACGACGTGCCGGCTAGATCAAAAGGAGAACTTCTCTAATCTTCCTCGCCGCCATTCTCCAGATAGTCAGCCTTCTCCTTCGCGTACTGCTTGAGCGCGAGGTGAAGCTGCGAGTAGCGCCATGCGGCTACATTGATGTGCTCGTTGTAGTCGTCGCCGCGATCATCGATGCCGCGCTGGAACTGGATAAAGTCCATCCACTCATCGCCCAGCGTTTTGCGGCAAGTGCGCTCAATCAGCGTCCACGTGTTTTGGCAGATGTTGGACTTCTCTGATTCTTGGGCCATTTGCTTGGCTTTAATCAGGGTGTTCACGAGCTGCCCAAAGAAGAGCGCGAGCGTGTCTGGATTGCTCACGTAGCTCAGCAGACGCGTATCATCATCGCGCGTCGGGTTGCCGCGGCCAATCGCTTGCAGCGTCTTCTCCATGGGCGTGCCTGCGATGGACTCAACGTCCATCTTTTGCACGGGCTGGCCGTCGTAATCTTCGCGCGCCGGCGGGCCAGCGAGCTTCGGACCAGCGAACTCCTCAGGGCCGCCCTCGCCTTCGATGGTCGTGCTAGGGCCGCGATCCGTGTCGGGACGATTGAGCTGATTCTCGTGCGTCTTGCGCTTTGTCCAGATGCCATGAGAAGTCTCGTTGAGCAGCACGACCTTCGCCGGGCCGCCCCAATCACCTTGAATGATGACTTGGAAAGGTTTGGTGTAGGGGTACTTCTCGTTCGGCTCCTTCACATCGATGTTGAGCGTCACCTGATAGTAGCTGGTGGTAAGCGGGTCATTGAACACGGTCTGACCAGAATCCTTATCGCTCACATACACCGGATCAAGCGAGCGGCCTTCCGCCGGGCCAAACATCTCTAAGATGTAGTCGAGTCCAACATTACTCAGTTGATCGGGGCTGTAAGGTTCGCCGAAGTCGATGGTTTCGATGTACCCGTTCTTCGTTACTTCGTAGGTGTAGTTGTAGGTCGACATGCGCTTGAAAGGCTCGCTGCCCATCGTGCCCTTGCCTTGGATATTCTTGTGGTAGGCGGAGAGGTTGAGCGTGGCAGCCATGCCCGCTTTGTCGCCCGCGCGCAGAGCTTTGATGAAGGAATCGCCGACTTGGCGCGCTGCCTTCTCCGCTGCTGCTTGCTTCTCTTTGATCTCTTCGTTCTTCGCGTTCTTGTCGGCGCTCAGCACGATGCGCTTGGCGAAGGCCAGCTTCGCGGTGACGTCTTTGACCTGCTCTTCCGGGACAAGATTCGCTGCCATCGCATTGTCCAAGCGAGTGATCACCTCTGCTGGCAGCACTTGCTGGTTGGAGGTTGAGAGCGCGAGCACTTGCTGGATGTCTGCTTCGAGCTGCTGATCAACGCCGCCACCACCGCCACCGGAGGCCAGCACGAGCACCAAGATCAGCACCAGCGCAACCACACCAACAATGATGCCGACCACCAAGCCGGTGTTGCTCTTCTTGGGCTGCGGGAAGCCGCGCCCTGGCTGTTGCTGCTGCTGGCCGTAGGGCCCCGGCTGCTGATAGGCTGCTTGCTGTTGCGGCATGCGCGCTTGTGGCCCGCGCGCTTGCGGCCCGCGTGGGCCGCGAGTCATCGCGCCAGGGCCGCGCTGCGGCACTTTTCCTGCCGGCGCTGCACGGCCGCGCGGCGCTTGTGGCTGCTGGCCGTAGGTGACGAGCGTCCCACAATTCGTGCAGTTGAACTGTGATCCTGGTGCAAGCTGCGATGCATCGTACTGCATATTGCAACCGCTGCAGGAAACGGTTGGCATTTGTGGGTTCATGATTCTCTCCACGCTGTGGTCGTCGGATTCGAGGGCGCTAAGCTTCAGATTAGCGTAAGTAGGGCACTTGTCGCAAGTGCGCTACTGCGTCGAAGCTGCTCAGGCCGAAGTTAAACGAAGAGCCTGATCTATCGTTCGAGTTGTGGAATAAAACGCATCTGAAAAACCTCTATTGAAATGACAAAAACGTAAAAACGTGAGACGATCCGTCTGTCTAAGCGCTTTATGAGGGTATTCGTCACGAACCTTTGCGTATTGTAGGATTGCCTCTTAGCACTAGAATTACCCGCTATAGGGACTGTCGATAGCCCCTGAAGATTGGCGCACTTTGCGCTGATTGTATCGTGACGGGGCGTTGAGTGCCTTGCACAGTGATTCAGGTCTCGAAGTGGGGAGCCCATGGGCACGCAGAATAGAGAAGAGTCTGCATCCGCCTTCCCCTCCTCCGGTGACCCCGTGGATCTCTTTCCGCGTACCGACGCCTGGCGCAAAGCCCTGCGCATGGCGCTAGAAGCTCCGAATCGCACACTGACAGATGCCAGCGGAGAGACCTCCGGACTTGGTATCTCCATTTCTGAGTCAAGTGAGCTTTCGCGCTGGATGACTCAGCTTCAAGCCCGCCAGCCTGACTCTAAAGTGGGCGCGTTGAGTCTGGATGATCTCTATCGCCGAATTGCAAACGCGACGCACGAGGGCATCTGGCTCGTCAATCGCGAGGGGCGAACGGTGTTCGTCAACGCCTCGCTCGCATCGCTGCTCGGCTATCGCAGCGATGACATGATGGATCGCTCCTTCGTTGATTTCGTGCCTGACTACGCCCGCAAGCGCGCAGCCGAGCTGCTCAACGCCAAGCCCAACGCCGTGCTGCCGCGCATGCGCGCTGATCTGCTCAAGTGCGACGGCACGATCGTCAACATGATGGCCAGCATGACGGTCATCCAAGACGATCAAGGCGAGCTTTTCGGCATGCTCGCGATGCTGACCGACATCACCGAGTTGCGGCATACGCAAGAATCCATCTTGGCTGCACACGAGGGCCTTGAGCGCAAGATTCAAGAGCGCACGCAAGCCCTTGCAGAGGCCAACGCTCGACTCAAAGAAGAAGCAGAGGCGCGCGAGGCAGCCATGCTCGCGCTGCGAGAGAGCGAAGAGCGCCACCGGCTCTTGGCTGAAAACTCTCTCGACATGCTTTCCTCGCACTCAATCGACGGAACCTACCTCTACGCATCGCCGGCCTCGCTCTACCTGATGGGCTACGAGCCGGATGAGCTGGTTGGCCGCAACGCTTTTGCCTTCATGCACGAAGAAGACGTAGCGATTGTCGAGAACGTGCAAGCGGAGATCATGTACGGCGGGATCGAGCAAACCCAAGTCGACTATCGCAAGATGCACCGCGATGGGCATTGGATCTGGTTCGAGAGCAAGATCCGCGTGATCCGTGATGAGAAGAGCGGAAAGCCGATCCAACTCATCGTCAACTCGCGCGACATCACTGACCGCAAGGAAGTCGAGCGCGAGCTGCGCCAAGTCAAAGTGAAGCTCGAAACGCGCGTGCAGGAACGCACGGAGGCGCTGACCCGTTCCATGCTCGCTCTGCGCATGGGCAACATGGAGCGACGCGAAACCGAGAAGCAGCTCATGCTGCTCACCCGCGCGATTGCTTCAGCAGGACAGGGCATTGTGGTGACCGATCCGGAAGTCGGATCGAACAAGATCATTTACGCCAATCCCGCTTTCTACCAGCTCACCGGCTTCGAGCCGGAAGAAGTGATCGGCGTGAACTGCCGCTTTTTGCAAGGCCCGCTCACGCAGAAGGATCAGATCGCGCGCATTCGCCAAGCGATCCGCGATGGCAAGCCCTTCACCGGCGAGCTGACGAACTACCGCAAGGACGGCTCGCACTTCTGGAACAGCTTGCGCATCAATCCAATCGTGGATGCAGACGGCGAAATCTCCAACTTCGTCGGCGTGCTCACGGATATCACGGAGAGCCGCGAGCTTGAGGATCGGCTGCAGCAAGCGCGCAAGATGGAAAGCTTGGGCACGCTCGCGGGCGGCGTCGCGCACGACTTCAACAACATGCTCACGCCCATCCTCGGCTACTCGGTGCTGCTGCTGCAAACCGCGAATCTCGCGCCGGAGCATCGCAATTGGATCTCGACCATGGCGCGCACGGCCAAGCGTTCGCGCGAGCTGGTCTCGCAGATCCTCGCCTTCACGCGGCAAAAAGCGCAGCAGCGCACGCGCGTTGATTTGCACGAGCTGGTCGAGGAAACGCTGTCAATCGTGCGCGCTGGAGCGCCCTCGCGAGTACGCATTCTCTCACAAGTCGAGCAGGGGCCATTCTTCGTCAACGCCGACTCGACGCAGCTTCACCAAGCCGTGCTGAACCTTGCGACCAACGCCGTCTACGAGCTGCAAAAGAGTGGCGGCGAGCTGACGCTGACAATCAAGCGCGTGCATCTCAGCCCGGGATCGAATCAGCGTTGGGGACGCGAGCTGATGCCAGGGCCTTACGTCCAACTCAGCGTGCGAGATAATGGCGGGGGGATTCCTCCCAAGGTGCTCGCTCGCATCTGGGAACCCTTCGTCACCACCAAGCCTGGCGATGACGGCACGGGCATGGGCTTGCCAGAAGTGCTCGGCATTGTCACCGCGCACGAAGGTGCAGTTGCTGTGGAATCGAACGAGGGCGTCGGCACGTGCTTTGACTTGGTGCTGCCGCTTGACCTTCGAGCGCAGGCTGAGCTGGGCGTCGGCCCGCGCGCTGAGCATGGCCTACCCAGCGCGGGTGGCGGCCAAACGCTTATGCTGGTTGAAGACGAGGAAGTCGTGCTCGAAGTGATGGCGGATATGCTCGTCAGCTTGAACTATCAGGTGCTTTCAGCTTCTTCCGGCGCGGAAGCCCGAACGCTGTTTGAAGCGAACAAGGACACGATCGATCTCGTGCTGACGGATCAGTCGCTGCCGGACTCCACTGGCATCGCGGTGATTCGACACATCCGCGAGCAAGGCTCTACACTGCCCGTGCTGATCTACACCGGGAATCCTGCGCCCTCGCTGATGCAGGAAGCGAAAGAGCTGAAGGTGCATGAAGTGCTGAGCAAACCGGTGGACATGGCAAAGCTCGGCCAAACGCTTGAACGCTGCTTGAAGAAGTAAGCGCTCCAGAAGTTTTGGGGCGAGTGATTGCGCACGCATCGAGGATGCGCTATCAGCGAGCTATGGAGAAGATTCGAGAGTTCCACCACTTCCAATTGCGCAACGGGATTGACTGCCTGCTGGCGGAGTCCGCGCTCTTCAAAACCGTCACCATGCAGGTGGTGTTCACGCTTCCGCTCAGCAAGTTTGATGCGCCGCAGCAAGCGATGCTGCCCGGGCTGCTTAGCCGCTCCTGCGCCAAGCATCCAGGCCTGGCTGCGCTCACACGGTACTGCGAAGAGCTCTACGGAACGACGATCCGCGCCCGCGCGCGCAAGGTTGGCCAGCAGCATGTGCTGAGCATCTCGCTCGCAACGCCAGCGGCCAAGTACGTGCCCAATGGCGATGCGCACCTGCAACGCGTGTTTGAACTCGCGTATGAGCTGATCGCCAACCCGCGCATCGAGCGTCCTTACGGCATGAAGTCGGGGCACTTCCCGAGGGAGGTTTTCATCTCGCAGCAAGAGCAGCTCTTACGTTCGATCGAATCGGAGATCAACGACAAGGGCAGCTACGCTCTGCGCCACGCGCTCGAAGCAAACTTCGCTGGCAGCGCTTACGGCATCCCGGAGACCGGTGGCGCCCGCGCCCCGCTTATGGTGGACAACCAAGGAGCTTTCCGGCGCTACACAGAGATGCTGCGCGCAGCTCCCCTTGCGATTTATGTGAACGGCCCGATTGATGTGAAGCGGGTTGGCAAGCAGCTCGCCAAGATCTTCGAGAAGATTGAGCGCGTGCCGCGGGCGCAGCAGATCCCGGTCAAGCTGAACAAGGCCGCGCGTCACTGGCCCAAGATGCGCAAGTCGATGGACTACGCGCAGATGGAGCAGTCCTTTTTGGTGCTGAGCCACACCACCGGCGCCAACATCGCGCACCGCGATTTCCCCGCGCTGCGCTTCGCCGATGCGATCTTCGGCAGACTCTCAACGTCGCGTCTCTTCCGCGTCATCCGCGAAGACGAGGGGCTGGCTTATTCAGTTGCTTCATCGCTCAGCGAAACGACTGGGCTGAATCTCGCGTGGGTTGGCTGCGATCTTGAAAAGCTGCCGCGCGCATCGCAGCTCGTGAAGCGCGAGCTCAAACGCTTGAAGACCAAGGGCTTTGATGATGCTGAGTTCGAAAGCGCACGCGCATCACTGCTAACAGAGCTCTCGCTTGAGCAAGACCAGCACGGCGCGCGCATCGCGAGTTTGATCGTGCAACAAAGCGTCGGCAAGCTCATCACGCACGATCAGCAGTTGGAAGCCATGCGCAAGGTAACGCCGGAGCAAGTCCAGCGCGCATTCCAACGCTTCACGCCAAGGCTTGAGTATCGCCTAGAGCCACTCTAGGCTGAGCTGCGCGCGCCTAGCCTTTCGCCATTCTCGCACTAGCTTCAGCGAGGGCATTATGAGCTCAACGCAAAGGCGCCATGAACGCAAAGTCTCGCAAAGCCTGACGGAATAGGCGTCTTCTGCCGGGCGTTTAAGTTCTCCAGTTCCCGCACTTCCCAGAAACTTCCGAATACGAGCGTGACCTTCGCGGCTGGCCGTGAGCTGCTTCACGTTTTCCACTGTAAAGATCGTTGTCAGGCGCTCAGCTCAGCAGCGAGGGGCCGACGGAACTGGCCCGCAATGCTTGATCCGACAGGCTTTGCGAGCCTTCGCGCTCTCTGGGCCTTGGCGTTGAAGTCCGATTTCTCTCGCTCGCATGAGCGCGAAAATTGCGGTTCGCTTTGCGCGCCTACTCCTCGTTCTCGTCCTGATCCTCGGGCTGATCCTTGCGTGCTTCGAGCTTGCCGCTCTTCGTGTGATCCACGCTGACTTCCGGCGAGGGCGAGGTCAGCAGCGCCAAGTAGCGATCATCGCCACCAATCGACGCTTTGAGGAAGGAAGTCATGCGCAGCATCATGTGGTAAAAACCCGACTGCGGGCGGAAGACGTGGTTCATCTCTTTGATCAGCACGTAGTAGCGCTCACCTTCGGCATCCGCGTAGGCCTTGACGGCGCGATCGCGGAACTCGTCGGCCTCGCCAATGATCACGCAAGTGAGCGGCTTGCTCGTCTCCGGCACATCCTCCGGCCCAATCGGCGCGAGCGCCAGCACCGCCTTGAAACGCTCATCGCTGTAGCCCGCCATCAGCGCCGCGTGGCCGCCAATCGAGTGCCCGGCAGCAGCCACGTTGTCCAGATCGCAGCGCTTTGAAAGCACGCTCTCAGGATCAGCGTCTTGCACTTCAAGCCAATCGAGCGCAGCCGAGAATCGCCCAGCTCGCGAGTCCCCATCTTCAGTATCGAAAGCAGCGAGCACGGTGAGAAAGCCCCAGCTTGCCAGCCACTGGCCCATCGATTCGTAGCCTCGCGTCGTATCAGCGCGTCCGCCCGGCGAAAGAATCACAATCGGCCAGCGCGTCGGGTCACCTTGCGCATCGACCACTCCATCAGATGGCAGGTAGACGAAGGCTTCGAGCGTGTAGTCCTCCTTCGCCGGTTGCAGCTTGGTAGCGAAAGTCTTGATCCCGTATGGCCCTTGCGCGCCAGGTGAAGGGACGAGCGTCAGGCTGAGTCCCGCGTCGCGCTTCGCTTCGTTCGCCTCGAATTCGTACTCAGACCACTTCACCTCATAGGCGAGGCCCCGGCGTGACTCCATCGAAAAGTCGATCCCTTGCATTCCATTCTGGCTGCGAAAGCTGATGCTCGTCGTGCTCACGGGGTCGGGCGCCTCACCTATCTTTTCGCTTTCACTGGCACTGCGCGAGCTTTCGTAAAAGATCTCCAGCGAGCCAGGCCTTATGCGCGCGAGGCTGAGCTTCTTGCGCTCAGCGTCAAAGCCAATCGTGATGAAGGCTGATCGCGAAGGCCCGGGATGATCGACGTAGTTGAAGCTGCGCGTGATCGAGATGCCGTTCTTGCCGACTTGCCACTCTGCTTGCAGCGCGCTGAACACGCTGTAGCTCTGGAAGCTCCCTGTGCCCATGTAGCCGCGCCTGAGCGGCGCAAGGAACGCAAGCTCCTCGCTGAAGTCTGCTTCTTCTGGCGGTGTTGGCCGCTCTGCTTTGGCATCCGCATCCGCGTTCGCCTTGGGATCGCTGGGCTTTGTGTCGCCTCCAGCGTCTTGTGCGTGAACGAGCGCAAGGCTAGCCATGAGTGCAACCATGCCAAGCATGAGTGAGTAGGTGAGAGGTGAGCGCATGATGGACTCCGGCGTGGGGTGGCGCGCAACGCGCAGGCGGGGTGGCTTGATCTTGTCCCTGTCTGCGCGATGGCGCAAGCACTTGGACCGAATCGGCTCTGCGTCAGGCGGCGCCGCCGTGGTATACTTGTTCGATACTAGGCTACTTCTGTGAGCGCCACCACACTCGATAGGGCGGCGTGAGTCATGCGCGCCCGAGATGCTTGGGTGCGAGCTTCGAGGATTGAATCTTTCATGTTCAAAGCCGTGGCCAAAGCTCAAACGTTGAACGCCACGAGAACCGCTTGGCGAGTTTTCTTCGTCTACATCTCGCTCGGCATTTCGTGGATCTACTTCTCCGGCATTCTCATCTCAGAACCCCAAGGTGACGCCGCGACCGTCGTGACGGTTGAGCTGATCAAGGGCATGGCCTATGTCTTGGTCACGGGGCTGGTGATCTTCGCACTCGTCTACCGCGCGCTGAAAGCAGCAGAGAGCGCCGAGCGCGTTCGAGCTGCAGAGCAAAAGACGCATCGCACGCTGCTTGGCGACTTGCCCGGCATGGTCTATCGCTCATCGGCTACAGAGTGTTGGCTAGCAGAATACGTCAGCGCAGGCATCTTCGGGCTCACCGGCTACACGTCGGATGAGTTTGAATCTCAGCTCAACAAGCGCCTCGACCGCCTAGTCTTTGAAGAAGATCGCGCGATTGTTGAGGAAGAAGTACACCGCGCCCGCAGTGAGAATCGCGCCTTTGAATGCCACATGCGGATTCAGCGCAAGGATGGCGAGCTTCACTGGGCTGCGATTTGTGGCCGCACGAATCTGAATGCCGCGGGCGAGTATGAGTTCGTCGAAGGCTTCATTTTCGACACGCAACAGACGCACAACCTTGAGCTTCAGATTCAGCAATCGCAGCGCATGGAATCGGTTGGCAGGCTGGCCGGCGGAATCGCGCACGACTTCAATAATCTGCTTTCGGTCATCCAAGGCTATGGCGAGCTCTTGCAAAAAGACTTGGAGCTCTCCACGCAAGCAGGTCGCAGGCTTGAGAAGATCCTCCTTGCCACCGAGCGCTCGGTAGCGCTCGTCAAGCAGCTCTTGCTCTTTAGCCGGAAACGGCCTTGCGATCAGTCCGCGGTTGACCTGAACGAAGTGATTCAACGATTGAGCGGACTGCTCACGCGTCTGATCGGCGAAGACATCGAGATCGTAAGCAAGCTTGGCAGCGACTTGCCGCCAGTGCTCGCAGATCCCACGCACATCGAGCAGATCCTGATGAACCTCGTTGTGAACAGCCGCGACGCGATGCCTGCGGGCGGCACGCTTACCATTCGCACAGCCGCTGAAACGCTGGATGCGAAAGCCCTGCGCGAGATGCTAGGCAGCGCCGAACCCGGCGAGTTTGTTCGCCTGAGCGTCGAAGACAGCGGAGTCGGCATGGACGCCCAGACGCAAGCTCGCATCTTCGATCCCTTCTTCACCACCAAAACTCAAGACAAGGGAACGGGGCTTGGGCTCGCAACGATCTACGGAATCCTCAACTCCCATCGCGGCTGCATCGCCGTGCACAGCGTGCCAGGGCACGGGTCGCTCTTCGAAGTCTACCTGCCGCAAACCACGTCGGAGCGCATGGGCGCGCAAGACGCCGCAAGCCAGCACCTCCCCACGTTGAGGGGAAGCGAAACGATCTTGCTGGTGGAAGACGAAGCGCTGGTGCGCGACATGCTCGTCGGGAGTCTCAGAGAGAGCGGCTATACGGTACTGAGCGCGCGCGACACCGAGGACGCTCTGAACATCGCAAACAAACCCGGCGTGAGCGTAGACCTACTGATCTCTGACGTTGTGCTCCCCAGGGGCAGCGGGCCGGAGCTCGCACTTCGCTTGCGTGAGAAGATGCCTGATCTGCCAGTCCTGCTGATGACCGGATACGCAGCGAGGATCGAAGAGTTCCGCGAAGTGCAGGGCGCTGAAGTGTTGCAAAAGCCGATCGTGCTCAAACGCTTCAACCAGCAAGTTCGACTCTTGCTGAGTCGCGCAGCTAGCCAATCTTAGAGCGCAGCCAAAAGCCAAGCGCGATCATCAAGACGCTCCAAATCGCGAGGGCGATTCGAACGCGTCGCTTGCGCAGCGCAGTCCCCGAAGCAGCCTGCGCATACATGCTTGGCAGACCTTCCCAAAGCGCGACCAAACTCGGCTCTGCGAATCGCGTAGCGTAGTTGAAAGAGAGCTTCTCCAGCTTGCTCAAGAACTCAGCGCTGCCCACAGGCACATCGCCTCGACGCACATAAGAGCGAGCCTTAATCAGATCACGCAACACGTCCTCATCGAAGCTCGACGCCTGAGCGACTCGCGCCAGCACAGCCTCGCTCATCGCAGCACGAATGCGCGGCTGCGAAGCACTCAACGCAAGCTCCAAACACGAGTTAAAGTCGTCGTGCAAGATCAGCATGAAGTCGCGCAGATCATCGCTGCTGCCAACGCCGCCAAGCTCCGCCACAAGCTGCCAGATGCGCTCGGCGTTCGGCAAGGTCTGGGGCAGCGCGCTCGGCTCGGGCAGCGAGGCGTTGCTACTGCTTTCGCTCGGCATCAAGCTGAAATCAAAGCTCTCGATGTGACGCGCAGACGCTGGCCCCTGCGCGCCAATTGAAGGCTGAAGCTCAACGTTCGCGCCGATCGCCAGAGACCACGACGTGTCTGGGCGATTCAGCGCGAGCATCGCACGCGCGCGGCGATCCCCTTCGGCATCGTCAACCTCTTGCACATGCTTGCCTTGCGCAAGCTGCGCGATCACCGCGATCCATCGGCGACACTCCGCCTCGCTCAAGTTCTCAATGCCGATTGAGCGCGCACTCCATGCATTGAAGTCGTGCGCGAGCTCGACTCGATCCACGCGCTGCGCTTCCCCTCGCGCGGGCTGCCAGGGGTAGGCCTCCATCAGCGAAAAGAGCGCGCCCTTGATCGAGTTGACGTAGTCGCCGCGATCCACGACCGCGCCTTGCACCACGACTCTGCCGGGGCGACCGCGCGCATCTTCGCCACCATCTTCGATGCGACCAAAGACGAAGGTGTTGTCGTCAATCGGGATGCTAAAGAAAGCGCGCTTGTTCGATTCGACTCGACGCAAACGGGCGAGCAGCGCCACAAGCTCGGCGCGATGATCAGCGCGAATGTGGTCGTGCGAGCCGAGCAACTGGTAGTCGTTGTTCGCCCCATCCCGCGCGGCGAGCGGCGTGGAGTAGTAGAAAGATTGCACGCCAATCAGTGTCACGCTAGCTCCCCTATTCGACGATGCTGCCCTTCAGGCCCGCTTCGTCGTGATCCGGCGAAGGGATGCTGGCAGTCAGTCGGCCAGTTGCGGAGAGATAGGAGCCGCGCCGGTAGTCGGTGGCTTGCTGCGGCAGCTTGAGGCGCACGCGCGCCGAGCCAGCGCCGTCGATGCGAATCACGTCGTGCTCAAGATAATCGGTGATGCGGCCGCGCACGCAAACCAGATCGCCAAGCTTGGGATCGCTGCTCGCTTCGATCAGATCAAGCCCTTCGGATGGTGGGTTGAGATAGTCGACCGGCGCATCCATCACGATTTCAATTTCGAGAGGATAGACAACGCCCGCCTCGATCAGCCCGCTGACCTCTTCAAAGGACTGCGCGTGAGTGGCGTGGTACTTCTTCCCATCGAGCTCGAAGTCGATCTCGCCTTGCTCTGTGAACTTGGTGATGCGTGCCTTGTGAATCATGCTTCGCTCTACTGCTTCTGGTGAATCGCTAATCAATCGCCCGCTGATCCCATCGTAGCTGCAAAGGGGAAGTCGTGCAGTAAACGCTCGCGTGCTAGCTCCTTCGCCCTATTCGCACCAGCCTAAGCGAGGGCATGAAGTGCTTCACGCCAAGACGCCAAGCACGCGAAGTTTCGCAAAGCCTGGCGGAATGGCCGTCACTTGCCGGGCGTTCGAATTTCTCCAGTTCCACCAGTCCCGAGATGCTTCTGAATACGAGCGTGACCTTCGCCGCTATGTGGATCGGTCCACGAGCCGCTTCACGTCTTCATTTTCTTGATCATTCTCGGGCGCTCAGCTCAGCGGCGAGGAGTCGGCGGAAGTGGCCCGCAATACAGCATCCGGCAGGCTTTGCGAGCCTTCGCGCTCTTGGTGCCTTTGCGTTGAACTCCGATTTCACTCGCTCGCATGAGCGCGAAAAATGGCGAGACCCTAGGCTAGCTCCTTCGCCATCACGCGCACACGGGCTTCGCACTTCACAAAGCAAGGGCGAGTGAAGCTCGGTCGCGCAATGGACTGATCCTTCGCTCGTCGCGCTTCGGTGGTGAGCGCATCAAGTCAGGCTCTAGCGGAAGATTTCGTGCAGCAGATAGAACAAACCAATCAGCGCAGCGCTGCCGTAGAACATGAAGGCGATGCCGCCCCAAAAGCGCTTGCGCTCTTCTTCGAGCTGCGCGAGATCAAGCTCCTCGGCGCTCGTTGTGGGACTTTCAACTTCAACCGCGATCGGGCCGCTCGGCTCTTGCTTGTCGTTGTTCTTCGATTTGTTACTCATCGGGATTCTTCTCTCTACTCTATCGCAGTGACGTTCGCGAGCTGCGTTACTCTTTCGCCATGCGTTCTTGGATCATGGCGAGTAGCTCGCCCCAAATCTCAGCTTCGCGCGCAGGATCGAAGATCGGATCATCCAGCGCGCGGCCCGCATCTTCAAGTCCCGCTTCCAGCGCGTTCGCCAGCAAGCGAATGCCGCGCCGCACATCGCCAAGCCCACATGCTGCGCGCGACATTTGAAACATGGCTTCGGGATGCTCCGCAACCTGCATGAAAATGCGCGAGGCGACGGCCATCGCCTTGTGATACTCGCCGGCATCAATCAGCTCGCGTTGCTCTTCAATCAGCGCATCAGAGCGCTGCGCATTGAGCTTCGCCTGAAGCGCGCGGGCGCCCTCGGCTGCTGCGCCACGCACATCGAGATCCGCGTCGTCACCAAGCTCGCGCAAGCGCTTGATGGCTGCATCAAGATCGTCGCAAAAGTCTGGCAGTGCGGCTGCCGCTCGCGCGCGAACGCTCGGCGCATCGTCGGCAAGCAGGCGCCAGATGGCAGCGCGAGTGCCGGGCGTGGGGCGAGCAATCAGCGCTGCTAGCGCTTGATCGCGCACATCAGCGCTCGCATCTCGGCTCAAGTAGAGCGCGCATTCCAGCTCGCGTTCAGCGTCAGCAAGATCGTTTAGGCGCTGCAAGAATCCAAGCTTGAGCGCGACGTCCGGCACTTCGAGCACATCTTCCGAAAGCTCTTTGAGCGTCGCAGGATCGGCGGCTTGGAGAAGATAGACGCGATACTCGGGAGCTGCGCGCGACCACGCGAAGGCGAGCTCCTTGCTCAGCGTTTCGCGCATTGCCTTGTCGCGATAGATCAGCGCTGCGCATGCCGCTGCGACCTCCGCATCGCGATCGCGCAAGAGTGTTGCGAGCAGCGAGTGCAAGCGATCATCGTCATCGAGCGACGCTTCCAGAATGAAGAGCGCACCCATGCGCCCCTCGCGCTCACGGCCCGGCGCCAGCGCATCGCGAATCTCACTAAAAGTCTCGTCATCCATGAAGCTGCCTCGGCGATCCATCTCAGGGATGGCCGCTCAGATCGTAGTGCGAACGCAGCGAATGCGAGAGTGGAAAGGCTTGGATGGCCAGCGGAATTTGTCGGCGAGGTGAGAGGCTCTCTACTCCGAATCTTCGTCAGGCGAGCCTTCTTCTTTCTCAGCCTCGCCATCACCATCACCCGCGCCATCTTCTTTCTCTTCTTCCGCTGGCACCGGCATCGGCTTCAGTACGAAGTCGCGTTCCAGCACGCGCTGTTCGCCGGGCGTGAACTCGACGGGATCGGTGATCAGCTCGATCTCGCCGTCGGGCTTGCCCTTGGCAGGCGCGATTATGCGGATCGTGTAGGTCGCATCGTGCCAGCGG
>Ga0213866_10001283_pt1 | contig 18797 bp, 18 predicted proteins | sample PICome_11_FD_160079 | JGI IMG/M metagenome (GOLD analysis project Ga0213866, IMG submission 160079) | Coastal seawater microbial communities near Pivers Island, North Carolina, United States - PICO284 | ecosystem: Environmental > Aquatic > Marine > Coastal | place: USA: North Carolina...
TTTGCGACACCGTAAGGATCAATAGGTTCTGGACGCATCGACTCAACAAACGGCGCTGGCTGATCGCCATAAACAGCCATAGATGATGTAAAAATTAGTTTGACATCATGTGTAATACACTGATTAATAACATTACAACTTGCTAATACATTATTTGTATAATTGAAATGTCTGATAAAGGGCGACAATCCTTCTGCGGCGTATGCAGCAAAGTGATAGCACGCTACGATATCATTGTTTTCAAAAATATGGCTCAGGGGTTTGTTTGCCCAAGCGTCCGATAAATTGATCGGCCAAAACTCAAATTGTTCTGCTTCAAACCCCTTGGGTAGATAATCCGAGTAGCCACCGCTAAGGTCATCAATTCCGATAACCCTATAGCCCTTATTTAAAAGGTGGCGAGAAAAGTGGGCGCCTAGCAGTCCAGCACATCCTGTTACTATAACTGTTTTCATTTAATTACTCCTCGTTGTTTCATTGTTTCTACACGTCTTTGTTCCCAAGAGTTTCTTCTCTCACACAAGTTTTTCATTTGATCGTATGCGATTTTAAAGTTAAATGGTTGCCTATGATTAGCTGCATCGAAGGCTGCACTAGCTTCATTGAAATACATACCGCCGGTAGAACCCGTAGCAGACTGATACATCAAGTCTCTTGTCAGTCTTGATTCAAGAAAGCTATTGAGCTTTGAAGTATCACCAAGAACGTTTGTTATCAACCATTGAGCCATCTCTGAGGGCGGTACTTTTACAACTTGCTCTGGAGGTGGCATCTCGGCTGGTTGATGTAGTCTTGGTTGAGATCCCCAAGTCTGCTCGATAGGCGGGATTTCAAAATCATCAAAGATTTTCTCCCACTTTGCGCCGCTTTGATTCCATTGGTAATGCTTTTCAAAAAGCTCTCGTGTTCTTTTTCCCATTTTTGCTCTTGCTTCATCGTCCATCTTCTCGAAAAAGTGTAGAAACACTTCTGATGCGTATTCGTTGTCAGGAACCGCTCGCAAACAGCCAGTTTCTAATTCTTTATAGAGCGCCGCTGGTGTCAACGTAAAGCCCTCTAGTTTTCTAATCTCGCTTTCCATCGCAGAGTAATCTGTGCCGCATACAGGGACTCCACACGCTGCTGCTTCGACATAAGGTAGACCAAATCCTTCGCAGTTGGCATACTGAGTATACAGGTCAAACAAATTCTGAATACTTGACAAGTCTTCATAAGATGCTCCATTCTTTACATTAGAAAGTGTAGCACCCCATTTTCCGGTAAACGGAGATTGTGCAACCGCACCCTTGAATAGTGATGGGAATGGCTTCTTGGTTTCAGGGCAAATATAAGTAAACAGAACGTGTGAAGCCAACTGATTTTGATGCAGCAGTTCTGGAATATCCCAACCTAAATCTGGGTAAGAAGTATGACAGTATAAGTAATAATTCTTACTTTCTGCTTTGTCTAAGAACTTACGGAAAGCCTCAAACAGGTCTGGATACAGCTTGCGACGTTGATTACGCATAACGGTTCCGATGATCTTGCAGTTTGGATCGAGTCCATACTGAATCTTGTGACTCATCTTGTCTGCGACAGGTGCGTATGCTGGGTGAGCAGATGGCGGTGCCGAACCGTGATACTTGATACGTCCACCAGATTGATCTTCAAGGACACCACCTGCCCAATCTGAATAGGTAAGGCAAGCGTCTGCACCGGCGTATGTAGCGACCCACTGGCGTGCTTGTGGGCGAGCATCAACAGTTGGCATGATTGCCCACTTGAAGTATGGGCGGTATGGACTACGCTCTGCAAAGTCTAGCATCCAAAAGTCACGAATGTCACACACGATGTCTGGCATAAAGTCTAGGCAAACATGCTCAAATATCCATTCACCAAACTGGTTGACACCGTTAGAACCGTATATCTGAAGTTCTTGCTCGCTGGCTTTTGGCTCAAAATCAGTGTTTGGTGCTACACCGTAGTATTTCCAAGGGATGTTAGCTGCGCGATCATCGTTGCGTTGACCGTATGCTGCAAGTTCAGCGATTTCATACTTATCCGTTGAGTGCAGATAATTTAAAATTTCTCTAGTGTATGTAGCATATCCAGTGTTCAGAAATGTAGCTTCACTGCAAAACAGAATTCTTTTCTTTCTCATTTTATTCCTTATCCAAGCATCCAAAGTCGAATTGATTAACTCTAAAAATAATGTCGTCGCGAGAATCGGTTTTTAGAACGCCGTTCCTAGCTGAAGCGTGTACGGTCATCTTCATTCCCTTTGCTCCCAGCTTTGCGATAGCGTCTGCTCCACTGTCAAAGGCTTGGAAGGTGACAGTCGTTGGATAACGCTTCTTCTCTCCACGCTTGTTTCTTGTGTACTCGTATGTTACCAGTTTAAAAACACAGACCGACGAACCTTTATCGGACTCTAATCCTTCTGAGGGGTCAAACAATAAATACCCCGAAAAAATGCAATGATTCATATGTACTCCATATTATAGTCTATTTAACAGGTTTTTCCAATCAAATTTCATGAATTTTCTGAACAATAAAAGAATTATCTTGTTCTACTTCTCCGCATAGCATGAGATTAGCCCCTTCGTATAAAACAAATTGATATTTATCTCTTGCGTCTGGGAATATAATTACACTATCAAGAGAACAAGTCATATCTTCGATTGTTAAGAATGACATAATCCTCCCTTTTTGCTTGCTGTTTTTCTTGTTGATCTTATGGTTAGCAACTCGCTGAACGTTAGCAACTACGCATATATCTTTACCCTTCTTTCCATAAACAATATCTTTACAAGTTGTATTAGCGATAGATGTATCTACTGCATCAATCTTAGAAAGTGAAATGGGACATCCTAACATCTTTGTTTCTTGCTCAACAATCCAAGCTGGATCATCTGCAAGATCATAAGGTGGGTTTTTTAGCATCTCAATTTCGTTGCTGATAATTTGACTTCTATTAGCGTTGCTGCAACCGCCGCCTAGTTTTTTGGTTGGAGATAAATCTCTAAAACAATCTTGCAACTTAGACCACTTTTTACGTGGATAGTTATCAGTGACCCACTTTACCTCTACCTTCGTTAACTCTCTAAATATTAGATATTCGTAAAGGGCTTGGTTTCTGGTAACGTTTGTTGTCTTGGTTGAGAAGAAGCCAATCGAGGCCAGAGCTTTAAAAGCCGTAGACGTAATCTTTGGCGCAAGATATACAAGAACATCCATCCAAGTAAAATCTTGTGGGGACTTATGGATTTCTTCCGACGTTTCCAAAATAGCTGCCATCACCTTGTCGCCAGTGACACCAGTTAGACCTTTAACATCCTTGACACCAAAGTAGATACCACCATCAGTCAAATTAAACTTACTAGAGAATGAGCTTAGTTTAGGAACCTTTACTTCTAGATTAAATAGTTTAGCTTCATTTACTAGCTCGTAAATTTCTTGATGTGGGTCTTGCTTTTCATTCGCATAGAACAGGTAGGACAAAAAGAACTCCTTGGTGTGATTTGCTTTGTACCAAGCAGACCAGTATGAGTCTAAGGCGTATGCGACAGCGTGAGACTTATTAAACGAATAGCGAGAAGATTTCTCGATCCATCCAAAGATCTCCTTTGCTGTGTCTTCATCTACAAGTCCAACCTTTTCACAACCTTCAACAAATTCGCCCCTAATCTTCGCCATGAGGTCGGCTTTCTTTTTACCAATAGCTTTACGAAGGTTGTCTGCCTCCATCTCGTTGAATCCAGCGAGCTTAACAGCGATACGCATAGCTTGCTCTTGATAAACAAGAACGCCATAAGTAGGCTTTAGAATGTCCTCTAGCGAATCGTGTAGATAAGCCACTTCTTCTTTTTTGTGCTTGCGGTCTACAAACCTTTGAGTCATTGACTTGCCATCAATAATAGCTTTCAAGCAGCCCGGACGAATAAGTGCGATTAGTGCAGCTAGTTCTTCTAGGTTTTCAGGTGCAAGTCTTTTAGACCAAGCGCGACCAAGGTTGCTTTCTAGTTGAAATACACCTTTGGTCAGACCCTCTTTGTATAAGGACCAAGTTTTTTCATCATTCTTATCAATCATTTGAATCTCAATAATCTCCTAAACAATGATTTATATTTATCGTTTTCTAAATAGCTGATTGCTCTTTTTAAGATTTCTGGATCATCATGTAATAGACCTATTCCAGAATTACATGAAGTACAAATGTAACCTCTAAAAGACATATTTGTATGGCAATGATCTAAAACCCACTTGTCAGTATGGCTTTTGCAGATTGGACACTGACCCGCTTTTGGAGGCGGATTTGCTTTACGAAGTTTTCTTCTTATATCTGCTTGCTCCTTGTGACAAACTTTGCACCTATTTCTAGTTGAGCGATGTTTACCATCAGCTTTCACAAATTCAGTATCTGGTTTTTCTTTCTTGCAAGTCTTACAAACCTTATACAAAGAGTTTTCCATCTGCAAACGCCTTTTCAAATTTCATGTTTCTGTAGACTGCTCTTCTGGACTTTTGGAGTTTGATCCAGATGTTTGCAGTATCCTTAACGTCTTGGAGAGCATCGTGAGCGTTCTCACTGGACAGTCCCATTCTTTCTCGCAAGCTGTCCATACTAATAGACTTAACATTTGGGTCTCCTTCAGTCCATAGCCATACATCATCCATTACATCAATTTTATAAATTTGGTGGAATAGCTTTTGTGATTGTCGAGCGTCGTCGTATGGTCCGTACTCTTTACAAAGACGATTAACGATATGCATATCGTAACCAAGGATGTTAAATCCGCAGGGGACGGGCGCAAAAAATGGCGTACCTTTCCAGTTATATTTATTTACAAACGTACAAAACTTTTTCCAAACACCTTTTGGTAGGGGCGCTTTTGCTAATTTCTCTCTGGTTTGTCCAGTAACTTTTAACGCACCTTCTTCTAACGGATCGACGCCAGCGGCTAGCGCCTTATCGTCGTCAATAATCGGACGCATGAGACTATTGAATTGTCCCTTGAGTCTAAAGTTTCTGCCGTCTAATGCGATAGCAGCAATCTGAGTGGGTTGACATCTATGTGGATTACGCCCACCAGTTTCAAAGTCAAAAACAATAATATCACGATTCATTAATTAGCTCCTTGATCTTCATCAATTTATCCAAAAGGTTAATACCTAACACATCAAACTTAACATGACCCAAAGCCTCTAGGTCGGCCATTTCTAATCCTGCAATCTTTTCTCCACCACTCTTTTGGTTTACCATCGGGCAAACTTTGTAGAGCGGTTCAGCAGAGATAACAACGCCAGCGGCATGTTTGCCTTGGGTTTTAAACGTTCCTTCAATATCAATAGCTTGCTGAAAGTATTCCGCAAAGTCACCCTGCAAGTGACCACTATCGTCAATGTAACAATAATCTCTAAGATCATCTGCATTATTGAGTAGTGCCCATCTAATGATAGAGCGATCTTCTTCATCCATAGCACTTAGCTGGTCAGAGATAGCTGCTTCATCTGGAATGTACTTTGTTATTTCATTCATTTCACCGAAGCCGCAAGCGTTATTGACACGAAGCACTTCTTTAAGTGCGCTTCGACCTTGTAGCCTACCAAAAGTCAACATCTGACTAACATTATGATTTCCATATTTATATTTTAAGTGAGCAATAATCTCGTCACGTTTGTCTCCGGGAACGTCCATATCAATATCTGGCAGTGATATATGATCTTCTGTATTACGTCCAGCGTTATAGAATCGTTCAAAGAGCAAGTCAAACTCGATTGGATCAATCTGTGTAATTCCAACCAAGTAGGAAATCAAGCAACCGGCAGCAGAACCACGTCCCGGCCCAACCATCCATCCTTGATCTCGACACCAATTTAAAATGTCCCAAACGATGAGGAAGTATCCGAAGAGATTTGCGTTTTCAATAACTTCATACTCTTTTCGGAATCTGTCTCCGTAGAGTTTACGACCCTCTTCATCTGTGATAGTTTCGCCAAGAAGCTCTTTCCACCCCTGTCTGGCAAGGGTGCGTAAGTATTCTTTTTCTGATTCACCATTTGGGGTGTCAAACTTTGGCAGCATTGGTTGGTTAAGAATGTTATAATTCTCACACTTATCAAATATCTCATCAAAATCATCTATCCTTGGATCATCAATAATTACCTTGGATATTTCAGTGTTATTTTTTAAGTAGAAATCATTAGATTCAAAAAATTTACTCCATTGACTGTCTGCTTCGCTCAGTCCACTTTTCTTAACTTTTGGTAACGTCGTTTTTAATTTAGAGCAAAGTAGGATACGGTGTAGTTCTGCTTGCTCTTTTTCTGTGTAATAACTCTGCGTGAATGAATCTGACCAAAGATAAAGGTCATCTCCCATAATTGGCGATAGCGCTTCTGATTTAGCAATACAGATTAGATTTTTACGTTTTGCTAGACGCATAATTGTTTTTCTATCTTCTAGTCCGTCTGGATTAATAGTAGAAACAATTTCAATAAGATCAAGCCAACCTTCTTTGTTCTTAGCAAACAAGGAAAAACCATCAAAAGAACACCCGATAATGGGCTTGATGTCATTGGCTATACATGCTTGATAAAAAGATACGGCGCCGGAAATAGATTTGTAATCAGCGATGCCGCAAGCAGGATAAGAGTTTTTATGGCACTTTTCAGCTAGCTCTTTTGGTTTTGAGAAACCATGTTGCAACGAATAGTGCGTATAATTCAACAGTGGAAACCACTTCATAGTCTTCCTTTCAATATTTGTAATTCAACTTCTCTACACTATTATAGTCTAGAAATCCACATTTTGCAAGAGGAATTTTATTTTTTTTACGATCTCCAATCAGTTCGCTGAGATGCGTTAGATATAAACTTATAATCCTGATGGGATAGCCATATCATATTTATACATTCTACTAGGTAAGCTGGAATTCTCGAACAGTCTTCTGCAAAAATTACATTCCTTGTATCGTGCTCATCGAGAAACCATGCAATTTTTTCTATAACTTCATTTTCTTCTAAGAACTTTTTAAATTCATGGAATATAGACTTATGGAAAATACCTTGATTAGATGTTGGAACTAATCTATGATTCATTTCTTTAGGTAGATTGACTTCGATCAACAAGTCTTTTAGAAAACTAGTAATTGGAAGACCGTACCAAAAGCAAGAGCATTTCATATCGGCAGAAAGAAATACACCGTCTTCAGGTTTTGAATTAAATAAAACCTGTGTGCTAAACCAGTTGTGAATCTGATCTATTTTTGCGTGCGCATATTTTTGAGGCCATGAAGCCGTTACGAACCCATAATATTCTATATCATCTGCAAAGAGGTTCTTTTGTGATAAAAATCCTCGACCTTCAGCCCATTCGTTATCAGAGTATTTACCTGCATTTATTTCATTTAAATTTGTGAATTGCAAATAGGGTTGAGGTTTTATAATTGCGGAATTGCTCTTTTTATGTCCTAATACTAGAACGCTCATTTTACTCATATCAATAGGTGATTGATCTTGACGCGAAATATATTCGTATAAATTTTCATTTATTTGTTTTTGATCTTCGAGAGCTAGATCGCACAGGTAAGATGCCCTTTTTGATGTGAGCATATCGTGTTTTCGCATCTTCTGTTTAACTTCAGATATATTCATATCATCCCAAGTTTTCTACAGCGAGACATGGCGGCACCGATTACTTGGTGCATGTCATAGTATTTGTATTCTGCCAATCTACCACCAAAGATGTAGTTCTCTGGTATCATTTCTTTATACTTTAAATATAGCGAAGAATTTACACAGTCATTGACTGGATAATATTTTTCCATGCCCCTTTTATATTTCTGTGGGTATTCAAATGTCACAATGCTTTTGCTACTCCCTGTGTCATTAAAGTGCTTATGCTCTACTGTTCTAGTATATTCAACATTGTCTTGTGGATAGTTAATCTGAGCAACCTGTTGAACTTGATTTTGGTCATATTCATATTCTTCAAATCTCAAAGATCTCCACTCTAATTCTCCAAGCTCATAATTGAAAAATTCATCAATAGGGCCGGTGTAAACTATTTTATCGCACGTCTGCTCCCAAATTTCTTTATGTTCTAAAAAATCTGTGTCTAATATAACATCGGTTCCCTCTAGCATATTCTCAACCATTTTTGTGTAACCACACTTAGGTATGCCAGAATATCTTGACTTATGGTAATCGTCATTCCTATCTTGGCGAACAGGTAATCTATTAATAATAAAAGCTGGTAAGTTTGCAGGCTCAGTTCCCCATTGTTTCTTTGTATAACCATAAATAAATTTGCGGTATATTTCTTCTCCAACCTCTGCGATTGCCCAATCTTCCAAATTCTCCCACACTTGATGTTCAGATTTTCCAGATTCAAATTTTACAATTAATTCTTCATCGCTAAGTCCGGGCCACAACTGCTCTAAGGTTTTTAAATTAAGTGGAAAAGAATAATGTTGCATATCAGAGTATGATAAGACCTTATGTCTGTAATCATTAAATTCAGCAAACCGATTGACAAAATTCCAGATTTTTTCTGAATTTGTATGAAAGATATGTGGTCCATACTTATGAACGTCGATGCCATGCTTTCTTTCAGTATAAACGTTTCCGCCTATGTGTGGACGTTTATCTATTACAATACAGTCTTTGTTTCTGTCTTTTGCCCATCTAGCAAATGTAGCACCGTACAATCCCGCACCAACAATTAAATAATCAATCATATGCTGTAGCCACCTGTTTCAAAGTCTGACCTATGAAAGTGAGAAATAATCATCTTCTGCTTCTCTGTCAACTTGTAGTCGCTAGGTTTACTTTTATTTAGATGTTGCAAAGGCTTTTTAGTAAAATCGGCAATGCCAAGCTGTTCAAATCGAGTTTGAATGTTCTCTACGCAAACATGTTCATCGTAATGCCCCTTGAAAGTTCTGCAAGCTGGATAGCTGTAGGGGTGAAACATAAAAACTTTACTTAAATAATCATCTAATGTATCATTTTTCCACATCTCATGAGATATATGCTTCTTCCACATGCTTAATAATCTATCGTATGGATTTCTTAAAATTAAGATTTTTTTGTATTTAGTAGTTTCTATATCTGGATAACCCAATCCATGACGATTTGGCAATATATTATATAAACAACTGGTGGGGCTATTTGACACGAATGTTTGCCAGTCTGTATTCGATCCCAAACACGCTCCGTCCGTGAATTGCTCTAAAGCGTTAAAGTAACCCATAATAGATGTTGACCAACTAGCATATGGGGTCCAAATTAGTATTTTCTTTTTTCGATTAAAAATCATTACCAACCTCTTTCTTTTCTGATGTTATCATTATACCACTGATGATTCCGTGTCGATGTGCCTATATATGTAAAGTCTTGATCTTGACACCAGAAACAATTTATAGCCTCCATAAAATATGCGTATGGTCTATTGCTCCATCCACCAACTTGTAGTAGGTTAAACTCCTCTGCAACACGCTTAATGTTGGCAAATACGTTTTTGTCCTTTAGAAATTTCATCCATGAATCGTATATGTTTCTATGATAAAAACCTTGATTAGAAAACGGAATCGCTCTGTGCATTGTTTCATGTGGAAGATCTACAGATTTTAATAATTCAATAAGTGCTTCATTGGTTCTTGGATATTTATCATATCCAAAAACATCGGTTATAATACCACGCCTTCTTGGTGAATAATATCTTGTCCACCCACATGTGCAGTACATGTCAGAACATAGATAGATTTTATCTTCTGGGTTTGAATTAAAAAGAATCTGTGCCTCCGGCCAATCTGGAAAACTATCTATTGGTTTTAGTTTTGAATATTTAGTGTTCCACGATGCCGTTGCAAAGCCCACAAACTTAGCTTCATTTGGGAAAAAATCTTCTAGGAGGTATGCTCTAGCTTCAGCCCATTCGTTTTCACAGTATTCACCACTAATAATATTGAGATCTAAGAATTTTAAGAATGGCTTTCTTTCTATAGAGTCCCACTGTTTTTTGCTGTGACCAACTAGTGCAATACTTAAATCTTTGCTAACATTAATTTTTTTATTTTGCTGTGAAGACACATACTGTCTAATATCAAGATTAATTTTTTCTTGAGCTTCCATAGCTTCTTCACAAAATAGCCATGCATTAGAAGCTGATTTAGATACCAACTCATGATTAGCTAATTTAATTCGCGTTTTGTCTTCAAGGTCTAGATTAAGTATATGATGTCTAACCGTTTTATTTTTTTCGCCATTCACATGTAAGAAATACGAATCTTTTGCTCTTTCTATCCATTCTATTAGGGGTGATGAGTGACAGTCCCAATCTTTCATGGCTTGCCAAGTTAGATTAAATCTTTGGTCTAGATTATGATGTAGTTCATCTGGAAGAATATACGAAAGATAATTTTGGTCAAAGCACCACTGTCTCGGATAAACTTGATCTGGCTGTTGATACCAGTCTGATACAGATTTTGGTATTACCATCACGCCACCGTTAAGCATTTTCGTGGGCGTAAATGCACCATTTTTTAATATTCGGTCTCTCTGCTCAGGCTTTAAAAACTTTCTAACAATAGTTTCTTGTTCTTTTGCTATCCAGTCTGTAGATTTTCTGCGTATCCAATCTGACCATTCTTCATATATAGATAATTTGTCATTCGGAGTTACTTCAAATATATTTGGTGCGTGACTGTTGATTACGATGTCGCAGTCTAGATAGAGTGTCTTTTCATATACGCTACTAACATTGTGAACTCTATATTTATTCGCCATAGGCCAATCTTTATGTTGATTTCCCTGTAGCTCAATATAGTCGGCACCACATTTCTCTGCGTATGCTTTTATAGAATCTCTTGTGATTTCTAACAATTCCAACATATCATCTGTCGCTGGAATCACACAAACCGCCCAATCGCTTTTTCTTTCTGGGAGTTCGTCTACAAAATTAACAGTGTCAACCCACGCTCTTTTTATCGCCTGCCTGAGTGTTCGCACTTTACCATTTACCTTACTGTAATAGTCTTCTCTTTCTTCCGGCTTTAAACCCTGACACCACTGCCAGTTAGGAGGGTTGGCGGTCATCTCTTTTTTAAGAAGATCACACCAACCCGCCTGTGGACACTGACATTTGGAAAAATCCTTTTCTACCACTTACGACAACTCCAGTAGCGTGCTTTATGGCGAGGTCCGGGATTAGCACAGTTGTGTCTAGCTCGGAAAGACTTGCGACGAGCAGGATCAGACTTCTTGATTTTCATATTAGGGTCGCCAAAGTTGACTTTCACAACGTTGCCTTTGTCATTCTTTACGTAGACACTGAACTTCTTTGGGCCTTTTGGGGTTCTAAATGGTTTACCAAGTTGAACCTTGCGACCCTGATACTCAGCGGCTTCTGCAACTTCTGCTTTGGACTTTCTTGGATGACCTTTTGGTAGTAGGTCATTGTCTGTGGTATAATTAGAATTAGACGGTTTGCCAGTTCTCAGTAGCGTCAAGAAAGCATTTACTCTAGCAATAGCCCATCCGTGACGACTCATTTTCGGAGCATGACTTGTTGAAAAAGCACCAGCACCTCTACGGTAGACAGCTTTCAGCATACCAAGTGTAGCTTTAGATCCCTTTCCTTTAGCATTATGCTCTTTTACTTTTGCTTCTAATTGTTTCGTGACTTCTTCACTAAAAGTGATTTTGCCTTTTTGGTCTTTAGCACTATCAGGCTTGTTCTTCTTAGAGCCTTTCTTTTGATCTTTCTTTGGTGCAGGAGTTCTACGAGGATCATCCTTTCCGGGCTTATCTGCTTCGGCATAAAATTCAGCATACGACTCTTGTTCTTTTCTAGACTCTACAAAATCGTAAATGTTTTGAATATAAATTTCAGACTTAGAAATCATATCTTTAGTCCAATCTTCAAACTTTACGCCTTTTAGGTATTCTTCGATTTCCATTAGTTGATGATGCATCTTCATGAGTTGTTCGCGTTGCATTTGACCTTCTTCGTACTCAGCAATCGTTTGCCACAAAAGAGACTGAGCACGCTTGAGTTGCTCTTGAGTAGGTCTGCCTTCCTTCTCGGTCTTTGCGGGCTTGTAATTTTTTCCCATTCTATCTTTCTTGCGTCGAATATTTTCCCAGAGTCCCGGTCTCGCTTCGGAAACATCCCATTCTTCTGTAGCTTCACCCCAATCAACATCTGTATCATATTCTGCTTCCGCAGGACAATACCAGTTATCTTCAGTGAGTTCTTCAGTAAACCCATATTCTTCTACATTAATTTGGAAATCAGCAGCTTGAACGTAATCTAGCCCGTCACAAGCCTTACTAATACAAACCGCTGTACGCTGCTTTTGGTCTGGATACTCTTTTTGAACAGTCTCGTCACTCATGCAGCGAGACATGTAATTAGTTCTTGGTTCATCTTCTCGTCTTGATGGAAGAGGCATTTTTAAACTCCTATATTTTGTAACCTATAGTTAAGAAATCTTGCTTGTAAATATCGTATAGTCTAGAAATCATATCTTGCGATAAACTCTCTTTTGGTGTTGTAGCTTTATTAATATGGTATAATTGATTTGGCTTTATACCTAAAACTTCTGCTCTTTCTTCTATATTTTCTAGTTTTAAATATATCGGTTTTATGTTATTTATATCGCAATATTGTGATTGACGCATAAAAAAGTATACTAATGCTCTTGTTATTATTTCACTTTCTTCATCATCGCTTTTTTTCAGTCTTAAAAATGGTTTTACGTAAGCTCTAAACTCATATCTCTTTTGTTTAATATCATCTATATATTTTTCTAAAACATCTAAAAACTTATGATCGACCTCAACAGTAAACAGTCGTTTGATGTGCCGTATTGCTGAATGAAATCTATCAATAGGATGTCTTGCGGTCTGATAAATTGTCCAATCATTTATATCTGAAATTTGGTATTGTTTAGTTCGTTCAAGCAAGGTAGCGTGTTGGGTAGCGCTCTTCATGTGCCACCTGTTTGTTAGCGCATAATGAGGGGTGGTAATAGATGTTGTTCCCGTCTTCGCTGGTAATATAATTAGTTTTTTTTCACCCCTGTTAATCATAGTAGCTCCGTGATTAGTTTGCCACCGTTGGCAATCTTCATCGGGCGACCATTCTTTGCCGTATAGCTTTTGTTAATATCTATACCAAGAGCATGACAAATAGTTGTCATTAAATCTTCTGATGAGTATGGTAATCCGTCTTTGATCTCTGTGCCATCTCTGTTCGTCGATCCTATCGCGCGACCGCCCTGAATCAAACCGCCAGAAACAAATGCCGACCACACTTTTGCCCAATGGTCTCGGCCAGCATTTTGGTTAATTCTTGGAGTTCTGCCAAACTCTCCCATCATGACGACGGCAACATTATCCCACATATTAAGACGTTTTAAGTCGTTCATCAGTGTAGATACAACCCCGTCAACTTCTGGCAGTTTTGTAGAAAGTGTCTCATGAGTGTTTTGATGTAAGTCCCAACCGCCAAATCCAATCTCTACGAACGGAACGCCAGTTTGAACGAGCCGTCTCGCCATAAGTGCGCTTCTGCCAAACCCAGTGTCACCGTAAGAATCAATGATTTCCTGCGGTTCACCAACTGGTTTTAGTGCTTTCATCTGCGGACTTGTATTTAGTTTAAATGTTTGCTGTAACATTTTCATATGACTTTTTGCCATATCGCTATTAGTTGATTTTACAAACCCTGTTTCAATAGCGGCAAGTGCTTGCATCCTTTGTAGATCTACATTGTCGCCAAGGTTTCTAACTTGACCATTTGAACTTACAACAAAAGGATTCCAAGCAGATCCTAAAAATCCACCACCTACACTGCCGGTACTGATAGCAAAGAAAGGAGGAATCTCTAAATAATCTCTATCTTGTGATAATTCGTATGATATTACAGAACCCATTGAGGGGTGCGCCATATTAGGATTTGGCTTAAACCCCGTGTGCATGTAATACGATCCTCGCATGTGGTCTGCCTCTCTCGTCGCCATAGTTCTAACAAGAGAGAAATCTTTACCCATGTTAGCAAGTTTAGGCATAAGTTCATTGATCTGGAAATCACCAGTCGTAGACAGCGCCCGCGAAGGTCCGCCAGTAGCAGAACCTTGCTTTACATCCCACATATCAATAGTTGGTGGACCACCGCCAAGCCAAATAAGTATTGCGGCCTTTTCATTCTTGACCAAGGTATCCTTGTTGTCAATTATGTTTTGACCAAATAAAGTTGAGGCGGTAGATAATGAGGCAAGCCCACCAACATGTTCTATAAAATGTCTTCTGTTTATCATGCAATAATATCCTGAATAACTTCACCAAAATCTACAATCTCGATAGGTCTATCGCCCGGAGCCATAAGTTCCTTATCAGCATTGATTCCCATTTGGTGATAAATCGTAGTTGCCCAGTGTGGGACGGTCACTGGATTATCTTCTGGTTCTGTGCCAGTGGCATCGGTTGTACCGTAAGTCATTCCGCCCTTGATTCCGCCACCGGCAAGAATAGAACTGAAAACTTTAGGCCAATGGTCACGACCAGCATCCTTGTTCACCTTTGGGGTTCTACCAAACTCAGAAATAACACATACAAGTGTAGAGTCTAGCAAACCCCGTTCTGTTAGATCTTGAATAAGCGCAGCAAACGCTTGGTCAAACGGTGGAACCTGTGAATTTATACCACTAAAGATATCTTGGTGCATGTCCCAGCCACCGTAAGTCATTGTTACAAATCTAGCGCCTGCTTCTACAAGTCGCCTAGACATGAGCATCCTTGCCCCTGCTTGGTTCCGTCCGTATCTGTCGCGAACCTCTGGCTTCTCTTTCTCGATGTCAAACGCATCTTGTGCCTTTTGACTGCCAACAAGATCGTATGCTTTATCGTAGAAAGTATTCATCGCTTTTACAGCGTCAGAGTTTACGCGCTCTGTCATATTTTTATTTACAATATCTAACAGATTTCTTCTTCTTGTGAAGTGTTCATCTGTAATATTGATAGATAAATCTCTAACTTTAAAATTATCTGATGCCGGATCAGAACCTAACGCAAACGGAGCATAAGCATTACTTAGATATCCCGTTCCTGCAAATTCATTAGGTCTTTCCGGCACGCAGATATATGCAGGAACATTGTTCCTAGAGCCAAACTCGTGAGACACAACACTGCCAATAGAAGGGTAGCTGAGTGCAGGACTAGGCTTGTAACCTGTGAAAACACTGTTTGTTCCTCGTTCGTGGGCAGCTTCTCCATGCGTCATACTCCTTATGATCGTAAGTTTATCCATTACCTGCGCGGTTTTTGAGAACCTTTCATTAATTTGAATACCAGCAACATTTGTGTTAATCGCACTCATAGATCCACGATATTCTAATGGAGCTACAGTCTTTGGGTCAAAAGACTCTTGAGCAGATATACCTCCGGGGAGGTAGATAAAGATAGTGCTTTTTGCTTGACCTTCAATGCTTTCGTAGTATTTTTGTTCTCCAAGTGCGAATTGACTACCAGCGGCAGCAAAAAGACTTGTCTGAAGAAAAGCTCTACGTCCAATATGTATATGATTAAACAATTTAAATCTCCTAAATATTAGTAAATTGCGAACCATTTTGTGGTATTGGTACGCTTTGTATTGGAACTGGAACCTGCTGGATCACCACTGGGACATGTCGATAATTTTCCCATATAATATAGCTAGCCATAGATAACGATAACGCTACAAAAAAACCTAACATAAACTCCCTCATGCTTATTCTCCAGACTAGCCCGGAGCTTCATAGAAGCCTATATTAAAGCCCGGACGTGTGTACTTTTTGACTGTTTCCTGCATACCGTGTTCCTTTAAGTGCTTCTCTGTAATTATACACATATTTTGGGCCTCTCCTTCAAAGTTATTCTTGCAGAAGTGACACAAATACTTGCATTTAAAATTGCTTCTTGTGGGATCAAGCGGTTTTGGATTCTGATTCTGTTGAATTTGCTGAAAGCGATTTTTTAGCTTTTCTAAAAATCTAATCTCGTCAGATTCATCGAAACAAATACTGAAGGGTCTAGGGTCTACTTCGCCTTCAGAATCTTTATAAAAGAAAATACTCATAATCTTATTCTTATACTGAGGATATACTTTAGAGATAGCGTAAAAATATAATAACAACTGTGCGTCATCCTCTAATTTCTTATAATCTTTTACCTCACCGGTTGCCCAATCTATACGGCGACCAGTTTTCCAGTCAACTACCTCAATAGTGTCTTCATTTACCAGTGTTGTTAGGTCGATTGTTCCCTTAATAGCAAGCTGCCCCTTGACTACCTCGCCATTTGGCATCTCGTATTCATATTTTGCCCAATCTTCTTCGATTGGAATGTCGAAATGAGCCTCTGGATGATAAATGTTGCGCTGTCTTGGATCGAACAAGCCATTACTATGAGTCAAAAAGGTTTCAACTGTATCACGAACTGCTTTTCTGTCTCCTCGATAGAACTTATGCTTAGAATCTTTTGCATATTCTTTTATTGCAAGCTCTGTCATGTCGTCTACAAAGCTATCAGTGTAGAGTTCATCTTTGCTCACTCTGATCTTGCCGCACTTATCATCTTCAATCTCTAGCCATTTTTTGCGCGGATTGTCTTGTTGAAACTTCTTAAGCCCAGCAAGAATCTCCATGACTTTGTGAGCCATAGTTCCCATGTCTGCTTTCTTGCCGCTATCAGACTGCCAACCTAAAACATAGGTTAGAAAGTATTGCATTTGACAAAAATCATAATTGTTATAGGATGAACTTCTCACATATGTTACTAACATTTTATTCCTTTAGGTTACGGTAAAATTCTTTGACCTTCACCATCAGGATGTCGATGCTTTCAATTTTATTGTCAATATAGACTGTGAAGGGGTAGTCATCCAAAGCTACTTCGCTTGAATGGTTATCCTCGTGAACGGTTCGTGTTAATCGTACAACCTTGCCGCCAGCTTGTTCAATAGCCTTCGCTTCATTGGGAAAGCGAACGTCTGCAATAATTGCTAGCTCTGATTGTTCTCGCTGTATCTTTTTGATGCAGGAATTTACCCATACTGGTTCGTATATTTTACGCATTACGTCTGTGCCAAGGAATTGCATAAACTCACGAGCAGTCATCGGTCCGTGATTGATGGGAAAAGTAGTCGGCATATTTTCCCACAATAAATGCTCTTGTATTTGATTCTTTTCTTCATCAGTGCCGTACAAACATCTAAATGGAATATTAAATAAATCCATACAGATGGCTTTTAAGTTATCAGCAAAGCTATAAAGTTTGACATAAGGCCACATGTTATTGTCTGCCCACATAACAAACTGTTCATCTTTACGTGTAACGTCAAAATGTCCCCAACCGCCTTCGTTTAAAATGTTTAGATGTCCTAGAGCGTCAATATTCCAATCATTAATGAAGCCTTGCTTTTTAAGAACAATGCCGTGTAAGATATTAGCAGTCGTATTTTTACCAGCTTGCTTGCGTCCTGAAATTCCTAAAATCATTAGTAGTAACCCTTTAAGTCTTTTAATATTTTTTCTTCAATGGTTTCATTCAGCATGTTTCCCAAATCTTTTGTATGCATCTTAGGAAACACTAACTTGAATAATCTTCCTAAATCACGTTTAATTTTAATCTTTGACTCTCTACCCACTTGATCGTTATCTGTGAGAATGACAAGTCTTGTTGCTCCACTATTCAATAATAGTTTTCTTTGCTCTGCTGAAATGTCTTTGCCAAATAACCCAACCGCATTTTTTACTCCACATTCCCACAATTTCCAAACATCACCTTGCCCTTCTACTAAAAACAAGGTGTTCACATGAACAATTGATTGGATCGCATTATGGTAGTTGTATAAGTAGTCTGATTTCCTGATTCCTTTAGAGAAGATGTATTTAGGCTGCACAAAATCTCTGGTTGCTCTACCGATGTATCCGACATATCCTCCGTCTGATCCAAAGATTGGAATAATTGATCTGTGCCTGAGAACTCCGGTTGTGTCTCGTGGTACGTCTCGAACCCCGAAAAATTCCAAAGTCTTTGGGTCGAATCCTCTAGAGATGAAATACGGTGACGGAGTTCTGTCAGTCTTTGGTCTTGTGACATGCTCCAGTTTTCCATTCCTTTCAATAACCTGCTTACGTTTTGCAACTTGTGATACAAGCAAACTAAAGTCATTGTTATCATTAAAATCGCTAGAGATATTAGTATTTCTTCCATCTTCTTTAGATGCTCCATTTACATTGTATAGTTTACAAATATATTTGAGTGCGTCTGAAAAGGAATCAGTATCTAACATACCTTTGACAAAGCCCCAAATATTGCAATTGTAGTGGTCATGACAGCCACGAGTCCAGCATCGCCAGACTTGCTTATCTAGCGAAATTGACAATCCTTGTGGGTTATCACTTCCTTCATGGATAGGACACTTCATAAATATATTATCTGCGTCCTGCGTATATTCCAAGTCAAAACTGTCTAAAAGTTTATAAATATCTTGAAATATGATGTTGCGAACTTTATTTAGATCTAATGTTGTCTTTTGTATAGCTTTGCTATGCATGAGCAATTACTCCCGCAGTATTTACAATTATTTCTTGTATCACCGTAATAATCTTTTAGTTCTTCTTCCAACTTGAAGCCAAAATTTTCTAAGTTTTTGCATGACATACATCGCCCGTCTGGTCGAACCCAAGCGTAGGATATGATGACATCACAATTATCTAAATATTTCAATCTGGATTCTGTCAGTCGCTTTCCAATTCCTTGACCTCGAT
>Ga0213866_10001286_pt1 | contig 18786 bp, 11 predicted proteins | sample PICome_11_FD_160079 | JGI IMG/M metagenome (GOLD analysis project Ga0213866, IMG submission 160079) | Coastal seawater microbial communities near Pivers Island, North Carolina, United States - PICO284 | ecosystem: Environmental > Aquatic > Marine > Coastal | place: USA: North Carolina...
ACCGCTTTAATTCGTGCCGGAAAGAAGTGTCCGAAATATTCCATCAAAACACAATCACCTTCTTTCGCCACCTCATGGGGGAGATAGCCTAAAGCGATATTGAGACCCAAGGTTGGCCCAAACGCCACGCTTGTGGCTACTGAGCGTCGACCGTGGGAGTCGATCAACACTTCTTTTGACTCCGGATCCAGCAGGGGCCACTGGCCGACCGGATAACGCACGACGCCGTCCGCATCAGTGGTGTCCTCAAGGACCAAGGTGCACAAATAGGCCGCCTGATGAGGTAGCGCGCGCTGGGCCTCATAAGCAGCCTTGCCATGGAAATCTGCTGCCTTGACCTTGGGGCGGGCGAGCCCCGCTTCATACAGGTTGTAGTCAATTTCCAGATCGGTGTTCTGCACCCTTAGACTTTTCTCAACCCGCCGGGTATTGGAGTAGGTCTCAATTCCCACGGGCACCACATCGAGAGCAGCTAAGGCATCCCAAAGGGCGAGGCCGTCGGCGAAATCGAAGTACAGTTCCCACCCCTGCTCACCCACATAGGAAATACGGAACGCCCAGATCTTGATTCCGCTGACGTCGATCTCCTTGGCGCTGGCAAAGGGGAAATTTTCATGGGAAATCGAGTCCGGATCATCCATGAGCTTTGCCAGGGTGTTGCGGGCCTCAGGACCCCATATGCCAAGCGTGGCCAGCTCCTCGGTTCGATCGTGCAGAGTGACGTTGCTCAGGTTCCTCTTGTCGATAAAGCGTCGAATCCACATCAGGTCCCTGTGGCCCGTATCGCCCCCACAAATAACCCGATAAGACTCTGCACCCAGGCGCACAATCGTGAGATCGGAGTGAATGCCACCATCATGATCGAGGAAGTGGGTATAGATCCCTTTGCCGACCGGGGTATCGCCCCCAACTTTGGCGACCGCCAGATACTCAAGCAGTGTCTCGGCATCGGCTCCTTCCAGGTCATAAATGGCAAAGTGCGACAAATTGATCATGCCAACGCTGTCGCTCATCGCCAGTTGCTCGGCGTTAGATACCTCCCAGAAATGCCGGCTGTCCCACTCAGCTACCCGCTCCGGAACACGATCACGATACTTTGCCAGCAACGTCGCCTCGTTTGCCTGGTAACCGTGGGCGCGTTCCCAGCCCGCTACCTCCATAAAGTAACCACCAAGAGCAACCTCACGCTCATAAAAGGGACTGGTGCGCAGGCCTCGGGAGGAACCGAAGGGTTCCCGGGGGTGGACCGCCGGGGTGTACACCTTCTGTGCGATTTCGTAACAACGATTGCGCACGAACTCGTCAGTCTTTTGAATGGGATAGTGCCTCGCGGGATCCACCGCATGGGCATCCATCGGTGGCCGCCCGTGAGTCATCCAGTCCACCAGCACCTTGGCGGCTCCGGGCCCATCCTTGACCCAAATCGCCTCGCACAACCAGAGGTTCTTGACCTCGGAAGATTCACCGATGATGGAACCACCGTCCGCCGTAACCGATAAAAGACCATTGAACGAGCGACGCTCCTCCCAGCCTAGCTCACCGAGAATCGGCGTCATCTCGATTGCTTTTTCGAAGGGCTCCATCACCTGCTCAAGGGACAGGTCACGCATAGACGGCGATAGACGGGCCTCACCAGATTCGAGAATATCTTCAGGAGCCACCAAACGGGGATTGGTGGTCTCGTAATAACCCCACTCAATCAGCCCTCCCTCGGGGGTTGTCGGATCCCCGGTATCACGAACATAGGCCGAGTTACCCTGATCCCTGAACAGGGGGTAGACAATATCCTTACCAGTACCCTCCGCTTCTAGCCAGGGTCCAAAGAACAGCAAAGGATGCTCGAGAGGCATCAGCGGCAGCGGAACCCCGGCAGTATTCGACACCAAGGGGCCCCAGATACCGACGCACAAAATTACGTAGTCCGCTGTGATGGTGCCTTTGCCGGTTTCCACCCCGACAATCGTGTCATTCTCCACCAGCAGCCGCGTTGCCGGCGTATAGGCAAAGGCCTTCAGCTTGCCGCTCGCGACCGCCTCATCAACCAGATCCCCAGCAACTTTCTGGGATCGTGGCGTGACCAGACCCGCATCCGGATCCCACATGGCGCCCTGAATTTGATCCACCTCAAGAAAAGGAAATTTCTCTTTCGCTTCTTCAGGTGTGATCATTTGCGCCCGAGTGCCAAAGGCCTTGCCAGACCCCACTTTGCGCAACAGTTCCTGCATACGCTCGTCGTCGTCTTTACGGGCCACTTCGATGCCGCCGATACGGATGTAGTTGCCGCGGGCCTCAAAAAATTCCCGGCTGTAGTTACTGGTATAACAGGTAAGCCTGTCGTGAGCCGTCATGTAACAGAAGTCCGATGCATGAGAGGTCGAACCGATATCGGTTGGAATCGCGGACTTCTCCAGCCCTACGATGTCATCCCAGCCCGCCTCGATGAGATGGTGAACGACCGATGCGCCAACAATACCACCCAAACCGACGATAACGACGCGGGCGTGATCGGGTAACTGCGCCATGACTCTCTCCTAGAACGATTACGTCGGGTTTACGCCAACAGCGCAACCGCAGCGACTACCTCTTGCCGAAGCTGATCTGATGAATGCTCGGCGATGCGTTTAAGATCGGCGCGCATCGCGCCGGTCCAAAATTTTCCAATATGATCCGCGACCTGCTGCGGCACTTCCCCACCAACCGGAACATTGTTGGCAATTTGATTCGCCATCACAACAAGACGTGCATCCTGTTCCAACACGCCACTCACAAGCCCGCCCCCATGGATGGCCGTACCTCTACCGCCGTGACCTTGTACTCAGGGCAGTTGGTCGCCCAATCTGAATTATCGGTGGTGATCACATTGGTGCCACTCACCGGGTGATGGAAGGTTGTGTACACCACGCCTGCGGGAATTTCGTCGCTGAGGCGCGCCCGCATGCGGGTACTACCCACCCGACTTGAAATCTCGATCCAATCGCCGTCAGCCACCCCCCTAGCCTCAGCATCCGCGGCATGAATATCGAGGATATCCTCTGCATGCCAGACCGTGTTCTCGGTCCGGCGAGTCTGAGCGCCCACATTGTATTGGCTGAGGATGCGACCCGTCGTTAACAAAAGCGGATACCTGCGAGTAGACCGCTCATCGGTAGGGACATAGGGAGTTGTCACAAACTGTCCCTCGCCCCGCACAAAACGCTGCTCGTGCATTACCGGGGTGCCCATCGGCGCTTCGCCGTTGCACGGCCACTGCACGCTGCCTACCTCGTCGAGGAGGGCAAAAGACACCCCCGCAAAGGTCGGCGTGAGCGCGGCGATTTCATCCATGATTTCGGCGGCATCGGCATAGGGCATGGGGTAGCCCATGGCTTCACTGATGGCGCAGGTCACCCCCCACTCACTCATGCCTGACAGCGGCGGTACCACCGGTCTCACCCGATTGATGCGCCGCTCGGCGTTGGTGAAGGTGCCATCTTTCTCAAGAAACGAAGTGCCGGGCAGAAAAATGTGAGCGAAGCGTGCTGTTTCGTTGAGGAATAGATCCTGAACAATGACGCAGTCCATCGCCTTGAGAGCCGCCTCGACATGATGAATGTTGGGATCTGACTGGGCGATATCCTCACCCTGAACGTAAAGCCCGCGGAACTTACCCGCAACAGCGGCATCGAGCATATTGGGGATACGCATGCCGGGTTCACCCCGGAGCGAAACGCCCCACGCCGAGTCGAACAGTGCTCGTGCGGAATCATCAGATACGTGTCGGTAACCGGCGAACTCGTGGGGAAAAGATCCCATGTCACAGGAGCCCTGCACGTTGTTCTGACCTCGGAGAGGATTCACACCCACCCCGGGACGACCAATGTTACCGGTAGCCATCGCCAAATTGGCCATCGCCATCACCATGGTGGAACCCTGAGAGTGCTCGGTGACCCCAAGGCCATAATAAATCGCGCCGTTGCCAGCCTTGGCATAAGTCTCTGCGGCCTCACGGACAGCAGCCGCGGGTACCCCAGTCGTCTCCTCGAGGGTTTCAGGGCTGTTCTCGGGCAAGGCGATAAATCGCTCCCACGCCCTGAAGGACTCGACATCGCAACGCTCACTGACAAATTCTTCGGCCACCCATCCCTCTGTCACCACCACATGAGCCATGGCATTAACCACGGCGACATTGGTGCCGGGACGAAGCTGCAAATGGTGTTGTGCGCCGATATGCGGTGAGCGCACCAAGTCGATCGCCCGCGGATCAATGACGATAAGCTCTGCACCCTCCCGCAGACGACGCTTCATTCTCGAACCGAACACGGGATGCGCATCGGTGGGGTTAGCCCCAATCACTAAAATGGCATTAGCATCCTGCACCGACGCAAAATCCTGAGTGCCCGCACTGGTACCAAAGGTTTGTTTCAACCCATAACCCGTCGGTGAATGACAGACCCTGGCGCAGGTATCGACATTGTTGGTACCGAAGGCCGCCCTGACCATTTTCTGCACCACATAGACTTCTTCGTTGGTGCAACGGGACGAGGTAATGCCGCCAATGGCATCGATGCCGTGATCAGCCTGAATTTTTTTCAGACGGTCGGCCGCAAACTGTATTGCTTCCTCCCATCCAACGACGCGCCACTCATCGTCGATACTGTCTCGAATCATGGGTTCGGTAATGCGATCTTCGTGATTGGCATACCCCCACGCGAATCGCCCTTTCACGCAGGAGTGGCCCGCGTTGGCACCCCCCTGCTTATCGGGAACCATCCGCACCAGCTCATCACCCCTTAGCTCGGCCGTAAAGGAACAGCCGACGCCGCAGTACGCACAGGTAGTCTTGACCTTTCGTGACGGGACCCCGCGGTCAATAACGCTTTTTTCTTGCAGCGTTGCGGTCGGGCAAGCTTGCACGCAGGCGCCACAGGAAACACAATCGCTGGCTAGAAAATCAGTATCCTTGGCGGTGCTCACCTCGGATCCGAATCCTCGTCCGGCAATGGTCAGGGCAAAAGTACCCTGGACCTCGGAGCACGCCCGCACGCAGCGACTGCAGACAATGCATTTGCTGGCATCGAAGGTGAAGTAAGGGTTGGACTCATCCTTGCCCGCCGACAGATGATTTTCACCCTCGTCGCTGTAACGAACCTGCCGCAAACCAACAGCCCCCGCCATATCCTGGAGCTCACAATCCCCATTGGCAGAGCAGGTTAAGCAGTCAAGCGGGTGGTCAGAAATATAAAGCTCCATAACACCTTTTCGGAGCTTGTCGAGTCGCGGTGTCTGGGTGTTCACAGTCATACCTTCCTGACAGGGGGTGGTACAGGAGGCCGGTGTTCCGGGACGGCCCTCGATTTCGACTAAACACAAACGACAGGAGCCAAATGCTTCAAGGCTGTCTGTTGCACATAACTTTGGAATAGCGGCATTAACAAGCGCCGCTGCCCGCATGATCGAGGTGCCCTCAGGGACTGTAATCGGCATGCCGTCTATGGTGAGACTGACCTGTGTCTCGGCAGAAACCGCTGGTGTTCCAAGATCACGTTCGTAGACCGTCATTTTTTCTTCCCCCCAAACACCTGTCGCCGTCTTTTTTTATTGCGGCGATTCATCACCTAAAGTCCTCGGAAAAGTGATCCAGTGCGCTCAACACGGGATTAGGCGTAAGACCACCCATCGCGCACAGGCTGCCCTGCTTCATGACATCACAGAGATCTCGCAGTAGAAGAGTTTGCGTTTCGATGTTGTCACCCTGACGCAGGCGATCGATCACCTCCACACCCCGCACCGCGCCGATGCGGCACGGCGTGCATTTGCCGCAGGATTCTTCAGCACAAAACTCCATGGCAAAACGGGCCTGCTCCGCCATATCGGCACTGTCGTCGAACACCACCAAGCCCCCGTGACCCAGCATTGCACCCGCGTCTGCCAGTGCCTCGTACGCCATGGGTACATCGAGCTGATCAGGAGGCATATAGGCCCCCAGAGGCCCACCTATTTGTACCGCTTTCACTGGCCGACCCGAGAGAGTGCCGCCACCGAAGTCCTCGATCAGTTCCCGCGCGCTAACGCCAAATGCCATTTCAACAATGCCACCTTGCGCGATATTTCCGGCCAGCTGAAACACCTGAGTGCCTCGTGACCGTTCACAGCCCAAGGCAGCATAAGCCTCGGCTCCACGACCGAGTATCCCGGGGACGCTCGCTATGGTTAAAACGTTGTTGATAACCGTGGGCACACCAAACAGCCCCTTGATCGCCGGAAGGGGCGGCTTGGCACGCACCATTCCCCGACGTCCCTCGAGGCTCTCCAGCATCGCTGTTTCCTCGCCACAGACGTAGGAGCCGGCACCAAGCCTGACCTCCACATCAAAGGCAAAGTTGGAGCCTAAAACCGACTCGCCCAACCAGCCCTCGCTCCTGGCCACCTCTATCGCACTGCACAAGATGTCCCAGGCCTCGGGATATTCCGAACGCAGGTAAATCATGCCTCTATCGGCGCCGACGGCATAGGCCGCGATCGCCATGCCTTCAAGTAGGGAGAAAGGATCACCCTCCATTAGCATGCGATCAGCAAAGGTTCCGCTGTCCCCCTCATCAGCATTGACGCAGATGAACTTGTGGCGAGTCGCACGTGAGGGCTGACCCCGCAGCGGCGCGGGTTCCTGATCCGCCACCGTCTGCCACTTGATACCCGCCGGGAAGCCCGCACCACCCCGCCCCCGCAGGCCCGAGGTTTTCACCGCCTCGAGTACATCTACGGGGGCCATCGCCATGGCCGCCTTGAGTCCTGCCAGACCGCTATGATGCTGAAAATCCTTGGGATCGAGAGGATCGATGATACCCACTCGCTCATAAATCCAACGCTGCTGCCGCGACAGATAATTCAATGAATCAACTTCGCCGAGATAGGCGGGATGGTCAGTATCGAGGCGGTCCTCGTTAACGTCGGCGACAGTGACGTTGGACCACCCCACGCGTGATCCATTACGCTCAGATGCACACTCGACCAGTGGCTCCAGCCAGAGCATGCCCCGACTACCCGTCCTGATAACTTCCTCACCCCGAGCAAGCAGGGCCGATGCTATTCCATCTGCACCCATTGATTTGGCAGCCGCATCGCGGGGAACAAACCATACCGTCATGACTCACCGCCTACTGAGGACCTGCCCCCGTCACGAATCCCGGCAACACGCTCCTTCAGTGACATTACGGTGGCGCGCCCCATTAGCTCCCCACCCACCATAGCGGCTGGTCCCAAAGCACAGTTTCCCAGGCAAAAAATGGGCTCATCAACGCCGGTGTCAACGGCCAGTTGATTATCCTGATCACAGGCCTGCCGCCACGCCTGAGCAAGAGCTCGCCCCCCCACTGCCTGACAGGCTTCCGCAGCACACAGACGAACGGGGATCGCTGGTGGAGGAGTGGTTCGCAGATCGGCGTAGAAGGTCAGTACACCGGTCACATCGGCGCGGGAGACGTTGCAGAGCTCGGCGGCCAGTTCAACCGCCGCGGTGGGAACGAAACCGTAAACCATCTGAACATCCTGCAGGCATAGTAATACCGGCCCATCATGTTCGCGAATAAGGCTCGTTAGCCGCGCCCGTGCTTCCGATTCGTTCCATTGCGGAAAGGCAGACCTCGAGATCATGACGTCACCTTCTCTCCCCCAGAGTAGATGTTGAGTCGATCATCCCGGGCAAAACCAATCAGTATCAAATTACTGGCGCGCGCGAGGTCGACTGCCAGCGTTGTTGGGCCCGACACAGCAACAATACCTGCAATACCAGCCGACAACGCCTTACTTATAATTTCATAGGATACGCGCCCGCTTACCACGAGTACATGGTTGGTAAGAGGGAAAAAGCCCGAGAGAAAACCGTGTCCAATCACTTTATCCACGGCATTGTGGCGACCCACGTCCTCGCGCACCGTCACCACCTCAAGTTTTGCATCGAAGAGCGCCGCCGCATGTATCGACCCCGTAAGTTCAAACATCGCCTGCTGCTCTCGCATAGCATCAACCAGCGACAAGATCCTGCCCAGCGGCAAGTTCCACTCACGTGTATGGAGCGGCCCTCGGGGTGCAGGCGCGGCTTCGACGACATCGCTACTGCATACTCCGCAAGAGCTCGAGGTCAGGTAGGCGCGAGGTACTGGCGGATCAATACCTTCGACGATTTCCAGCGCCACGGTGTCTACCGGGTTTTCAATGCCCTGGCGTCGGAGTTGAGAAGCACCCGCACGTTCGATTGCCGCTAGTTCTGAACGGGACTGCATCTCGGTATTGTTGATCACCCAGCCAACCGCCAGCTCCTCATCGTGACCTGGTGTGCGCATGGTGGTCGACACCGTTTGATCGTTGACGGTAATGCACAGCGGCGCCTCTACAACGACCCTGTCGAACTGCTCCTCTGCCACAGGGCAGGCACTGCCCAGCTGCTGACGCAAGGAAACGGGACGAGGATCGGTTGAATGCGTCGTCATCAGAATAAGCCTGTGATTTGCCCCTCAACGACATCGATGTTTTCACTCGCCGGGATTTTCGGCAGCCCGGGCATCGTCATGATGTCACCACAGACAACCACGATAAAACCTGCTCCCACCGAGAGCCTTACCTCCCGAATATCCATCGCATGATTGGAGGGTGCGCCCAACAACTGAGGGTCTGTTGAAAATGAATACTGGGTCTTGGCGATACATACTGGCAAATGACCGTGACCTTCGGCCGTCAATTCACTGAGCCGATTGCGCACTTTGGTGTTGGCGGTGACCTCGGATGCACCATAAATCTTGGTGGCGATCATCTCGACTTTTTCCAAAAGCGATGCAGAATCGGGGTACACAAAGGACTCGTGAGCCGAGGCCCCCGACCCGGAATCTGTCTCACAAATCTCAACGACCTTGTGAGCGAGGTCCTGTGCTCCAGCGCCACCATCTGCCCAATGACTAGCAAGCGCCACAGGTACACCCAGGGTCTCGCAGTGAACCATAAGAGCATCAATTTCCGCCTGAGTGTCCGATGAAAAACGATTGATGGACACCACTGGACTCACGCCGTAGTAATCACGAATATTTGTTACGTGTCTTTCCAGATTGCTGAGTCCGGCGCGCAGGGCATCAACGTTCTCTTGATTGAGATCAGCAGTCTTCACACCCCCATGAAACTTGAGAGCACGTATGGTGGCAACCAACACAGCGGCAGAGGGGTGGATACCTGCAGTACGACATTTGATATCAATAAATTTCTCGGCACCCAAGTCAGCACCGAAGCCTGCCTCGGTCACGACGTAATCAGCGAGCCGCAAACCACCCCGTGTGGCAATAACGCTGTTGCAGCCATGGGCGATATTGGCGAAGGGGCCCCCATGAACAAACGCAGGAGTTCCCTCAAGGGTTTGAACCAGATTGGGGGCCAGAGCGTCTTTCAGGATTGCCGTCAGGGCGCCCTCCGCCTTCAAATCACTGGCGCAGATTGGCTGCTTGTCACGGGTGTAGGCGACGACGATTTTGCCGATGCGCTCCTTGAGATCATCGAGGTCCCTAGCCAAGCAAAATATCGCCATGATCTCCGAGGCCACAACAATGTCAAAGCCATCTTCCCGGGGATAGCCATTACCCACTCCACCGAGAGCCACCGTAATATCGCGTAGTGCACGATCGTTCATATCGAGTACGCGCTTCCAAGACACTCTTCGCACATCGATACCCAGTGCGTTACCGTGATGAATGTGATTGTCCACAAGGGCGGCGAGCAGGTTGTTGGCTACACCGATCGCATGCAGATCACCGGTGAAATGAAGATTGATATCTTCCATGGGAACCACCTGCGCGTAGCCCCCACCAGCAGCCCCCCCTTTCATACCAAATACCGGACCAAGCGATGGTTCACGCAAACAAATCATTGCGTGCTTACCGATTCCTCTCAGCGCATCGCCAAGCCCGACCGTGGTTGTCGTCTTACCCTCGCCTGCGGGAGTCGGGCTGATGGCTGTGACCAAAATTAGTTTTGCGTCCTGCTTGATCGGTTGGTCATGAAGCCACGCGAGGTCCACCTTGGCCTTTGTGCGTCCATAGGGCTCCAGCGCCTGATCGGGAATGCCGAGCAGATCAGCCACGTCGACAATAGGTTTTATTTCCGCTGCCTGCGCTATTTCGATATCGGAAAGCATGATCACCCCTGTTTGCTACTCGCAAAATTTATCGGTTGTCCCTGTCGCGCTGAGCCCCAGCCCATGCCGTCCCAGAGATGTTTTTATGCCGAGCTATCGCCCCCACGCCCCGAGATCCAGTGTTCGCGAGATGCCCCGAGCGCGCGCATTATTCGAATAAATATGAGTGGGATCAATATGACAAAAAGCACATCTATCAACGGCCCGTGTGACCTGGTGGCAAGCCAGGTGGGCACCACGACAGACAACCCCAGATGTGATTATTAAAACTTGCCAAAAAGCGTAGCTTTTATGCGGGTTTTGAGGGGCTTTTCCGTCCCCGGGGGCCATGATGCTTGACTCGTGAAAAGAAGCGGTGGCATTACCCTGCTTTCCCCATTCCAACGGCAGTCTGTCAATGAGTCGTTTTTGGACCGATCAATGTCGTAGGTATTGGGGTTGAAGGAGCCAGATAGGATCCAAAAGCCAACGCTCACTGAGGGATTCAGCGTGAATTCAGTATGGCCCGGGGAACAAATGCTGCTACGCATCCGCGGACACCATCTGCGAAGATTCTAGCACCCAAGCCAACATGTCTTTAGGAGTCTTCGGACTCGAGGGCATAACGCCTGTTCCTTATCAAACGTGGGCGCGGTTTTCACCGCCCAACCCAACAATGGCCACATTAAAGCCATAAAACAAACCAGCGACGCGTTATGTTGTCTTGTTAACCCGCTTCTGCAGAGACCCGCCGTGTTCTCGTTATCAGCGGCGCTGTCGCCCGCCAATACGAGGGATGAGCATGGGGATCTGCCTAATGGTTTCACTGTAAGCTGGCCGACGGGCAAGTGATCTTTTTTCCATCATGGGGATACTGGCGAACCTGAACATCAGAATCATGGCCACCGCACCTGCGCTGCACCAAACCGCCCCCGCGGGATACGCCGCAATACCAAAGAGAGCTAAACCAACCCACAGGCCGATTTCACCAAGATAGTTGGGGTGCCGGGATAAAGACCATAAGCCGGTATCGAGAATATCGCCAGGCTGGCTCTTTTCTGCAAAAGCATGTAGCTCGAAATCAGAAGCCATTTGCAAGGTGATTGCACCAAAGGTCACAACGAAGGCAACCACATCAAGCCAACCCAGAGGGCTATCGCCCAGGTGCGTCACCGCATAAACCGGCAGCATGCCGAGAAAAACCTGAACGGTCGGGAACAGATGGATACCGAGTAAGTCAGTCCAAAAGCCACTGCCACCCGACCGTTCCCGCAGCATGGGATAACGCCAGTCCTCATGCTGAATACCTGGCCAATAGTATGCCCAATGAGTCGTGAGACGGGTCGCCCAATACAATATAAGGCCCAGAACCAAAAACTCGCGAACAACTGAGATACTGTCACCGGTAGCCATCCACGCGAGCATGATCAGCGGCGGAATAACCGTCCAGAAGGGATCGTAGAAACTGCTGTTACTGTGCCAACGGCTAAACCCAAAAATAACCAACGTAGCGATGGCATCAGCGACCAACATGCCACTGACGGGGCCGAATTGAATCAACGCAAGAACAACGCCGGCAGCAAACACCGCTATCACGTAAGCGGCTGTTACCCGGACCAGGGCTTCCGCTTTAGGCATCTCTGGGTTTGGGCGCTGCCATATGATTTTCACGCTGTAACCACCTTTTTATTTTATGGGTTTGTCGCTTCTCTTCCTGAGGCGCTTGGAACAAGTTCCAATAAACTGGGAATCAACGTGAACGTTACAACCACCATGATGGGGATGGCAATCGCTAACAACTGGCCCAGAGAAGCAGCTCCCTGATGACTGCTGGACATGAGCGAGGCAAAAGTCGCCACTGTGGTCACTGCCGATAAAAAGACTGCCCGAGGAGTGCTCGAGCGTATGAAGGAGTCGGAGTCACCCAGCACCATGTAACGATGGGTTACGTGAATAGCCGAATCTATGCCCAACCCAAGGATCAGCGGTACCACCAGCACGTTTGCCATATTTAGTGACAGACCCAGCAACTCCATCACCGCAAAGGTAAGGGTGGTTGTAATCGCCAATGAAGACAGAATGATCGCAGGGACCAACAGACCCCGGTAGTAAAGCGTCAGAATAAGTACAATCCCCAAGCCCGCCAGTATTGTTGCCTGCTGAAACGCGCGCACCACCACGCTACCGACACCGAATTCAATCACCGAACGCCCACCCGCATTGGGAACCACTGATCGCACCTCTGACACAAATTGCTCGATGTTCTGTCGACTGCTGGTACTAAAGGCAGGCCCAACCTCGAGGCGGAACTTGCCACTATCGTCCACCCAATTGGCACGAGTCGCCGGTGACAGTTTGCTGCGGGAAGGTACCGGGGAGTCAATCAACCCAGCGAACCAGCTTCGCCTGTCATTGAGCAGCGCCTGCACGTGCGCCTCCAGCTGGGCCAATTCGAGAGGATTCAGATCATTGATAAATTCAAGGTCTGCCAGCGTGTTGTCTCCCTGTGCAATCGCATAAAGTCCATCGACCGCTTGCTTGAGATCATCGCTGGTCCACTCAGGGAAGCTCCACTGTTCGAGGAGGGCGTCAAGACGACTGACAAGGATTGTCCGCCGCGCGCTGGTTACCACAGGTTCGGGCAAGTAATCGTCGATGGAGGCCACGTATGCCACTGAAGGCAGCCTCTCCAAGGCATCTGTCACCTCTCCAACATTGGACTCATCTACCAAGCTGGAGATGCTGTAGTCAGTCATCAGATCAGCCTGTTGAAGCTGTTCGAGCACCTGCATCCCGGGAGACTGTAGGTTGCGCATGCCCGCCACTGAGTAGTCGAAAGACGCGTGGCGCGCAGCTAGTAATCCAACAGCTCCCAGTAGGAGCCAGAGGCCGATAACCAACCAAGGCCCGGGCAGCTTTAGCTTGCTGCGGAGCGGGCTGGTATTCGCGGGTTTGGGCAGACCCAAGACCCCGAATGACGCTGGCAATAACGTCAGGGTGAGGAAAAAAGCCACCAGCATACCTAACGCAGAAATGATGCCCAGCTCACCGAGACCCGTGTATTCCGTTGGTGAGAAAGAGAGGAACGCCAACGCCGTCGAGACAGCTGAGAGACCAAGCGCGGCACCTGTTTTTCTCACCGCCGCCGCGATCGCCCCCTTGTCACCCGGCGACTCCCCCACTGCAAGTCCGTAGTGCAAACCAAAATCAACGCCCAGACCAAAAAACATCACCACAAACGCAAGAGACAGGGTGTTATAGGTGCCGACAGTCCACATGGCCAGCGAGTGGGTCCAGACGCTACCAATCAAGATGAGCAGCAACAGCCCAAGGGTGAGTCGCCAGCAGCGGACACCAAAGGCGATGACGACGATGAGAAACAGCACAGATAGCGTGCCGGCAAGCTTGATACCGCTGAGTGCATCATTAATCTCTTCATTGGCCAGTACCAGGTCTCCCGTCAAGGCGATACTGATGGTTGGATGCTGCCCGACAATCGCCTGCCGCCAACTCTCGATTGACTCAACAATACTTGCTGCAGGCAGCTGCTCCTCAAAGCTGGGCGTGCCTTTGAGGACAACCAATTCATAAAAACGCCCGTCCGCGCCCTCGAGGGTTTGTGGCGGTTTTGTTACTGGCCCCTCGCCCCCGCGCTCCTCATGAGCATCGGTCAGCAACTTACTCAGGACAGCCACACTGTCCCCATCATTTGCGCGACGTGCGATCGTGACCCCCTGCAACAAACCAACGACCGCGCCGACTGACTGAAGCCGACCTCCCGTAGCGCCAAGCGCCGTGGCCGCATCAATCAACTCGTTAAAGTCCTCGTCATTCGCGTAGTAAATCCAGGAAGAATCAAGCAAGGGCTCACGGTTGGGAACGGTGACCGTGTCTAGTGGTGAGTCCTTGGGAATTCGATCCAGAAATGCGCTGGTCGCCCGACTGACCTCCCCAGCTTTATCCCCGGAGAGCACCACAACGACAGTTTGCCTGAATTGGGGAAACGCACGCTTGATCATGTCGTCTTCGTGGAACCAGCTGTCGGCATCTCGCGGGGTAATCACGCGATCCATATCCGAGTTCAGATTGAAGTGCGAGAAACCGTAGCCGCCTAGCCCGAGCGTGGAGGTTAGAAGAATGACTAATATCAGCCAGCCTCGCGAGAAACAGAGGGTCGCCCAGGATTCAAGCCAGCGCACGGTGAGACTCTTTGCGTTTTTCTTCCACAAGCACCATATCTCTATAAATCTGCAAGAGCTGACTCACTGAGTCCTCAAATCGCAGTAATTTGGCGATGCTGTGTCCTGCAGCACTCAACACTTCAATGGGGCCATCAGGCGCGCATAAACAGTCAATTTGTTGGGCAAAGTGGCGCACATCAGGGTAGGTGAACCTGGCTGTCTGATGATTCAGCAGAGTCGAAGCAGCAGAGTCCGGAGAATCCGAAACAATGGCAGGCACACCCCCGGCCATGGCTTGCATCAAGGACATTCCCTCAAGCTCGCTCTCCCCGGCGTGGAGAAACAAATCGGCCTTTGCATAGAGCTCAGCCAGCTCCGCATCTGTTGGGGTAACAAAGCTAGAACTTAAGCCGCGTCTGCGGCTTTGTTTCTTGAGAGCCTCGCGCATAGGTCCTGACCCTACGAAGGTAACATGGACCCGATCAGCCGAACGGCTCATCGCAAGGGCGTCGATCACGAGATCGTAGCGTTTTTCTCGAGCCAGTCGACCGACGCAAAGTACATGGATGCGGTCTGGCATCCGGGTGCGCAGCCTGAAAGCACTTAGCTGTTTCTCAGGAATGCCATTTGACAACACGTCAACATCAACCGGGACCGGCATCTCTCGGTGTAATAGCGCTCGCGCAAAAGGGGACGGCGCAATAATCCGGTCACTGCGCTTGTAGATCCAGCGATGCATTAAGCGGTAGATCCATCGCCTGAACAGAAAGTTCGGTAGCTTAAGATTCCGCAGGATGTTCTCTGGCTGGAGGTGAAAGGACGAAACCACCGGCACGCCCATATCTCTGGCTTCTTTAATGGCGGCGGCACCAAGGAATAATGGGAACTGAACGTGCAACACCGATGCACCTGCCAACGCTCGTTTGATCAGGGCCCGGTCTGGAACAGCCACCGGAACACGCATCAGATCCATCATTTTGTTTGCCCCGGGAACCGACAACTTCCGCATCTGGAACAACTCCACACCGGGCACCTCCCGGGAGCGCCCGTTGATTGCCAGAACCCGTACCTGAACGCCCCTAGCCAGCAAGGCCTCGGCAAAGCGACGTGATGAGACGACCGTACCATTAAAAGGCTGATCCCAACCGTCTACGACCATCACAACAATCATTTGCCTATCTCCCGGACCAGCTGGCAGGATCAATTGGCCCCGCCGCTTTCGATACCGACACTGGAACCGCAGAGAGGCGGGCCATACCGGACAAAGGCTCAATCGCCTCAGGTCCATCCGCCGCTAAAATATTGACGTTAGCGCCGCGCAAACCACTGGCTACGGATAATCCCCGAGCGTGCTGATGGCCCCAGCCATGGGGCACCGCGACCACACCCCGCTGCAAGGTCGCCAGTGCCTCGACCGGCAGCCTGATCTCGCCAGCACTGGACGCAATATCGACCGCCGCCCCCTCCTCAATGCCGAGTGACTCTATATCAACGGGATGCATGTAGATGACGTTGGTCTGTTCATTCTCCCCGCGGGTTAATGATCGGACGTTCTGGGTCCAGCTGTTATGCGTGTTATGCCTGCGCTTGGTAATCAATTGAAAGCGATGCCCCTCTCCCCGCGTTTGTGGCGTCGCGGCGGATCGGAGTTCCTCCAAAAACTCCGAGGGCGCAAGTTGCACCCGCCCACTATCAGTGGTTACCCGTTTAGCAAGGAAGCTTCCCGGGCGTGCACCCTGCCAGGGGTAGCCGTCGGGATGGGCGACCAGCGTTGCAAAATCGGGCTGGCCGTTATGCCGAAGAATTCGGTTGAGCAACCAGCGCTGAGGAAAGCCTGCTCGCCCCCGGGAAATGAGCTTATTGACGTAGGTAATGCCATTCAGGATCGATGTGACTAATCTGCTGCCAAACAAACCGACACCACTGGCAGCAGCAAGACGTATATAAATCGTAGATTCATCCAATACGTTCTCAGGAGGCGTGACCACCGCTTCCGTGGCCGCAAGATAGGGGATGGACTGCATGCCGAGAAAAAGAGGGAAGACAAAGGGCAAATCCGGGCGTTCAAGTGGTGTCGTGGCTGGCAAGACATAATCGGCAAGGCTCGCTGTCTCATTCAGGTAGATGTCGGTAACAACCAAACAAGAAAGCTGCTGAAAAGCTGTTCGCAATCGCTCCGCGCCCGGCATGGTAATGAGTGGGTTTCCTCCCGTTACAAACAGCGTAGTGATCTGCTCGTCACCGGGGGTCATGATTTCATCGGCTAAAATACCGCCGGGCATGCCGCCATTGAGTTCGCGAAACCCGCCGATGCGTGAACGTGTTTGACGGGAGAACAACTTCTTCTTTTTTGCATAGCCCGCAAAATCAAAAATACCCTCTCCAACGAGGTTGCCCCCACGTCGATCAAGGTTTCCGGATAACGCAACAATGACCTCCACAAGCCACTGGACCAGCGTGCCATGGCCACTCATCCCAATGCCGGTGCCGGTGATAATCGAAGCGCCCTCGGCGGTGCAAAAATCCTCAACCAGCTGGCGCAACTCATCGGGCGCAATACCCGTGATATCGGCGGTCGCTTCCGGAGGCCAGTCGGCGGTAGCCTCTAGTACAGTCGCTGCCCCATCAAAATGGGGGCTCGAGAGGATGTCTGGATCGATACCCCGACTCGCCATGACCTGAAGAAAACTTAGCAAGAACCAGAGGTCAGTCCCGGGCCTGATCGGCTGATACTCTCCCGCAACCTTTGCAGTCTCGTTATGGCGTGGATCCACCACGACGATGCGGCCACCCCGTTTCAGCACACTCTTCAACCGCTTGACCGGGTGCGCTACCTGAAGAAACGTCCATTTTGAAACCACCGGGTTGGTACCCAACACCAGAAGATATTTTACGTGATCTAGATCAGGGAACGGTTGTGTGAAGGGAAACCCGTACATCGCCTGAGCAGAGGCAAAGCGGTTGGCACAGTCTTGAGTCGCCGAACTGTACACGTTGCGGGACCCCGTCCCCTCCATGAAGCCCTGAGCAAAAATAGGATGAAGTAGGCTAAATCCAGCCGCCGTGCCCACATACATGCCTATTCGATGGGGACTGACCGCACGCTCTTGCCGGACCCGGGCACCAATTTCACGAAACGCCTGCTCCCAGCTGATGGGCTCAAAACCATCGCCAACCTTCTTCAACGGCTGCGTTAAACGATCGGGAGAGTCGTACATCTCTCCTTGAGCCAAACCCTTCATGCAGGCGAAGCCGAGCGTACCCCGATGACTCAATCTGGGAGCGATATCGACCACTGCGCCCGCCTCTACCGTAACGTCGAGGGCGCAGCTGGCCTCACAGATCCTACAAAACGTATGTTTTATCAAAAGAAGCAGTACCCGCGGTCTGTCTATGTCGCCAATCAGCCAGAGATTGGAGCGGAGAAGCTTACCGTAAAGCGGCAAGCAATGAGGCTATCAAATTACGGTTCATCCCCCGTTGCAATCATGCTCGCATCCATACGCGTTGCCCATTCACACCAAGATCCGTCGTAAACGCTAGCAGACAAGCCGATTTCATCGAGGGCCAGCGCCAAGATGCAGGCACTCACGCCGCTCCCGCAGGTTGTGATGATCTCTTTGTCAGCGCAGACCCCCAGCGCTTCAAAGGCTGCATGCAACTGATCAGCGGGTAAAAGCTTACCCGAGGTCTCATCAATCAAGCACTGAAAAGGCAGATTCACCGCACCGGGCATATGACCGCTGGATAGCCCGGGTCTCGGCTCAGGATCTGAGCCTGAAAAACGACCGGGAGAACGGGCATCAATGACAACCGCATCAGCACGCGCGAGGGCATCGGTGACGCTCTCGATTTCAGCAATCCAACCATGCCTCCACGCTCCATCCAATCCGCGACCGGGAGAAACCAATCCTGGCATGCCTGTCTCCAACGACAAACTGGCTCTTTCCCAAGCAGGCAGCCCTCCCGCCAGAACCGAAACACCATCGTGGCCAAAACTTTTGAACATCCACCACGCCCGCGGCGCTGAGAACAATCCTACAGAATCGTAAACAACCAGATGGCTGTCGGAGGAAATACCGAGTGCTGCAGTCGCCTCTGAGAAAGCCTGAGCAGAGGGCAACATATGGGGCAGATCGCTGGCTGGATCGGCGAAGGCATCAATGTCAAAAAAAACCGCGCCCGGAATTCGCCGCTGAGCATACTCATGCCGACCCTGCCTTCCGCTGGCAGGCATATGCCATGACGCATCGAGAACACAAATGCCTCCATCGTCAGTTGCTGAGGCAAGCCATGCCGGGGAGACAAAATTGTTACCCAAAGTACGCTCCTCGCTACACATCAATCAGCACTAATCAATCAGTAGTCATGAACTTCCAGTCGCTGCACTTTACCTCCCCTGCCAGCCACACACCAATTTCTCGTGACATTAACGCAGGGCCGGCAGGGCCGTAATGCAGGGCAGGATGGTCCTCA
>Ga0213866_10001287_pt1 | contig 18771 bp, 20 predicted proteins | sample PICome_11_FD_160079 | JGI IMG/M metagenome (GOLD analysis project Ga0213866, IMG submission 160079) | Coastal seawater microbial communities near Pivers Island, North Carolina, United States - PICO284 | ecosystem: Environmental > Aquatic > Marine > Coastal | place: USA: North Carolina...
GGCGCCATCTCGACAAGGGATGCAGGTTTCCTGGGAAAGGGTCATCGGCCAAGCCTGGATGCAACCATCCCATCATGGCCGGCCTAGGTTGGAGACTCTCGGGCGGTGGAGATGCCTTACCCCGAATTCCCCATCCCCCAAGACGAGCTTGAGCGCCAGCGCGACCTCGAGCGGCAGGGAATCCTCAACCACCCTGGGGATGAACACTTCGACCGTCTGGTGCGTTTGACGGCCACCGTGCTGGAAACCCCGATTGCCCTGATCTCCCTGGTGGATGGGGATAGGCAATGGTTTCTGGCCCGCCACGGCCTGGATGCAACCCAAACCCCAAGACAGATGGCCTTCTGTGCCCACGCCATCGCCGGAGATCAACCGCTTGTCGTGCCAGATGCAAGACAGGATTCCCGTTTTTGCACCAATCCCCTGGTTACCGGTGATCCCTTCGTGCGCTTTTATGCAGGTATTCCCCTGCAGAGCAACCAGGGCCACAACCTCGGCACCCTCTGCGTCATTGACAGGCAGCCGCGCCACTTCAGCAACAACCAGGTGGCTTTGCTCGACGATCTCGCCAAATTGGTGCTGCGGGAGTTCGAGCTCCGCCGCTTGGCAACGGTGCAGCCGATCAGCGGATTTCCTACCCGCGCCAGCTTCCTGGAACAGGCAGAACCTGAAATTGCCCGCGCTCGCCAGGGAGACACTCCCCTGGCCCTGCTGTTAATCGAGCTTGACCACTTCAGCCAGCTTCGCCAACGCTGGGGCCAGCAGGCTTCCGACCAGGCCCTGCTGGATGTGGCGGCTCTGCTGAGCTCCCAGCAATGCCCCCAGGATCTGCTGGCCCAGATCGATGAGCATCAGTTCGCGCTGTTGATGGCCAATACCGATGTGGATGCAGCCCTGGAGCGCGCTGATGCAATCCGTTGTGGCATTAACGAAATGTCCGGGGTGTTTACAGCCAGCGGCTATCGCCTCGGGATCAGTGGGGGCTTGACCCAATTGGCGCAGGCTGATCAGGGCACACACGACCTCTTGCACCGTGCTGAAAAAGCCCTGTCACTTGCCCAGGGGAACGGTCAGAACCAGATCGCCAAATTGCTGGACAATTCACCCTTGCCAGCCGGCGATTATCAGGAGCGACGTAGTCGGACCTAAGTGGGCGCATAGGGGCCAAATACGGTGGCGCAGATTGCGCCGCAGCGGCTACCCAGGCAGATGGCCTCAGCTGCTGACCAACCTGCTGCCAGTCCAGCTGTCACCCCCGCGGCAAAGCTGTCACCGCAGCCATAGCTATCAACCAAAGGTCCCGGCAGCGCGTGGGCTGGGTAGCGTCCCCCCGGCTCACTCCACCCCCCGGCAGCCCCTTCGGTGGCAATGCGGAGACGGGGCGGCTGATGTAGTTCCCCTGGCTCAACCCGCTCGGCTGGATCGAGGGCACTGCCGATCAAGGCATCACAGCTGACCCCGCTGGCGGCGACCAGCGCCATGGACAACCGGGGCGTGACGGTGAGCAGCCCGGCCTGACGGCAAAGCTGTAGGCCGGGGGCGTCAGTTGCGGTGACGAAGACCCCATCACGGTGTGCCAAATCCGCCCAAGGCAGGGGATCGCTGGCTTCGGGCTGAAGGCGCTGGCCGATCACCGTGATCGCCCGGTCGCCGGCTGGATCGACAAAACTCACGCCCCGCCTGGTGGGGGCGTCGCGCCAGGCCACTTCCAGGTCGAGGCCGAGGGCCCGGAGCCTGGCCGCAGCCTGCTCGCCGATGCCATCCATACCAAGCGCTGTGTAGAACTTGACCGGCAGGCGGCTAAGCCTCGCCAGCTGCACGGCAGCCACGGCTCCGCCGCCAGCCGGCTCCTCCCGAAATGCCTGGGCCTGGCAGATCGAGCCCGGACCCGGCAGCTCTGCGACCGACAAAAAGCTGACCCACTCAACGTGACCAACCACCGCTAAGGAGAGGCCCTCCAGTGCGGAATCGAAGCCCATGGCAACCGGGGCGGGGCCTGCGTTTGACTGGATTAGTCTGCATGGCCGAGTTACGCACCCTTGCCAGCCATGCGCGCTGCACCGCTCCATCTCGAAGCTGGCAGCGATGTGCGGCTCAGACTCGAGCAGTTTGCCAGTCAGAGCAAGGCCACTGGTTTTGTGCTGAGCGTGGTGGGCAACCTTTCCCGGGCAGCCTTTGCCTGTCCCGACAGGCCAGCGGCCACGATCATCTCCGGTGAGCTGGAGATAATCACCCTGCAAGGCACTATCAGCCCCAACGGTGTCCACTTGCACCTCAGCTTCTCTGATGCCGACTGTCAGGTTTGGGGCGGGCATTTGGAACCCGGCACCCTGGTATTGAGGGGGGCTGACCTTCTGGTGGGACTGCTCGAAGAGGCGGCAAGACCGACGACCGGGCCCAGGGTGAAGATTGCAGTTCTTCCTGGCTGCCCCTATTCGATTCGGGCCCTAAGGATGCTGCGAACCCTGGCCATCCCCTACCTGGAGATTGAACCTGATGGGGCAGGCCCGGTTCCCCAGTTGTTCATTGATGGGGTGGCAATCGGTGGCTACGACGCCCTTGCCGAGCTCCATGGCCGTGGCGAGCTCGAAGCACTTCGCCCCTAATCATTGCCGCTAAAGCGTTTATCTATGACATTACGGCGCTGGATCGATCGGGCTGGGCTGAATATCCTCATTCCAGTTTTCATCCTGTTGATCCCCTGGGTTCAGGAGCTTATCGACCAGCTGTTTTATGGCGGTCAGTGGAATTTTCCGATGGCTCCTGGAGGTTCATTCCTGGGGGTCTTGACAGCCCCATTCAGCCATGGCGGCTTTGGCCATCTGCTGGCCAATTCACTCACCTTCCTACCCCTTTCCTGGTTGGTATTGCTGCGCGGACGCGGCGATTATTTGGCCGTCTGGCTGGGGGTCTATGCAGCGGCAATACCAGTGTGGTTGATCTGGCCTGTTGGCAGCCATGGGCTCTCTGGAGTTGTATATGGATTGCTCGGTTATTTGCTATTAATCGGCTGGCTGGAGCGTCGCATCCTTTCACTTGCACTTTCCCTTACAGTGCTACTGACCTACGCGGGGATTTTACCGACCCTGCTGCCGATCTTCTCGCCACCTGGAGTTAGTTGGATCGGCCACATCAGTGGCTTTATGGGCGGGATAATGGCGGCCTGGGCCATGGCTCGCCAGAAGTTGCCAGATCCCAGGGTGTGACAATCAGCAGATCTGCCGCAGAAGTGCAGTAGATCTACCTATTTGAGCGCGAATGGTGTGCTTCGGCACAGACTTTCTGCCTGCCATGGCCCAAGGTCGGATCGACATAGTTGCGCCCATGGATGGAATTCTGTCATTACTCTTGCCTTTGTCATTACCTAAACAAAAGTAAGTATCTGATAATCTTAAAACTCATTTATGCAGATAAAATTCTGCTTGAAAAGGTGCTCTTCCCCTTTGAGGAATGGTATTTTGACGCCCCGGTTGAGGCCCATGTGGAGCTCTGGAGCAATGGCCTATCTGGCGCAGAGCTGCTAGATCGATTTGAGGCAGGCTCCCTTGCCAATGCCCTATAGGGGGCCTATCCGGTCAGGGCAGTGCCGGCCTGCTCGGCCTGGGCAAGCCGCTCGAGTACCAGTTGAAGATCCAGGTCGGTCAGTTCACCATTGGCTTGCCACTTCAGGCAGGTGCGGCCAAGGCAATTGAGCTGGGTACGTACCAGGCTGTCTGGCCAGGGCTTTTGCTGGACTGTTTGTTGGGATGGGTTGGCCATGGAGCTGGTGATATCCGTTTTATTTATTCTCAGCGACTAGCTCCCGCCCCGGATGCCCCCATCCGGGGAGGTTTTGCACCATTTCTGCACCCCTTTCCTGTTAGGGCCGCTGCCTTTGCTGGCCAGTCTGGGCAGAATGTCTAGATCTCTCTCCAAAAGCCCATGGCCAGTGCCCATGATCGTCAACTCGACCTGCTCAGGATCGTCTGCTGCGTGGCCTGGGCTGACGGGGAGGTCTCTGGGGAAGAAAGGCGGCTACTCGAAAAACTTGAAGCCCGCTATTTCATGGCTGGGGAGCAAACTGGCGGCAGTTCTGTTTCCAGCCAACTGGCCTCCTGGGGCCAGAACGGATTGAAGCTTGAAGACCTGATCGATCGACTTGATTCTGTGGAGGACAGGCTGCTGGCGGTGAAACTGGCAAACATGGTTGCCCGGGTGAGCAAGCGTGCCGCAGACACTGACTTGATCAACCCACAGGAAAAGGCCCTTTATCGAGGGCTTGTGGAGGGGCTGGGCCTCAGCGAGAGCCAGATCCAGGAGGCGGAATGGGCCGCCGAACAGGAATTGGCAAGCGGCCGCAATGTATGGAGTTTGATAGGTGACGCCCTCTCTGGCCTGGGGGCCTGGCCCAGCTCCGAGATGCTGGAGAAGCCGGGTATCCAATGGCTCTGAGCGCCAAACCCAGGCCGTTCAGGTAGCCGCCGGGGGATGGGGGGTCTGCCATTTGCCCAGGGCTTCGAGTAGGGACAGGCCGTAGCGCTCGAGTTTGACCTGGCCCACACCGTCTATCTGGCCAAGTTCCTCCAGGCAGCCTGGCCGCCGTTGGGCCACCTCCACCAGGGTGCGGTCATGGAAGACCACATAGGGGGGGACCCTTTGGTTGCTCGCCTGCTGCTTGCGCCAGGCCTTGAGCTGGTTCAGCAGCTCGCTATCGCCAGGCGCGAGTAAGGCCGGTGCGGTGCCCCTTGCGCCGTCGGATTGGTGCCCCCGGCTGCGCTCTTGGCTGCGCTCGCGGCTGGTTGGTGGCGGCAGGCGCAACTCCAGCCTCTCGTCCCCCCGCAACAGGCGTTTAACCCGCTCTCCCTCTGCGAAGGCCAGGGCGCCGTAGCGCTCCGGGTCAGCGCGGAGCAATTTCACCGCCACCAGCTGTCGAAACAGGCTGCGCCACTGGCCGCGATCCAGCTCTTTGCCAACGCCATACACGCTCAGATCGGCATGGCCCAGCTCTCTGATCCGTGCCGTATCAGCTCCGAGCAGTACATCGGTGAGATGGCCCGCCCCGAAGCGACTGTCGCAGCGATAGACGGCGGAGAGCGCCTTGCGGGTGGCTTCGGTGACATCCACTGCCGTAGACGGTTCAAGACAGGTGTCGCAGTTGCCGCAGGGTTCTGCCATCACCTCACCCAGGTGCTGCAGGAGCAGCTGGCGCCTGCAGGTACCAGCCTCCGTGAAGCTAATTAGGGCATCCAGCTTGCCGTGTTCAACCCGCTTCTGGGCCAGATCGGCATCGGATTCGTCAATGAACCGTCTCAACTGGGGCACATCCCCGCTGCCATGAACCATCCAGGCGAGCGCCGGCAGGCCATCCCGGCCAGCCCGTCCCGTCTCCTGGTAATAGGCCTCCAGACTTTTGGGCAGGTCCAGATGGGCGACGAAGCGTACGTCTGGCTTGTCTATACCCATGCCGAAGGCGATGGTGGCCACCACCACCACGCCACTCTCGCGGCGAAAGCGATCGAGGGCTGAGTGCCTCACATCGGCATCCAGGCCGGCGTGGTACGCAACCGCGTCATAACCAGCTGAGCGGAGCTCGCGGGCGAAGCGGTCAACCCGGTTGCGCGACCTGGCGTAGACAATGCCCGCCTCGCCCCGATGGTTGGCCAGGAGGGCCAGCAGCTGGCGCCGGGGGTTGTCCTTGTCGCGCAGGAGGTAGCGAATGTTGGGCCGATCGAAGCTGGCCAGAAATACGGCTCCCTGCTCCAGCTGGAGTCGTTTGCGGATCTCCTCCCTGGTGCGCGGATCGGCTGTGGCGGTGAGGGCCAGCCTGGGCACCGCCGGAAACTGCTCTGCCAACACGGCCAGTTGCAGGTATTCCGGTCGAAAATCATGGCCCCACTGGGAGACACAATGGGCCTCATCAATGGCAAAAAGGGCCAGGGAAAGTTGGGCCAGGCGCCCCAGGGTGCTGCCTGAAAGCAGGCGCTCAGGGGATAGGTAGAGGAGGTCGAGTTGGCCTGCTTCGATGGCACTCCAGCTGGCCCGGGTTTCGTCGGCGGAACAGCCCGAGTGGATCGCCGTCGCTCGCACACCCGCCTGGAGCAGGGCCTCCACCTGGTCCTGCATCAGGGCGATCAGGGGTGAGACCACCACCGCAAGGCCAGCACGACACAGGGCCGGGATCTGGTAGCAAAGAGACTTGCCGCCGCCAGTTGGCATTAACACCAGGGCAGACCCACCGGCCACCACGTGTTCGACGATCGCCTGTTGGGGACCGCGGAAAGCGTCGTATCCAAAGACCTGACGCAATACCTGTTGCGGAGATGGCAGGGCCTCCGCGTTCGGCATCGACATTGGCGCGACCCTAGTCAGGCCCTGCCGAAGCTCATCGCCGCCGGTTGGGACCAATCGCCGCTGGCCTGGTAACCCCTTGGATTGGCGCAGAGATGGCGCAGGATCCAGAACAGGGGTTCGGGGCTACTGGTGCCGAGGGCCTGCTGTAGCTCCTGCAGGCTGCGGGTTTTGCCATCACCCAGCAGGGCTTCTAAGCGCTCCTGAAGGCCAAGAATTTCAGCGGCAGCCTTTTTGCCTGCTTCCACCCCAGGCTGGTCGTAGGCGTTGACATTGATCAGCTCGGCATAGAGGCCAACCGCTCGCTCGAACAGGGCGATCAGGGCGCCCAACGCCCTTGCATCGAAGCGGCGCAGGGTGATCGACATGCTTTGGCGCCCGCCTTCCATCAGGGCGGAGCGGGTGCCCTGGAGGAAACCGTCGAGGAAGTCGCCTGGAATTTCATCGCCAATCGGGGCTATGTCGCTGGGTTCCTCGAGGGCTTCAATGAAGGTCACAAAGAAGTTGTCAATGCCATCCCTCAGCTGTTGCACATAGGCGTGCTGGTCGGTGGAACCCTTGTTGCCGTAGACGGCGATTCCCTGGTGGACAACGTTGCCACTGCGGTCCAGTTTCTTGCCCAGGCTCTCCATCACCAGTTGCTGGAGGTAGCGACTGAACACTTCGAGCCGGTCCCGGTAGGGCAGGACCACCATGTCCCGTTTGCCTTCGCCATGGCCCGCCACATACCAGGAGGCGGCCATCAGGGCTGCCGGATTGCGGCGCAGGTCCGGGACCCGGGTGACGCAATCCATCTGGGCTGCTCCTGCCAGGAAGCCGCGGATGTCTGCCCCAATCAGGGCACCGGGCAGCAGGCCAACCGCACTGGTGATGCTCGTGCGCCCTCCCACCCAATCGAACATGTCGAAGCGGCGCAACCACTCTCCGGAGACGGCCAGTTTGTCAAGATTGCTATTCACCATGGTCACGGCCACGGCTTGACCCGCCCATTGACCCCCGCGGGCCTCAAGCCTTGCCTGGGCCTGCTCCATGCTGATGTGGGGCTCGGGAGTGCCACCCGATTTGCTCACCACCACTACCAAGGTGGTACTCAGGTGACTGTCGAGGGAAGCCAGGGTGCGGCTCATCCCCGCCGGATCGACGTTGTCAAAGAAGTGAAAGGGCAGTCCGACGCCTGCGTCCTGCAGGGCCCTCACCATCAGCAGGGGCCCCAGCCCTGAGCCCCCGATACCGATCCAGAGCACGTCGGTAAATGGCTGGCCGTTGGGGGCTAGAAGGGATCCCTCAAGAATAGCCTTGCCGAAGGCTTCAATCCGCTCCAGCTCAGCCTCAATGTGCTGACTGATTGCCGCTTCCGGAGCCAGCTCAGGCTTGCGCAGCCAGTAGTGGCCCACCTGCCGCTGTTCATCAGCATTGGCTATGGCACCGGCCTCTATGGCCTCCATGGCTGCAAAGGCCTGGTTGAAGCGGGGGGAAAGGCTGTCGAGGTCCGCCTGGCCGATAGCCATGCGACTGATGTCCAGCCAGATACCGAGGTCGGCTTCGTACCAGAGCAGCTCGCAGAACCGCTGCCACTGAGTTTCGGCGCTGGAGCCATTGAAATTGGCGAGCATGGCGTTGCGGCTCAAGCCGCTCACGATGCCAAAACTTAGGGCTGAATCTCCCCCAACACCAAGCCATGGGGCGAAGTGGGGGCCGTTCTGTTGCAACTTAGGGGTCAGGGAAAATTGCGTATGATCGGTTTACTTCATTTGGTTACGGGTGCGATTCGGCAGAGTCCTCCATCGTCGTCGCTTCGGCCTGGTCGCCCTTCTGGTTGGCCTGACTGCCATCCCCTTTGCGGTCACCCCCAACCGCCAGCTACTGCTGCTCGACCCTGGCCTCAGCGGCAGCATTAGTACCCCTGCCGGGGAGGGAGATTCCTACGATCCACTGCGGTTTTCAGCGGCTGAGCTGCTCGAGTTGAAGCGTCGCTTTGGCGTGCATGGCCCCCAGCCCCGCCTGGCCCAACTCTTCACTAGTGGCATTGACCAACTGGAGCCCCTGCGCTCCCACACCCTCGGGCGGATTGCCGATCTGCGGCCACTGATTATCGCCGAGTGCCGCCGCCAGCGGGTCAACCCCATGCTTGTTGCTGCCGTGCTGTTCGACGAGATGCGGCATGCCAAGCCCGGCGAGGACATTCCGCTGGCGGCCCATTCCGGCCTATTCAGTACCCACGGCCCGGCCCAGCTTGGGCTTGGCGAGCTGGTCCACCAGGGGCTACTCAAAGAGAATGCATCTGAGGCAGAAATCAGTCAGGCCCGCACTGAGCTGCTGGATCCGCAGCGGAACGTTACTTTGCTAGTAGGGAAATTCGCCCGCCTGAGCCGCGAACTGAACCTGCCCCAGCGCACCCTTGAGGCCAGTAGCAGCCAGCGGGACGCCAAGGCCCTCGCCACCCTGGCCTACCTGCACAACGGCAAACTCGATTATCCAAGACGCATCCTGCGCACGATGCAGGACCCCGAGTTGCACGCCCTGCTCTACGCCGGCCGCAAGCAACCCCCTGCCCCTTTGATCTGAACCAATACTTCACCGCTCCAAGCTTCAACGCCTACAGAGCAGGCCGAGGTTCTGAAGCCGCTGCTGCAGGGCCTGCCAGTTGAAACTACGGGGGTCCGCCCGCTCGCCACCCAGATCCACGGCCCGGTGGGTGGTGATGTTTTCGGCGGGGATCGCATAGCGCCGCATCCAACTGGCCAGCTGGGCGGCGAGGGCGTCGTACTGGGCGGCGGAATAGCCACTGTGGGATGGGTCGCTGTCTTCCCCGTCGAGGGGCGTTTCCAGGCTGATGTGCAGGGCGAAATTATTGACCGAGCCGCCCACCTTGGCATTGGTCTTTACCCAGCGACCATTGAAGGCGGAATTGCCCGCGCCAAAGGCCCGCTTGGCTGGATCGAGCACCTGCACGACCGACCCATCCTCTCCAATCAGGCTGTGGTAGCTCACCTGGTCCTCATCGCGCGGATGGGGTGTTGTGAAGGTGTTAATGGCCGATCTGATCCCGTAGACCGTCTCGTGTAAAACGACCAACTGGGGGGTGGGGTCAACCGGGTTGCCGTAGGCATCAAGGCTGGACCTTTCGCCGTAATTGGTCGGGTGTATTCGCACCTGTACCGGCGAGGTCTCCACCTGGCTCACCAGCTGTTGCAGCTTCTTACCTTGGCTTGGATCCGTGATCGAGCAGCTGGAGCGCAGGGGGGACTGCCAGCTTGGCTGGGGCGGGGGCCCTGGGGCCCTCCTGCGTCCTGGCTCAGGGGAGGCGGGGGGGTGGCGCATCTCCTCCAGCAGTTCAAGCAGGCTGGGATTGCCGCTGCGCTCACCGGTCTGGGGAGTCATGTCACGGGCCAGCCAGCCCAGGCCGCCTAATAACACCAAGCCAGCTGCTGAAATGCAAACCAACAGGGGCCTGGGCACGGATCTCACGGCGCTTCCAGGGTCAACCAACTAAAACGTTGCTGCGCCATGGTCTCAGTCCCATCAGGGTCTAGCAAGAGGCTCCAAGCCACCGGGGCGGGTGGATCTGGGGTGATGGTGGTCGTACGTACAAGTCCATCGCGACTGAACAGCAGTTGACGGGCTCGCGGAGGTTCCTCAGCCGTCACCATCGCAAGGGCATCCTCTGGGGTTCGCAGCCTGATCCCATCGAGTGCCAACCATTCATCCCCAACAGTCAGGCCAGCGCGGGCGGCCGGCCCATCCCGCTGCACCCCACCGGCGCAGGGAGCGCCCGTCCCTGAATCCAGCCGGCAGCCGAGCTCCTGGCTCGCGCCCAGCGTGGCCTTCAGGCCTAGGCCTACATCGGCCAGGTAGTTTGCTAGGGGTGGGTCCCCATCGCCGGCCAACCAGGTGGGCAGCAGTTCGGCAAGATCGGGAGCATGGCGGGTAAATGCTGAGATCAGGTCGGCCTCGCGGTAGCCCCGCCCCACAGCACCGTGGCTGCTCCAGAGCTCCCGCAGAATCACGGGCAGGCAGCTGCCGGCGCGGCGCAGGTGCAGATCTAGAACCAGAGCCAGTACTGCACCCTTGAGGTAATAACTGATCTGACTGTTGGCGGAAAAGGCATCGGGTCGATAGAGCTTCACCCAGGCCTCCTCGCTGCTGGCACGCAGGCTCTGGATGCGGCGGCCCGGGCTCAGCAGATAGCGGCTCAGGTCTGCGCCCAGATCCTCGATGACCTCGGCTTCGGTACAGCAACCGGCACTGAGCGGCAGCAGCTGGTCGACATAGCTGGTGATGCCTTCGGCAAACCAGAGACTGGGAACCACTACGGCCTGGTCGTAGCGGTAGGGAGTGAGTTCGGCGGGCCTCAGCCTGCGCACGTTCCACTGGTGCAGGTATTCATGGGCGGCCAACTGCAACAACTTTCGGCGCCCCTCAGGCCTGGCTAGGGCGCGGCGACCGAACTGCAGCACCGTGCTCAGGTCATGTTCCAAGCCGCCATAGCCAGCGTCGCTGAGATGGAGCACAAACAGGTAGTGGGCGGCGGCAGGGCGCTCCACTCCCATCAGGCGGCAGCAGGCCAGGCAGACCGATTCGAGGTCTTTGAGCCAGTGGGGATCGCTCTCAACCAGTTCGCAGCCCTCCAGCACCGGGCCCCAGCTCACCCAGCGGTGGGGCACACCGGCAACACTGAAGGAGTGGCAGCGGTGTGGCCCCACCTCGATCGGCGTATCCACCAGCTGGTCGAAGTTCTGGGCTTGCCAGCCGCCACCAGGGTCCTCGGCCAGGGGCACGAAGGCCTGCCAACTCGGCGGCAGGTTGAGCTGGAGCCGATGGCAGGACCAGCGCTCCCCCTCAATCTCCAGGGCCACGGCCGCCAGCGCCAGGAAGCCGTGCTCGCCGTTGAGGTGGCAGGTACGCACCGTCAACTCTGCCGCCAGGAGCGTGTAGCTGATCTCGATGGGCTCGAAGCTGGACAATTCCAGCTGCCAACTACTGGGCGTGAGCCTCCTGAGCGGCAGGACTGACCCTCCCTGCCCAACCTGCCTCACCTCAAGCCCTTCCAGCTGGCGAACGTAGTCGCGGATGAGGTAGGAGCCTGGCGTCCAGCTGGGCAGGCAGAAAACCAACCGGCTCTGTCGTGGCCGATGGCTGATCCGGACCCGCACCAGGTGCTGGTGACAGGCGGTGAGATCGAGATTCAGCTCTGGCACGGCAGGGCTCCAGGCGGGGCGGGGCTCAGGTGCTCACGCTCACTTGAGTCCCGGCGCAGAGGGTGGAGGCTTGCCGCAGGGCCATTTCAGCTGCGTAGCGGCGGGTGATGCGGCCCAGCAGCTGCTGCAACTCCTGGGCGCGGCTGAGCCGCTGCAGGTCGGCCACCAGGGCGAGGGAACCGTCGCCCTGGCGCATCCAGCCCAGTTTCTCCCCGCCAACCAGGCAAACCTGCAACAGCACCTGTTGGGCTTCGCCTGCAAATCCCGGAACCGCTCCACCCCACTGGGGCGAGAGCTTCAGGGCCTCCAGGCTGGAAGCAAGTCCCTCGGCATCGCGCAGCACGGTTGGCAGGATGGTGAGGTGGGACAAGGCTCAATGACCGCTTACCTAGAACCTAGCGATCATGGACAGGCAGTCCAGTGGCCGTTGCCACCGGATGGGGTTCTTGCCTCGATGCCTCTGCGGCTGGGGGTGATGGCCTCCGGCGCCGGGAGCAATTTCGAGGCGTTGGTTGATTGTTTCCGTCACGGCAGTCTTTGCGGTGAGGTGGCGCTGCTGGTTGTGAATAATCGCGATTGCGGTGCCCAGAGGCGGGCCGAACAGCTGGGCATTCCCTGGGAACTGCACGACCACCGGCTCCAGCCAAACCGTGAACAACTCGATCAGGCTCTGGTGCAGGCCTTCAGAACCGCTTCGGTGGATCTGGTGGTGATGGCTGGCTGGATGCGGGTTGTCACCCCGATCCTTATTGGCGCCTTCCCCAACCGGCTGATCAACATTCACCCCTCCCTGCTGCCGAGCTTTCGCGGCCTCGATGCGGTGGGCCAGGCCCTGGCGGCGGGAGTCACCCTTGCGGGGTGCACGGCCCACCTTGTCAGCGAGGAGGTGGATGCTGGCCGCATCCTCGTGCAGGCGGCCGTGCCCGTCCTCAGTGGCGATGACCACGCCAGCCTCAGTCGACGCATCCAGGTGCAGGAGCACCGGATCCTGCCCCTGGCGGTAGCCCTCGCCGCTCAGGGGTAAAAGGGCAGCAGCGGTAGCCCGATGGTGGCTTCCAGGCCTGCCATCAGGTTGAGACACTGCACCCCCTGGCCCGCCTGGCCCTTGATCAGGTTGTCGATGGCGACCATCACGATCAGCTGGTCGGTGCGGGGATCGAGCTGGACCGAGAGCAGGGCCCGGTTGGTCTGGCGCACCCACTTGGTGGAGGGATAGGTGCCAACGGGCAACACCTCAACGCAGGGGGCCTGGCGATAGGCCGCGGCCAGCAGGGTGGCACAGTCTTCGGCGGTCAGCCCCGGGTCGCGCAGGCGGCAATAGATCGTGGCCAGCAGTCCCCGCACCATCGGCATCAGGTGTGGGGTGAACTGGAGCTGGATCCCCTGGCCCGCCACCCGGGTAGCCAGCTGCTCGATTTCGCTTGTGTGGCGATGGCCCACCACGCCATAGGGGGTAACCGCTTCGGAACATTCGGCTAGCAGCAAGTGCTCCTTGGCGGCCCGACCACCACCGGAGGTACCGGTTTTGGCGTCGATCACGATGCCCCTGGTGTCGATCAGACCCTGCTTGAGAAAGGGCAATAGACCCAGCAGGGAGGCGGTGGGGAAGCAGCCCGGAGCGGCAACCAAGCGGGCGCTACGAATCTGCTCCGCCTGCCATTCCGGTAGCCCATAGACGGCCTCTGCACACAAGTTTGCATCTGCCCGGGGCAGCTCCCGGGCCTCGCTGGCATACACCTCCTGCCACTGGCTCAGGGAGCTGTAGCGATAGTCGGCAGAGAGATCCACCACCCGCACCCCCCGCTCCAGCAGGGGAGGTACCAACTGGGCTGCCAGCCCATTCGGCAGGCTGAGCAGGGCGAAATCAGCCTGTTCTGCGATGGCAGCTGGATCCGGGGTTTGAACCACCGGGTCCCCTGCCAGGGGCAGAAACGGAACAAGTTCACTCCAGCGTTTACCGCTGCTGCGTTCGCCACCTAAAAAATTGACCTCGAGCCCCGGGTGTTGGTGCAATAGCCGCAGGGTCTGCAGCCCGCCGTAGCCACTGGCGCCGATCACCGCTACGCGCTTGTTGGCCATGGGGGGATGGGTCGGTAGATCGTTCCAGGATTTATAAAGGATGATTGCGCCAGGGCCCCGGGCCCACCGGCACGCCCTTGACCCTCCTGCGCGACCAGCCCGTTTCGCCCCAATCCACTGGTTCCCTCGGCGATGGGATCCGTTTCGATTCAATTGCCGATGCCCTGGCGGCGATCCGCAACGGGGATTCGGTTGTGGTGGTGGACGATGAAAATCGCGAAAACGAAGGGGATCTGATCTGCGCAGCCCAGTTCGCCACCCCCGAGCAGATCAACTTCATGGCCACCGAGGCCCGGGGCCTGATCTGCCTGGCCATGGAGGGCGAGCGGCTCGACGCCCTGGATCTGCCCTTGATGGTGGATCGCAACACCGACAGCAACCAGACCGCCTTCACGGTGAGCGTTGATGCGGGCCCAGAAAACGGCGTCAGCACTGGAATCTCCGCCGACGATCGCGCCCGCACCATCCAGGTGGCGATCCACCCCCACACCCGAGCCAGGGACCTGCGCCGCCCGGGCCATATTTTTCCCCTGCGTGCCAAGCAGGGAGGCGTGCTCAAGCGCGCCGGTCACACCGAAGCCGCCATTGATCTGGCGCGCCTGGCGGGCCTGTACCCGGCCGGGGTGATCTGTGAGATCCAGAACAGCGATGGCTCCATGGCCCGGCTGCCCCAGCTGGCGGCGTATGCCCAGCTGCACGGATTGAGATTTATAAGTATTGCCGACCTGATCAGCTATCGGCTCGATACCGAACGCTTTGTGCGCCGCCAGGCGGAGGCTGATCTGCCCAGCAACTTCGGCAGTTTCCGGGCCATCGGCTATCGCAACGAGCTAGATGGCAGCGAACATGTGGCGATCGTCAAAGGCCATCCAGCCCAGGCCCAGGGCCCGGTGTTGGTGAGGGTCCATTCGGAGTGCCTTACCGGCGATGCCTTCGGCTCCCTGCGCTGTGACTGCCGCCCCCAACTCGAAGCCGCCCTGCGCATGGTTGAGGCGGCAGGTGAGGGCGTGGTGGTCTACCTCCGCCAGGAAGGGCGCGGCATTGGTCTGATCAACAAGCTGAAGGCCTATTCGCTTCAGGATGGCGGCCTGGACACCGTGGAGGCCAATGAGCGGTTGGGGTTCGCCGCTGACCTGCGCAACTACGGAGTTGGGGCCCAGATCCTCAGTGATCTGGGTGTGCAACGCCTGCGCCTGATCACCAACAACCCTCGCAAGATCGCCGGTCTTGGTGGCTATGGCCTGCGGGTGGAAGATCGGGTGCCGCTGGTTATCGACCCCGGCAATTACAACGCCGCCTACCTGCAAACCAAGCGGATCAAGCTGGGACATCTGCTGGGGGAGGGCCCCTCCTGCCCCATCGCTGGGCCCACGGCCGTTTTGGCCTGGCATGGAGTCGCTGCGGCAGCGCTCCCCCCAACGGCTGAGTCTCTAGTTGAGCAATTCGACCAACTTGAACACTGGGCGACCCAGCTGGGCCTGCAGGTCAAGCTGGAGGAGCATCCCCGGCTGCTGGCCCTGCTTGACCAGCCCCAGCTGACCGTTGTGATCAGCGGTCTCGACCAGGCGAATACGGGAGTTGCTGCAGTTGCAGCAGCCCTGCAGTTGATGGGCGGTTGGCCCCTAACCCGTCAGCTCAGTTTGTTGCTGGCCCCCGACAGCCAGCGAAGCAACCACCCCAGTGCAGATCTTGAACCGGAACGGCGCCTCCTGGCAGAGTTGGGCTCCGGGCTGAGGGTTCAGCCTGGAGCATTCCTAGTCTGGCACTGATCCTTCCAGATCTGGACCTGATCCTTCCGGTATGAACCGGGGGGGCTGCGGGCCTCAGTCCTGGATCGTCAGCTTCTTAATACGGCTGCCAGTTTTAAGAGCCAGCACCACGTCCATGTTGCCTGTGAGGCCAAACACGGTGTGAACGCCGTCAAGGTGGGGCTGGGCTCCGTGGCAGATATAAAACTGGGAGCCGCCGGTGTTTTTGCCGGCATGGGCCATGGCCAGGGTGCCCGCCTGGTGCTTCTGGCCATTGATCTCGCAGTCGATCTGGTAGCCCGGGCCGCCGGTGCCGGCGGCGCCACGGGCACCTTCACGGCTGTTGGGGCAGCCCCCCTGGGCCATAAAACCGGGAATTACCCGATGGAAGGCCAGGCCGTCGTAGAAGCCCTCTTTGGCGAGCTTGGTGAAGTTGGCCACGGTTTTTGGCGCATCAACCTCGAAGAGTTCGAGTTCGATGCTGCCTGCATCCGTTTCCATCAGGGCTTTGGTCACGACAAATGGGGGTAAACATTGACTTTATGGGGTCGGCGGAAGCGGTTGCCCCCACCCCCCATGTTGAGAATGGAAGCCGATGACCGCTTTGCCGATGACCGTCTTGCCGATGACAGGCTCCAGCCCCGTCCCCCGCGCCGGCATCGATCTCAGCCGGGCCCGCATGGGAATCCTGGGCGGCAGCGGGCTATACGGCATGGACGGCCTCGTGGACGTCCAGGAGCTGCGGATCGAGACCCCCTACGGCGATCCCTCGGCTGACCTGCTGCTGGGGCGTATCGGCGAGCTGGAGGTGGTTTTCCTGGCCCGCCATGGTCGCCACCACAGCCTCAGCCCCACTGAGGTGCCCTATCGAGCCAACCTCTGGGCCCTGCGTTCCCTCGGGGTGCGCTGGATTCTCTCCCTCTCGGCGGTGGGTTCACTGCAGGGGCAAATCCGCCCTTTGGACATGCTGGTGCCGGACCAATTCATTGACCGCACCCAGCAGCGGCCCACGACCCTCTTCGGGGATGGGCTGGTGGCCCACGTGGGATTCGGGGATCCCTTCTGCCCGGCCCTGGCCCGCCTGCTGGCCGACGTGGGCGAGAGCCTGATGCCAAAGGGCCACCAACTGCATCGAGGTGGCACCTACCTCTGCATGGAGGGGCCCGCCTTCTCCACCCGGGCCGAGTCGGAGCTCTACCGCTCCTGGGGATGTGCGGTGATCGGCATGACCAACCACACCGAGGCTCGCCTGGCCCGGGAGGCCGAAATCGCCTATGCCACCTTGGCGATGGTCACCGACTACGACTGCTGGCACCAGGACCATGCCTCGGTGACGATGGAGATGGTGATCGAGAATCTGGGCACCAATGCCACATTGGCCCAGCGGATCGTGCAGGTTGCTGCCGAGCGGGTGGCGGCCCAGCGGCCTACCAGCAGCGCCCATCATGCCCTGCGCAATGCCCTGATCACACCGCCTGACCAGGTGCCCGCTGCCAGCCGCCGCAAGTTTGATCTGTTCACTGCTCCCTACTGGGGACCCTTCAACTGAGCCGCGCAAGCCGCCAGAGCCTCCCTCAAACTGGGCCCATGCCGTTCCAGCTGGTTGGCGGCCCCATCCAGGTCCAACCCCGATGCGGCCATCAGCAGGGCCAATTTCACCGAACCTTGGCTCTGCTGCAACAGGGCCACCCCATCCTCCCGGCTGACCCCGGCCAGGTCGCGCAGGATCCGCAGGGCCCGATCCTCCAGCTTGATATTGCTGACGGCCACATCCACCATCCGGTTGCCGTACACCTTGCCCAGCCGCACCATCACGCCGGTGGAGATCAGGTTGAGGGCCATTTTGGTGGCGGTGCCTGCCTTGAGCCGGGTAGACCCGGCCAGCAACTCCGGCCCCGTGAGCAGGCGGATATCGATCTCACAGGGCATTGGCACCTGCGCTGCCGGTACGCAGGCCATGGCTACCGCCAGGGCCCCGATCGCCTGGGCGTGGGCCAGAGCGCCCAATACGTAGGGCGTGGTGCCTCCTGCCGCAATCCCCACCAGGCAGTCGCCGGCGCTGAAGCCCCGCTGCTCCAGATCCTGGCGACCGGCTTCGGCCACGTCTTCCAGCCCCTCCGAGCTGCGCAGCAGGGCAGCTGCCCCACCTGCAAGAACTCCCTGAACGAGCTCTGGTGGGGTGCAGAAGGTGGGCGGACACTCCGCCGCATCGAGCACCCCAAGTCGGCCTGAGGTGCCTGCGCCGAGATAGAAGAGGCGACCACCCTGGGCCAGCCGGCTGGCGATGGCATCCACTGCCCGGGTGAGGGCTGGGGCCGCCTCTGCCACGGCTCTCTGGGGCTCCAGGTCGTTGGCACAGAAGAGGGATACCAGCTCGGCGGTGGAGAGCTGGTCGAGCTTCTCACTGAGGGGATTGGCTTGTTCGGTGAGCAGATGGCCCCGGTCGGTTGCGGGCACAGGCAGGCTCACAGCAGCCCCTCCAGCTGACGCCGAATCGCCTCCAGGCTGCCATCGCCAGCCTCCGTCTGCTCCCCCTGCCACTGGGTCACATCCATGTTGCGCTCCGGCGGCGCGATCAGCAGTCGATCTTCCGGGCTCTGGGGCAGGAAGCCGGCTGGCACCAGGCGAGCTTCATAGCCTGCCTGGCTGCAGAACAGCTCCATCTCCTCCCGGTCGAGGGGCTCGACCGTTGGCACGGGAAAATCCTGGGCTTCTAGCAGGCCCGCATAGCGCTCGGCATCGTCCCGGTCTTCAAACAGCAGCACGACAGTGCGGCCATTGACTTCCAGGGAATGGATGCCTTCCTGGTCGCTTCCGGCATCAAATAAGAGCACATGCACCGGCATGGATCGCGGCAGGGGAGCATCGTCCTTCAGTGTGTCACCGGCTGCCGCCATCGGGCTCATCGGCCAATTGTTGAAGGCGTCTGTAGAGGGCCGCCTCATCGTCAGCCAGCACTTCCGGCACAACGATGCGTATCTCCACCAGCTGGTCGCCCCGTTGCTCGCCCCACTCCTGGCCACGGGCCCGCAGCCGCAGCAGTCGGCCGCTGGAAGAGCCCGGTGGCACCCTCAACTTGACCGGCCCCCGTAAAGTTGGCACCACCACTTGACAGCCCAGGGCCGCCTCGGCCGGGCTGAGTTCCAGGGGGTATAGAACCCGCAGGCCATCGATGCGCAGGCCCTCATCAGTGCGCACCCGCAGCTGGAGGAAGTGGTCACCACCGCCCGGTGTCACCCCGACAAGTCGCAGCCGCCAACCATCGCCGGCAAAGGGGGGAGTCCAGACCTCCACCACCGTGCCATCTGGGAGCACCAACTCCACCCGCTCGCCCTGCAGGGCCTGCTCCGGGCTGAGTTCCACCAGGCTTTCCTGATCACTGCTGGCCTGCACCGGGGGGGGAGGGGCGGGAGCGGAGG
>Ga0213866_10001288_pt1 | contig 18765 bp, 19 predicted proteins | sample PICome_11_FD_160079 | JGI IMG/M metagenome (GOLD analysis project Ga0213866, IMG submission 160079) | Coastal seawater microbial communities near Pivers Island, North Carolina, United States - PICO284 | ecosystem: Environmental > Aquatic > Marine > Coastal | place: USA: North Carolina...
GTTGTGGTGGAATGTTGCCGGCTGCCTGGCTGGCATCGCGCTGGCGTTAGCCATTGGCGGCGCAGGCCAGCTCGCCACGGCCCGACGCGGGTTGTCCGCACTGGACCTGCCTCGACCCTACGCTGCAGCATTGACGACGGCCGCATTGGTGATTTTTGCAGTCTGCGTTTGGCTCACGTCCCTGTCTGGAAGTGGCGTTTAGCCCGGGCCCAGTACCCACAGAATCCAAGGAGTCCCTATGACCAGGAAGATGAGCAGACAGGCCAGGGTGGCCAAGCCTCCGTAACGGTAAACCTCGCCGCCGGTGATGTAACCACTGCCAACAAAAATCACATTGCAGCTGGACGCCTGCGGTGTGATGACGGAAAAGAAATTGGTGGCCAGCAACAGCATCATCGCCATCAGCGGCAACGGCACGCCTGGTTGCGACAGGCCGAGAAACACGCCAAACAGCGCGAGCAGGTGGGCTGTCTGGCTCACAAACAGGTAGTGCACCAGCACATAAATTGAGATCAGCAGCGCATACGTGACCGGCCAGCTGAATCCAGCGACGTAGCCGCCCAGCAGATTTCCCACGTACTGCATAAAGCCCAGCCGGTCCAGTTCGGTACTCAGCGTATAGAGGATGGCAAACCAGATCAGGGTTTCCAGTGCGTCGCCGGATCCCTTGATGTCGTCCATGGTAAATACGCCCGACACCATCAGCACCGCCAACCCGAGAAAGGCGATGGCGGTAGCGTCGAGATCCAGCACGCCCGCCAGTCCCCAGCCGCCGACGAGTGTGGCGAAGGTTGCCATGGTGATCCACTCTTTCCGCGACAGGGGGCCCAGCTGTTCCAGTTGTGCTTTTGCGGCGGCGGGGGCTTGCGGTGTTCTGCCCAGGCCCGGCGGAAACACGCGATACAGCAGCCACGGAAGCGCAATCATGGCGGTGAGTGTGGGCACACTGGCGGCAGCAAACCAACTGGCGAAAGTGATCTCAACGCCCCGCTGCTCGGCGATGGCAACGCCCACCGGGTTGGCAGCCATGGCGGTCATCCATAAACCGGAGGAGAGGCCCAGGCCAACCATGGAGCACAGCATTAAGTAGGCGCCGATGCGATGGCGGGATTCTTCCCAGGGGTGGGAGTTGTTGCTCTCTGCCAGCGAGTAAACGATGGGGAAAAGCACGCCAGAGCGCGCCGTATTGCTGGGGAAGGCGGGGGCGATCAGGGCGTCGGTTGCCACCACGCTGTAGGCGAGCCCCAGCGACGAGTGGCCGAAGCGACTCACCATCAGGTAACCGATCCGCGCCCCCAGCCCGGAGTTGACTACCCCGCGACCGACGAGGAAAGCCACCACGATCAACAGGATGAAACCCTTGCTGAAGCCACTGTAGGCGGTCTCTGGTTCGAGCGTGCCGCTGAGCACAGAGGCCGCCAGCGCGATAATTGCCGCCAGCAGTATGGTGGTGGCCCCACTGATGACAGCAAAAATGGCGGCTGCGAAGATGGCAAACAGCTGCCATGCCTCCGGGGCCAGGCCGTCGGGTACGGGTGTTAGCCACAACCCGATGGCCAGGGCGAAACTGATCAAAAGCAGAAGCGGTGAGCGCATCACCGCATTCTAGATGCTGAGACAGATTGCTGCATGGAATGGGTTGGCAAAGCAGCGTCGCCGGTCTACTGTAGCGCTATCAATTCTTGAGGAGACACCATCATGCGCACCCTATTAGCCACGGCGCTTCTCGCTTCCATGTCATTGCCGCTGCAGGCGGCGGATTGGCCGTGGCAGGAGGACCGTGAAGTGCGTTACGGCTACTGCAAGGGCTTTGTTGTCGCAGGCCTGGCGGAGGAACCGGTTACTGACCTGTCCCGAACCAACCTCTGGTTGGCCTTTAACAGCATCAATCGTGCCGAGCTTTCCGAGGGCACTATTGCCGATGAGGATGTCGAGGCTGGGCGAGTTCGCTTCAACGAATTACTGGCCTCTGCCGATACCCAGGCATTGCTCGATGTCGCCGACGGGGAGTGTGGCCTGGGTCGTAATTGATCCTTTCGACGCGGGCCCGGAGCCCGCTGATTAGTCAGGAACCGGCGCCTCAGGCGCCGGTTTTCGTTAGTCCTTGAAGAGTTTGTCGAGTAGGCGTCCTGCCTCTTTCTCGATTTTTCGCTTGGCTTCGTTCTTGGCCATTTCCTCAATGATCTCCCTGGTGTCCACGCCGCACCATTCAGCTGGATCGGTACCCAGATTACCTTTGCAGGCCACGGGCCACTCGATGGAGGCGTAACGCTCGTTAACCCGGCAGGCTGGATCCATTTCGGCCAGCGCTGGCGTGATCTTGGCCGCAAAGGTGGCCTGGAAATCCTCGCTGAGCAGGCCAAATCGTCCTTCACCACGCAGTTTGACCGCTCGCGCGTCAATGCTCAGGGGGTCCAGAACGGCGTTGCCATTGCGCATCACCACTTTGGCAGAGAGGTCGTCCAGGGAGCTGGTGTCTGGCAGCTCCGTCGACACGGATTCCTGATTCACCAGCGCGACAGCCTCACACAGCATTTTCTCGATGCCGATATCCTGGAAAACCACGTCTTCAGTATTGAGGTTTGCTGGCCCGGTGAGGCCCTGAATCAGTTCGTTGCTGGTTGTGCCGCGGCTGTTAAACTGCCAGTCCACGGTCGCCGTACCCACGATATTTGATTCCACCTCGGCAGCATCCAGCAGTGCGGCCATATCCACGCCCTTTATGGTTCCCTTGGTATTCAGTTTCGCCACGTCGTCCTTGGCGTTGAATGTGGCTCGAAGGTTAAGCTTGCCGCCGAACAGGTCTCCCGTCATTGATCCAATCTGCGCCACCCCGTCTATCGCGCGACCCTTAAGTATCAAATTGTCGACCTCGTAGCTCTGGTACACGGCTTTATCGACGGTGAGATCAAATTTGGTAGACAGTGCGCGAATTGTGTCCAGTGGCAGTGGCTCGTCTCCGGTTCCTTCGTTGTCACTCTCCTGGGCCTGGGCCTGGGCTTCAGCGGCGTCGGTACCAGCCAGGGCCAGTAGTGCCTCGTTCAGCAGGTTCATCCGCAGTTCAGCCACAATCTCCGGGCGCCCCATGGCGGCATAGCGAACGCTGCCCTCGCCCCGGGACTCGCCGGTGGCAAAGGTGAGTTGCAGGTCTGCAGCCAGTTGCACCAAGTCGGCCGCTCCGTTCAGCTTGAGTTCGAGGTCGTCGTCGCCAGCGCCGCTGACATTCACCGCCAGTTCACTGAGATCAACAGTTTTTGCGTCCGCATCAACGATGAGCTGGCCCTTTGCTGCCAGTTCCAGGTTCTGGTCTTCTTCGCTGCCCGCCATCGCCAGATCTGCCGTCATGTTCAGCGGACGCCCGGCGGTGTTGACGTCGGTAATGTGAATTCGACGGATGTCGATAAGGGTGGAGTCGCCCTCCAGGGCCAGCATTTCAATGCTGGATTCTGTGACTGTCAGCTCGTCGATGCTTAATGCCAGCGGTGCGGCCAGGATCTGCGTCTGCTCGGCGATTGCCTCTCGCTGGGCCTCGTCGAGGTCTTTTTGCTGATCCTCGGTCAAAGCGGAAGTATCTGGCATCGCCTCGCTGGTGGCCGCTGGTTTGAGTCGTGCGTGCAAACCGTCAATCAGGATGCCCCCGATCTCCACCTTGCGAGACAGCAGGGGCATCAGCTGCACGCCGATAGCCAGTGTCTGTGCGGTAGCCGTTGGTTCGGTTTCTTCCGGGAGAGTTACTACGGTGTCACCCAAGGTAACCGCGATCGTGGGAAACAGGGCAAAGCTCACATCACCGCGCACCTCAAGAGTAGCGCCCGTTTCCTCCTTGATCGTATCCTGGGCGAGCTGCAGGATTTTCTGCTTGTCGACCAGCATGGGAACCAGAACCAGAGCCAGTACGACGATGAATAGCGGGATACCAATGATTACCAGCAACAGGCGAGCCATGTGAGCTCCTCGATTTTGCGACGGTTGGGCAGCCGATGGTAGAACGGTGGCGCCGCCAGCGCCACCATTGAGCACTAAGCGAGGGCGGCGGCCAAGGCTACTAGGCTCTTATCCAGCAGTTCGCCAGCCTGTTCCAGCGAATCGTTTGCCTCGGCCGTGCCGTGCTTGGCCCGCTCCTCGATGCCGCGCAGCAACTCGGCAGCGGTTGGTAACCCGAAACTGCTGCAGGTACTGGCCAATGTATGCGCCTCGCGGGCGCGACCGCTGTAATCTGGTGTGCTTGTCAGGGTAGACCAACGCTGGCGGGCTTCATCCTGGAACTTACTGATCACGGTTTTCAGATTGGCGTCTCCAATCTGTGAGCGCAGCGTGTTGAGGGTTTCGATATCGACCAGGGGGCTGTCGTCTTCCGGCTTGCTCTGCGCAGCGCTGTTGCTGGTTCCGAATCGAGTCGCCGGCAGATATTTACGTAAGACCGCAATCCCTTCGTCATGTTGCATGGGCTTGGTGAGGTAGTCATTCATGCCTGCATCGCTTGCCTTGCCGCGCTCTACTGAGCTAGCGTAGGCGGTCAGTGCCACGATAGGCAGCGCCTGATCGTCGTGTTCCAGCCTAATCGCGCGGGTCGCCTCATACCCGTCCATTCCAGGCATCGAGATATCCATAAATATCAGATCTTGCACATTGGGGTCCGCGCGCTGTACGGCTTCTTCGCCAGAGCCCACCGGTGTCACGGTGATCCCCATGCTTTCCAGCATCATGGTGCCCAGCATCAGGTTGGTTTCATTGTCCTCTACCAGCATCACATGTGCGTTGATCGTTTCACTCACCTGGTCGTTTTCATGAAAGGAGGCGAACTCGGGCACAGAATGAAGCTCACTTGGTTGTGCCAGCGGCAATTCCAGCCAAAAGCTGGAGCCGGCGCCGGGCGCGGAATTTACGCCCAGCCGGCCCTTCATGGCTTCGACGTTGCGCTGCACGATGTTAAGGCCCAGGCCTGTGCCCTGTTCGCGGGCGGTGCCAGCGCCAGCGCTTACGAAAGGTTCGAATATGCGCGACTGATCCTTTTTGCTGATGCCGATACCGGTATCGTTCACTTCAAAGCGCAGCGTGAATCCCGGCGCCGTTGCCGGCAGGGCCTCAATGCTGACAGTACCTTCATCCGTAAACTTGATCGCATTGGTTGCCAGGTTCAGCAGTGATTGTTGCAAACCATCGGGATCGCCTCGGTAGTGGGTGCTAAGCGCGGTGTCTACAACCGTACTCAAAGTGATTTTTTTTTCCTTAGCGCGCGCGCGAATGATGTCAGCCGTGGATTTGATCAGGGTTTCGAGAGCAAACGGGCGCTCGTGCTGTTCTTCAGCGGCCTCGATCTTGGCGGCGTCGAGGACATAGTTGATGACCTGCAACAGGTTTTTTGAAGAACTGCGAGCCAGACCGAGAAGTTCCCGTGCATCTTCTGTCATCTGCTGATCCCGCAAGAGGGCCAGTGCGCTGACGACGCCATTCAGCGGCGTGCGCATTTCATGGCTCATCTGCGCGAAGAACGCATTTTTAGACTCCTGGGCGGCCTCCAGCTGTTCCGATGCCTGCCGCAATTCCGCGTTGAGCGATTCAAGATCTTCGATCATGTTCTTTTCGGTAGACATATAAAAGAGCTGATCGAGCTGCACATCCTGAGGGGAAAAGTCCCCCAGGCCCAACTTGAGCTCAGGACGGTGCGTGGTGAGCCAAAAGAGCCAGGGGGCGCCGCAAAATATCAGCATTTCCTCCCCGGCGTTTTCGTAGCGTATGACCTGTCCGCGCAGGGCAAAACTTTCATCGGTGGCGATGAGCAGAAACAGCGAGCCGACCCGCTCTTTGGCATCCTCGAAGCTGGCCAATCCGCCGGGGCGCTGTACCTTGAAGGCGTCCATTAGCCTTGGCTTGTCCTTCAGAGACGGCATATGGCGAGCCACCTGGTCGCTGGCATAGGTGACTCGCAACTGACTATCGATGATCAGAATGGAACCGAACAGGCCGTGGATCTGTTCCCAGAAGTACAGGTGGTCGGGGTTAGCCCGCATCGTCGCTTACCGTCGCCAGGAATACGGTGTGGGTCCCGTTGCTGACCGTTTGTGGCTCCACACTGAGTATTTCAACCGTCGTGTTGAAGCGGATGGCGAGGCCATTAAGAAGTCCGACAACAAAAGGAGTAAGACTTTCTCGTTGGCTAATGTAATGTATCTTGTGGTGTCCGTTTTCCAGAGCTTCTACCCGAAATTCTGGTGGCACATAGTTCAGGAATGTGCCGGTAATACGGTCGTGGAGCGCGTTGAGATTCCTGAGGAAACCAATGAGATCGGTGCCTGTGGCATCCATCAGCGGGCCGTAGGATTTGGTCGCTGTTTCAAGTACCCAGTACTCCCCGAACATCTCCAGGCAAGCTTCTAGCGGTGCACCAAGGACGTTGGATGCCGCGCTGGCGAGGTCGAAAGTGATGCTGTCATCGTAGCTTCGCATGGTGAGAAAAGAGTCCTCGGGCACGCCCGATTGCTTGAGTACCGCCTGCCATTGATCCTCGCCAAACTTTTCCCGGATCATGCCTCGCAGCGCGCTGTTGATCAGTCCGTACATGTTTATTTCCCCTAAGATAGCAGTCAGGCGTTGGCTTTCTTCCAGGACTGTAATTTGCGATATACGGTGGATGGTGCAACTTCCAACAGTCCCGCGGCCTGATTGATATTGCCCTCGCAGGTCGCTATGGCTGTCTCGATAGCCCGTTTCTCGGTAATCCAAAGAGGTTCAACCTGTTCACGACGACTGATATGCGAGGTTATCTTGCTGACGTTGGTCGATTGCGCCGGTGCCCAAGCGTTCTCCTTTAAAATCGCTTCAAGCTCCAGGTGCCCTGTGCTGATGGATTCAGGCACCATGTCTTCTTGCACGGTGTCGCCTTCATTCAGTATTACGATTTGCTGAACGGCATTCTCGAGTTGTCGCACGTTGCCTGGCCAGGGATAACGACGAACAAGCTCTGCGGCTTCTTCGCTAAATGTTCTAAAACCCTTTTCGTTGCGCCTGGCGTAGTCGTCAAGGAAATGGCGCGCAATATCAAGCACATCGCCTGCGCGCTCGCGCAGTGGTGGCATACGCAAAGGCACCACGTGCAGACGGTAGAACAGGTCCTCGCGGAAGCGTCCCTCGCGCACCTCCTTGATCGGGTCGCGATTGGTTGCACAGACGAAGCGCACGTCCACCCTTTCCAGGGTGTTGCTGCCGACCTTGCGGAATGTGCCGCTCTGAATAAAACGCAGAAGCTTCTTCTGCAGGTCTAGGCTCATTTCACAGATTTCATCCAGGAACAGGGTGCCGCCGTTGGCGACGCTGGCGGCGCCCTCTCGGTGTGTGCTGGCGCCGGTGAAAGCCCCCTTTACATGGCCGAAGAGCTCGCTTTCCATGAGTTCGCTCGGGATCGCAGCACAGTTGATGGCGACAAATTCCTTGTCGCTGCGCGGGCTGGCGGCATGAATCGCCTCGGCGGCGAGTTCCTTGCCAGTCCCGCTTTCGCCGACGATGAAGCCGGTTGCATCGCTGCTGGCCAGCGAATCGATAGTCTTGTATACCGACTGCATTGCCGGCGATTTGCCGATGAAGCCATAGTAATGGTTGCGCTCGTCGCGACTGAGTTCGTTGACCTTCTTGCCAAGCTCCAACTGGGCAACGGCGTTGTCCAGTGTGACCTGTAGTCGCGCGGCGTCAAAGGGTTTGGTTAGGAAATCGAAGGCGCCCATGCGAATAGCGTCCACCGCCATACCAGAGGTGCCATGGGCGGTCATGACCACCACCTTGGGGGCATTGTCATCGGCTGCGACTTCGGCGAGGAAGTCCATGCCGTTGCCGTCGGGAAGCTCAATATCGAGTAAAACAATGTCAGGCTGGTAGGCCCCGTAGGTGGCGTGGGCGGTACCCAGTGTTTCGACCGAGACCAATTCATAATCTGTATCGGCCAAGTAGGCCTTGTAGACCTCGGTCAGCGAGGGGCTGTCCTCGATCATCAAGACTTTGATGTGCTGGCTCATGGCGGCGTTCTCCGGGTCAGTGTCGTCTATTAATGATTACCTTTATAGAGTCAAAGCTCATGCCAGAATTGCGTTTCGCGTGGCATTTTTCAGAAAACCCGCAATCGATTGATTTCAATGAAATAATTGGTCATATTTTGTGCAGCGGTTAGTGATAGGCAAGTGCGATTACGACTATTAATGCATATAGCAACGCCAAATGAATTGCAATATGCAATTATAGATTATTTTGGTCCAGTTGTAAGCAGGCTAGGGCCTATTCCGTTGAGACGAGGTATCAGCCTGTTGATCGGTACGGTGTCTGCCGCTTTATGTTCGCTCGCAGAGTCTAGGCAGCTGCCTCATAGGCCCTGCGGGCCTCCTCGGCAATCAGTTGGACGCCAGCGCGAACGCGCTGGCTGTCTTGCGCGTAGGATACGCGCAGGCACTCATGACGATGCGGCCAGTCGCCGTTGATTCCCACGAAGAAGTCTTCTCCCGGTACCACCAGAACCCCTCGCCGCTTCAGCCGCTGGTACAACTCCCTGCTGGTGATGGGCAGATCCTGAAACCAAAGCCATAAAAATATTGCCCCCTCGGGGCGGTGGATATGGCAGGGGAGGCCGGCCATCGCTTCCTGAAACCACGCCACCGTCTGGAGTGCGCGCTGTTGGTAGAACGGCTTGATGATATCCCGGCTGATCTTCAGGATTTCGCCGCTGTTGAACAGTGCTTTGGCCAGCGCGGGGCCCAGAGTGCCGCAGGCCAGGCTGACAATAGTATTGGCATTGGTGAAAGCCTGGATAAGTTCCTCGCTACCGATCAGGATGCCGGTGCGGGCGCCCGGTAGGCCGAGCTTGGAGAGACTCAGCATCAGCACGGTATTCTCGTTCCAGTGAGGTGAAGCCTCGGTAAACAGTATGTCGGGGAAGGGCAGCCCGTAGGCGCCATCGATGATGAGCGGTATCTTGGCAGTGTTCGCCAGTTCGTCCAGGTGTGACAACTCGTCGTCGGTGAGAACGTTTCCGGTTGGGTTGGTTGGGCGCGAGACGCACAGTGCGCCTATGCTGGGACCCACCTGGAGAGTCGAAAAATCCACGCGGTATTTGAACAGGGCATCGTCCTGTATCTGGATCTCGGGCCGGGTGGCAGTGAAGAAGCCGGGGCTGAGGCCGGCGTCGGCATAGCCGATGTACTCTGGCGCCATTGGCAAGTGGATACTGCGCTGCTCGCCATCAGGCATTTCGCCTGCCAGCAGGTTAAACAGGACAAAGAACGCCGACTGGCTACCGTTGCTGATCGCGATATTGTGTTCGCTCAGCGGCCAGTGGTATTCGCGCTGAAGAAACTCGGCAAGCTGACGGCGGAAATCCTTGTCACCTTGTGGCGACTGGTAGATGCCGAACAGGGCGTGGCGCTCGTCCGGGTTCGCCATGATGCCTTCCAGTCGCTGTTGGAACAGGGTCTCGATTTCGGGTATTCGACCTGGATTCCCGCCGCCCATGAAAATCATGTCCGGGTTCTCCCGCAGGGCGGAGCCGAGATCGTCCATCAATGAGACGATGCCGGCGCGCCTGCCAAAACGGTCGCCAAAGCGAGAAAACTCCAAAGGCTATCTCCTGTTATCCTTATGACTACCCAGCTTAGCAGTGCAAAGGTAAATTGAGGCGCTTGAGTCTTTGCTCTAAGGTGCCCATACATGGATGATCCCGCTCCAGGAACAGGCCCCGACAGCTGCCGTAATTGCGGTGCGCCGCTGCGGGGAGAGTATTGTCATCACTGCGGCCAGCGCGAGGGTCGCGGTGATCTTCAGTTCGCCGATGCGGCCGGAGACGTTCTTGGCGATGTGGTCCGTTGGGACTCGCGCCTCTGGCGCACCTTGTTCCCCCTGGTATTCCGTCCCGGATTTCTAACCGCCGAGTTTATTGAAGGACGCCGGGCACGGTACCTGCCGCCTTTCCGCCTGTACATCATCATCAGCTTCCTGATGTTCCTGGTGCTGTCGCTGTTGGCGCGAGACATTGTAGATATCGGTGAAGACGGCGACGATATTCAGGTGGTTAGCAGCATCGGCGACACCGCCGATCCTAACGATGTGGCCGAGGCCGAGGCCGCAATTGCTGATGCCCAGGCTCAACTGGATGAACTGGGGATTCCCATCGACATCCGGGAGCAGACCCAGGGCGTGGATGATGAGGGCGATATGCGGGTTATCACCCCGGTGGCCATCTCTGATGGTCAGGCCGAAGCCGATGATGTTGACATCGGCCTTGCCGACCCCAACAGCCCATCCTGGCTGCAGGATCTCGACGAACGGATAGAGAACAACGCCAAACGGCTTCGGGATGATCCGCAGCAGTTTATAGAGTTGATGCTCGATTATCTGCCCCAGATGATGTTCCTGATGCTGCCTCTTTTCGCATTGCTGCTGAAGCTCTGCTACCTACTTTCGCCCTTCCACTACCTGCAGCACCTGGTGTTTGGGCTGCACTATCACAGTTTTGTTTACCTGCTTTACCTGATCGGCGAAACTGCGGAACGTCTTACTGTCGCAGGCGATGGTTGGCTGTTTCTGGCCTTGGTGATCTATATGCCGTTGGCTCTTCGCCGGGCCTATGGCTCAGGCATAGCTGCCGCCATTGGTAAATCTATGTTTCTCTATATCGGTTACGGTATTTCGTTGCTGTTGGGCTTCGCGTGTGTCGTGGTGTTGGCGGTAGCACTTATGTAGTGGGCGGGTGCTCTGTGCGTTCCACGTGTCGGGCGAGAATCCGCTCCCGCTCTGCAGTCACCGTGGGATCTGACCTCAAGTGCCATAGCAGGTCTCGCGCCCTGCGATAGGTTTCCTGCACGTCGACAATGGGCTCGGGATATTCCACTCGGTACAGCGCGCGTTCCATCGCGGTCAACTGCCAGGGCGTATGAATCATTGGTGCCGGCACTTCCTCCAGTTCCGGTACCCAACGACGAATAAAGTCACCATCCGGGTCGTGCTCCCTGGACTGTTTCACAGGGTTGTAGATGCGGATGGTATTGATGCCGGTTACGCCTGCCTGCATTTGCATCTGTGCGTAGTGGATACCAGGTTCGAAGTCGAGGAACTGGGATCCCAGGAAAGCAGCACCGCTGCGCCAGTCCAGCCATAGGTGGTGACATAAAAAACTCACCAGCATTGCCCGCGAGCGGAAGTTGATGTATCCCGTGGCGTGCAGGCAGCGCATGTTGGCGTCAATGAGTGGATATCCGGTTTGTCCTTGCTCCCACGCTGACAGCAGTTCCGGATCGTTACCGCGAGGATGGGCATGATAGCCGCGGTTGATGTCCTCAAACTCCATCCGGCACTCCATTTCGAACTTTTGGATGAAGTGGCAGTGCCAGTGCAATCGCGATTCGAAAGCATCCAGGGCGCGTTTCCAGCCAGGGCTCGCACGGCGGTGTTCAAGTGCCGCGAATACCTGGCGCATACTGAGATTGCCCCAGGCGAGGTAGGGGGACAGTCTCGAACAGTGTTCACGACTGGCATTCGGCTTCGAGATATCCTCGGCGTAGCGCGCGGCACGGCGGTCCAGGAAGCTTTCAACCGTTTGCCACGCCGGGGTTTCTCCGCCGACCTGGAACAGCGTGTGGCTGGCGGTCCACTGGTGCGGTGGCGCTGCCAGCATAAATCTCTCTAAAGGATTGATGGTTGGCATCGGCAGGGTTTTAAGTCGCTGCAGTTCTACCTGAGACTTCATTCTCCTCATGGTTTGGTCCCAGCGGCGGTTCCAGCCCCTGCGATGGTGCAGTCCGCGAATGACGCCATTGTTGGGAAATTCCAGCCAGGCAATATCTTCAGTTGCCGCCCAGTCGGCAATGCTGCGGTCCCGCCGAAAGGTAATGTCCAGGCCGGTTTCCTCGTGGCTGAACAGGGCGCCTATACCCCAACTGCGGTGTATCGTACGAAGAACTTCGCGCACCTCGGCTTGGCAGATCGCCAGTTCCAGATTGTGACCTCTCAGGCGCTCTCTCATATCCATCAGCGACTGCCAAACAAAGCGCCAGTGGCGATCGCGATAGTGTGAATTTTTGATCAGCTCTGGTTCGAAGCAATACAACAACAGGGTGGGCTGCTTCCGCTCGATGGCGGCGGCAAGTGGGGCGTGATCGTTTAGCCGCAGGTCACGCTTGAACCACACCACACTAATGCTCACGACGCTACCTTCGCATCGCCAAACCACGGCCTCAGGGGTTTGCCGTTCGCCGCGTCCAGCATCGTTACCCGGTCGCAACGCATGGCGTTGAGCAGGATTCGGTAGGTATCACGATCGAATAGCGCATTGCCCGGTGCCTGGGCAGCCTTTCGTGTTGCTTGAATATCTGAGTATGTGCCGCACAGAGACCAGTGATTTATCAACTGGTATTGTTGATGCGGCTGGCCCTCTGCGGGGTGTGGGGCAGATTCCATCAGGGCAACGGGCCCAAGAAATGGCCAGGCCAGTATGCGCTCCCCGGTCAGTACATCCAGCAAGCGCCGGTTGTGCACAGCGACAGGTTCTTTTCCCACGCAGGCGCCATGACAACGCTTGAGTTGATGCTGGAAGCAGGGACCTCGTCCACGGTCCAGGCCCATCACGCGCAGGCACAGGCCATGGTCATGCGCATACCGTCGGAGGGTCGCATCGATGTGGTGGCGATTGTGATATAGGCCGAAGCTCTCCTGATGCCTTTCGCCACTCTGAGCAAAATCCTGCCCTGAGGGCTGAAGAAAACCGTCACAATCCTGCTGCAGGATGATTGTCCAAAGGCGGCGGGCTCGGCGTTGGCGGCGGTTAAACAGTGGAGATTCGTCCTTGATAGCAGCGTTCTCCAGCAACAGTGCGCCGAACTCACCGGCAGTCGGCTGGCAATCTATATGGCTGACCAGGGCCATCATGCGCTGCTGTCGGCCCGCTTTGCGCGCTTCGCTGTAGTGACTGCGCACGCGGCTGCGAATATTGATGCTCTTGCCGATATACAGGAGAGTCCCATCGGCGTCGTAAAACCGATATACACCGCTGCAGTTGGGCGCGTCGCTCACGGGGCGCTTGTCAAGGCTGAACTCTGGCGCGTTAAGGGCGAGGGTCATCCGAGCATAATGAGGCAGCGGGAGAAGGGAACCCATTGCCGTCCACGTTTTGTCACGTTGCGTGCGTTTTCATGGGCTGCGCTTGACACGGCGAGCAATCAAACTTGGACGACTAAGGAGTGCGCTATGAAAATTGCCTATAAGGAACTTGCCGCCCGCAGTGCCGTTGACAAACTGGTTATCGAGTCGGTGGACCTGAGCCTGTACATTGCCCGCGCTGTTATTGAGGGCGATGAGCGACTGGTTGTAGACATGCAGGGACGAACGGTGAAAACCCGAAACCTGCTGGAAATGAAAGCATTGCTGTCAGGAATCAATGCCGTCGAACTCGTACTGCGCCAACGCAGTGCCTACGACGAAATGGTGGGGCAGCCCAGCTGGGACTGTGACAATGCGCTGGAGGTAGGACTGTCACCGGACGTCTATCCAACCCCGCGGTGGCAGCACTGAGCTAGTGAACCCGGGGCAACCGCAGGCAGCGGATAGTTGCCGCGATGGCAATGACCAGTAGAAGCATCAGGACGCTGCGTGTGCCAAAGGCGGCGTCGACCACGCCAAGCGCGCCACCGCTCAGCAGAAACAAGCCCATTACCGTGTTGCACACGCGTGCGTCCTCATCTTCGACGAGATACTGGTAGACACGATCAGACAGGTCTTGGCGGTTGCTTATGGTGATTCAGGTCGGGGGCGAGGGCGGTGCCGCGTCAACCGGGATACTGGCGCAGCGTCAGCGTGTTACCGCGCTGGCTGAACTCGATGTATCGCAGGAACGACATCCCCAGCAGAACCTGGTCGGTGCGTAATCCTGGGGTGATTCCTGCTGCCACATCGTTGAGCACGATGCCGCCCACACTGACGCGATCCAGTCTCGCGGTGTAACTGGTTGTGATGCCGTTGGCGGTTTGGGTTTGGATGGGTCGACCGCGGGGAATGCCCAATTGTTTGGCGATGTGGTCAGGGATGGCAACGCCGGTTGCTCCGGTGTCGAGCATGAAGACCACCGGCTGCCCGTTGATTTCGCCACTGGTGACATAGTGGCCGGCGCGATTGCGCTGCAAAACCACTTCCCTGACACCATCTTCGGCCAGCCGGGTTTCTAGCGAGCGATTGGGGTTATGGCGATCCTGGAGCATGTCAGAGAAATAGGCGACCAGCAGACCCATGAAAACGAGCCACGCAAGGGCCTGCATGGTGGTGCCCAATCGTTTCTGTTCTTTGTCAGCCGGAGTCATGCCTGTAACTTTGGCAGGCTTTGATCACCTGCGCGGTGTCCTCCTCGGAGACGTCCTGGTGGAATACCCACCGATGGCCATTGATACGAACACCCGCGGTTTCCAGATGGCGGATCAGTGGTCCGATCTCTACGTCAGGATGAACGAACAGCATATTGGTCTGGACTGCCTCCGCCACAGGTATACCTGATTCGATCAGGGCCACGGCGACCTGTTCCGCGTGGCGGTGATCGTCTTCCAGCCGGGTCACGTTGTGTTTCAGTGCATACAGCCCCGCAGCGGCAATGACGCCGGCCTGGCGCATGCCGCCACCGAGCATCTTGCGCCAGCGCCGCGCCTTGCTGATTGTCTGGGCATCGCCCACCAGTACCGAGCCCACCGGTGCAGCGAGGCCCTTGGACAGGCAGATAGAAATGGAATCGAAGTGCTGGCAAATATCGGCAACGGGCACCTGCAGTTTTACTGCGGCATTGAAAATCCGGGCGCCATCCAGATGGCGCCGCAGTCCCAACTCCTGAACCAGCTGGCTGTAGGCTTCGAGATAAGCCAGGGGCAGGACTTTGCCACCCTGTGTATTTTCCAGGCAGACCAAGCGGGTGATCGCGAAGTGTGAATCGTCTGGTTTGACCGCGGCGCGAACAGCGGCAAGTGGCAGTTCGCCGGCGTCATTGAATGGGATGGGGCAGGGTTGAACACTGCCCAGAACGGCTGCTCCACCGCCCTCGTACATATAGGTATGGGCGCTGCTGCCCACGATGTATTCATGGCCGCGTTCGCAATGGCTCAGGATGCCCAACAGATTGGTCTGGGTGCCTGAAGTGGCGAACAGGGCCGCTTCCTTGCCGGTGAGTTCAGCGGCGTGGGCCTCCAGGGCCTTGACGGTGGGGTCTTCGCCATAGACATCGTCGCCGGTGTCTGCGACGGTCATGGCTGCCAGCATGGCCGGCGTCGGTCGGGTGACCGTATCGCTGCGCAGGTCAATCATTCGCGTCGGTGTGGTCGAGATCGTCCTCGCCGATTCTGTGACCCCAGTCGCGCTTAGCTTCCAGGTAACGTCGGTTGCAGTTATCAACACCGGTGACATGCTTCACGGCGGTGATATCGGACAGCCCGAATTCGTTCAGGTCTTTCATTTTCTTGGGGTTATTGGTGAGCAGGCGTATGGGTCTGTCACCGGCAAAGAAATGCAGCAAAGTAGCGGCGTCGCTGAAGTCCCTGGAATCATCGGGCAAGCCCAGGGAGCGATTGGCCTGGTAAGTGTTCTCGCCTTCGTCCTGCAGCAGGTAGGTAGCTGCCTTCGCCCATAGCCCAATCCCGCGACCCTCATGTCCGGCCATATAAACCAGGTAGCCACCCTGTGGATCCTGGCTGATGCGGTCCATTGCTGATTCTAACTGCGGGCCACACTCGCAGCGTCGAGACCCGAATACGTCACCGGTCAGGCAACTCGAGTGAACACGTACCAGGGGCGATTCCGCCTTTGCCGCATCGCCGATTACCAATACGCTGTTGACTGCCATGCTCGATGCCAGCGCTGAAAACAGGTGCTGGCCGCCGCTGTCGCGCAAGGTACCCGCCAGCGATTCCACCTGGCCCAGCTCGGTGCTACGCACCGCTGCATACCAGTCCGCGGTGGGTTGTTCGTCACCGCGGCCCAGGGGCAGTGGGATGGGGCCCAGCAGATTGAGCGCAATGCTGTCGTTGGGCGGTGCCTGGCGGGGGTCGAGCTTTTCGCCACGCGAGTTGATGCGGATCAGCTTGCCGTGATCGATGAGCTTCTCTCGCACGTCTGGTCGAAGATAGGTAAACACAGTGGAATGACGCGATCGCCCTGCCTTGCTTTGGGGCCGAGCAGTTTACCCCCGGTGCGGGTCAGCTCCAAGCGCGCGAGAATTCACAATTTCGGTTCGAGTCGATATAGACTAGCCGTTTTTTGGCTGACATAGGTGCCCCATGAGCTCTTCCCTCGCACAACCTTTGACACTGCCCTGCGGAGCGGTGCTTCCCAACCGCCTGTCCAAGGCGGCGATGACAGAAGGGCTGGCAACGCCCGGCGGCGTACCGACACCCGAGCTGGAGCGACTATACGGACTGTGGAGCGATGGGGGTGCCGGTATGCTGCTGTCGGGGAATATCCAGGTGGATCGTGATCACCTCGAGCGCCCTGGCAATGTGGTGGTTGACCAGGTGCCCGATGAGGCCATGAAAAAGGCGCTAGCCAGTTGGGCGGCAGCTGCCACCCGTGGTGGCAATCATTTCTGGGCGCAGATCAGTCACGCCGGCCGACAGACGCAGAAGGTGGTGAACCCTCACCCCAAGGCACCTTCGGCGGTCAAGCTGGGCCTTCCCGGTGGGCAGTTCGGCGAGCCGGTGGCGTTGACCAAGGAAGAAATAGCGGATATTGCGCGTCGCTTTGGCGTGTGCGCGGCAGCCTGCAAAGAGGCGGGTTTCACCGGTGCCCAGGTCCATGCTGCCCACGGCTACCTGTTGTCAGAATTCCTGAGCCCACGCAGTAACCAGCGCGACGATGAATACGGCGGCAGCCTGGAGAATCGTGCCCGGGCGCTGCTGGAATGCGTTGCCTCTGTGCGCACGGCAGTGGGACCAGACTTTCCTGTGGCGGTAAAAATTAACAGTGCCGATTTCCAGAAAGGCGGCTTCGCCTTTGAAGACAGTTTACAGGTGGTGCAGTGGCTGGAAGCGGCCGGCGTGGACCTGATCGAGATCTCCGGTGGAACCTACGAGCAACCCAAATTGCTGGGCGTTGCAGGTATGGAGGAGCAGGAGGATCAGTTCGTGAAGGAAACCACCCGGGCAAGGGAGGCCTACTTTGTCGACTTTGCCCAGGCTATGCAGGAAAAGGTAGCGGTGCCGCTGATGGTCACCGGCGGCTTCCGCCGTCGCGATGTGATGGAGCAGGTAGTAGAGGAGGGCAGTGCCGACCTGATCGGACTGGGTCGCCCCATGTGTGTGATGACCGACGCGCCCAGGCAACTGCTGGAAGGGCTGGATGAACTGCCGCGTTACGAGAACGAGCTCCAGTTCCTGCCGTCGTGGCTGTCGTTTCTCAACGCGATCAATACCATCAAGACTGTGGCCACATTCGGGGTGCAATACTGGTTCTACGCGCAGCTGGACGAACTGGGCGTTACCGGCAAACCGGATCCTGATATGTCGGTTTTTGCAGCAACCAGGCGTCTGATGGGGCTGCAGAAAAAGCTGCTGGCCGGTCGCAGCCAGTAGCGATTGTACACCGGGCCTGTGCTCCCTTCATGCCCGTCCAGGAGGACTCTATGTATTACCTTCTGATTTTCCTGTTGGTGCTTTGGCTGGCGGGCTGCGAAGCGTCGTCCGTCGCCACTGTACCTGCTGATCTGGGAACGCCGGCCGGGCGTGAACAGCTTTTCACAGATGAATCGGGCCCCGTGGTCTTCGAAAATCGCATTGCCGCGACCTGGGCGGTGCCCCTGTCTGGGCTGCTTAATCTCGACCATCCCACGGCGAAAGCGGCTGGCCGTGCAGGGCCAGTTGCAGGAGTGGCAGTATGGGGATCATAAAGTGATCGACGTCTTTGGCGACAGATCAGTTTTCGCCATTCACAGCCCCGGGCATACGCCGGGATCTACGGCTTACCTGGTTCAATCTACCACCGGCGTGCAGTTGATACTGGGTGACGCCACGCACACGCGTTGGGGGTGGGAAAACGGCGTGGAGCCCGGTTCCTTTTCAGCAGATATGCCGCAGTCCGCTGATAGCCTGGCCTGGCTGGTGCAATTGGCGCGGGACATGCCGGGTATCAGTGTGCATCCCGGGCATCAGTCCCTGCCCTGACTTAAGCCGGGCGGGGCACCAGTTCGTCGAAGGCTGCGCGTCGGCTCCACCATTGCTCACGGGTCTGGCCCCAGGCGCGCACCTGGTGCTCGGAGAGTGACCCGGGCATGTGTTTGTCTTCTCCTGGCGTCGAGCCAAGGCGCTCTGCCAAAATCTGTGAGCGCGTGTTGGTGTCGGCGATCAGGTGATCCACCCGGTCCCATCCCAGGGCGATGAACACATGATCGATACTCGCGATGGCGGCTTCCAGTGCATAGCCTTTGCCCTCGGCTGAGCGTGCCAGCCCCCAGCCCACTTCCCGTACCGGCCAGAGGTGGGGCGTCCAGGGGCCAATTCGACCAATCCAGTTGCCTGACGTTTTCTCAACGACCGCAAACATCGCTGCGGGTGTGAGTTGCCAGGCGCCCAGAAAACCCGCAAAAGCTCGCCAGGCGTCTGCCTCATGCTGGACGCCGCCCAGATGTTCCATGGTGACCGGGTCCGCAGCGAAGGCCGCATAGGCCTCGAAATCCTCTGGCAAGGGTGGGCGCAATAACAGGCGCGGGGTTTCCAGGGTTGTCATCGGCGTACTCGCTTGCTGCTTTGTTATCATTTTCAATCGGCAGGATACACG
>Ga0213866_10001289_pt1 | contig 18762 bp, 19 predicted proteins | sample PICome_11_FD_160079 | JGI IMG/M metagenome (GOLD analysis project Ga0213866, IMG submission 160079) | Coastal seawater microbial communities near Pivers Island, North Carolina, United States - PICO284 | ecosystem: Environmental > Aquatic > Marine > Coastal | place: USA: North Carolina...
TCACTCCCGCCTCAAAATCCTTGAGGTAAAAAGGCTCAAAATAGGCTACATCTACAAAGTCTTGGTTTTGAAATTTTTCCTGTGCTAAAGGAATCATATTTGTTGCCGAAGGATAAACGCCCAATTCAAAATGGGCATTAGTATGGGTCAGCACATCTTGGCATTTGTCTGCACCATCGCCAAAAAATATTAGGGGACCTTGTGCCAATTCCTCCGCAAAAGAATACTCGTCTATGATTTTTGCCACTACTGGAGTTGCTTGTGATTTAGTATAAAGCGCACAATAGACTTCCATACGTCTAGCATCGAGCATAGGACACAATTGTGCCTCAGGATACTTGTCTTTCATAGCTTGTGCCATAGCACCCAAAGTGGATACGACTATCAAAGGCACATCACTAGCATAACACAAACCCTTGGCAGTAGATACGCCTATTCGGAGTCCAGTATAAGAACCCGGTCCTGAACTTACGGCAATGGCGTCCAATTCAGATACCTTGAGCCCCTCTTGATGTAAAAGTTGTTCTATAAATATGGTGAGTTGTTCGGAATGAGAATACTGTTCTGAGACTTCTTCTTTGACAGCCACTAAATGACCGTCTCTAGCTAAAGCTACCGAACAGCTTTTAGTAGCCGTTTCTATGCTTAGTATCCAAGCCATATTAGTTACTGCTTACTGAAAATGAAATGCCTGAGCCTTTGGAAGATGATGACTCATCGTTGACGATAAATGAACCGTCATTAAGTACTCGTGAAACTGCACTATACGGACCTTTGACAACAGGCATACTATCGCTAACACCCGAAAGTATCTGTATGTATTCATCGTCTTGAATCCCCGTTTTAACTACTACCATCTTAACGGTAGCGCCTTGCACTTCAAAGACACATTCTAGCTTATCGTCTCCCCCAGCTGTATCTTTACGAGTTGTTACGGCTTGTATGGGCAAAGACAATACGTCTTTGACACGTTCAGATTGTATATCCACAGTAGCTGTCATACCGGGTCTGAAACTGACAGAATCAATAATCCTTACTTTGACTTCAAAATTAGTCACTTGGTCAGCACTAGAGCCTGTTACATTAGCCGAATTGGCAATTTCGGAAACTAAGCCTTTGTATTTTTCTCCAAGAAAAGCATCTACTTCAATAAGGGCTGTATCGCCCAAACTCACGCTATTGATATCGTTCTCATTGACCTCAACAGCTACTTCCATACGGTTCAAATTAGCTAGACGCAACAACTCCGTTCCTGCCATTTGAGCTGTTCCTACCACTCGCTCACCCAACTCTACATTGAGGCGTGAAATAGTACCACCAATAGGAGCATAGATATTAGTCTTATTCAAATTTTCTTGAGCTTCTCTTAAAGAGGCTTGAGCGCTACTAACTGCATATTCTCCATCTTCTACATTGAGCTGAGCTACCGTATAGGAGGCTTGTATTTTTTCAAATTCAGATTTAGAAATAGTACCGTTATCGAAGAGTGATTTGTTTCTGATAAAGTTGGCCTCACTTTCTATCAATTGGGCTTTGGCTTTGGCAAGTGCTGACTTAGAAGTGTTCAAAGCGGCTTGACTTCTTTCCAACATAGATTGGTAGGTGTCAGGCTTTATCTTCAACAACAAATCGCCCTTTTCTACTTGATCGCCTTCCATAATGTAAAGCTGTACAATCTCACCAGAAACATCAGGCGATATCTTAACTTCTACCTCTGGCTGAATCTTACCACTTGCCGAAACCGTTTGTACTATAGTTCTCTTTTGGACCTTAGTAGTTTGCACATTAATACCGTCTTCAGAAGATATCCAACCTGCCCATTTAGCAATAAGAAGTAGGAATCCCAAAGCAAATAAAGAGATCCCAAAAATTCGCATCAGACGATTTTCTTTTTTTCTACCGAAATAGAACAAAGCGATGCCAACTAAAATGAAAATAATAAATACTGTCATAAGTTAAAATGTAAGGGGTTTGCCCATATAAAAGTCCAACATCTTGGTTTTAAATAGGTAATCGTATTTGGACTGCAACAAATCGGTTTCAGCCTTAAAAAGTGTGTTTTTAGCGTTGTTATAATCGTAAGAATTGACCAACTGCAAGTCGTACTTGTTCTGCGTATATTGGAAAGATTCTTCTTGATATGCAACGGCCTTTTTACTCGCTATATATTTCTTTTGTGCCGAACGAGCATCGTTCTGGGCTTGTTCTATAGTTTTTCTCAAATTGTTTTTAGCCTCTTGCAAACTGTATTGGGCTTGTAAGACTCCAATCTTTGCTCGGCTAATAGATGCATTGGCTTGCCAATTATTAAAAATGGGAATACTCAAACTCAAACTAATAGCTTGACTAACGTTGTCGTTAAATTGATCTTCAAAAGGATAGTCTTGATAAGTTGGTATTGCTCCTAAAGAATCGTAAAATAAGCGTCTATTGGCATCAGAATACAAAGTTCCTACACTAGCCGATAGGCTCAAACGTGGGCTCCTAGCTCCTTGAGATATGGCTAAGGAATGTTCAGAGCTTTTGAGCTTAGTCTCGGCACTTTTTACATCTGGCAAATTTTCTAAAGCTAGAGCATAAACAGCTTGATTGCCAACTGTGCTGTAATTTTCATCGACCTCAACTTCCAACTGAACTATATCAAAGGATTCGGAAACCGACAAATCCAATAACTGCATTAAATTTAACTTAGCGATATCCCTTTGATTTTGAGCATTGATGAGTTGCAATTCTTCTTGGGCTTTTTGGGATTCAGTATTGAGTAAATCGCCTTTAGGTAAACTTCCTACTTCTACCATCTTAGAAATACGTTCTACTTGCAATTCTGAAACATCTACCTTCTGCTGACTCACTTCTACCAAGTCCGAATTGTATAGCAATTGCAAATAGGCTGTTACAATATTGACCGTTATATCGTTGGCTATTTTTTCAGCATCGTATTTCGATGACAAATAATCAAAATTATTTTTTCTAATGTTGTTGATGCTCTGAAAACCATTAAAAAGTGTTACTGATGAACTCAAACTAAAATTATTATTGCGTACTCTATCAATAGTAATTTGATTAGTTACAGGATCTATATTACGTCCAAAATTGGTGTTGTCAGAAAGACTAGCATTCAAGTTAGGCAATAAAGCCATTTTAGATTGAAAATAATTTTGCTTAGAAACTTCGGTATTGAGAAAGGCCTTTTTAATCGTAATGTTATTGTCTTGAGCATAACGCAAACAATCTTCTAAAGTCCATTGCTTTTGGGCATAAATACTAGCCGTACCAAAAACAAAACAAATAAGAAATAGGATTCTTTTCATACCATCAAAGATATAGTTATTTGGTTAACTATGCTTTGAGGCGTTTATTGTATCGCATCCAAGCAAAAGCGACTATCGCCAAAGCCAAATAAGGCATCGCCATAAGATACAATATGCCATCGTTCAGGCCTGAGCCTATGGCGCTACCTCCATCGATGTTGCTTTCAACAACCGACTTACACATAGCACACTGAGCATAAGCTTGATTCATCAGAGTTGCTAAAAATAATACGATAAGAGTGAGGTGTTTCATAGGTACAAATTTAAGCATAATATGGCATCATAAAAATATATACCAATACTCCAGTAATAGCCACATACATCCAAATAGGAAATGTCCATTTTACGATTTTTACATGCTTTTGGAATTCGCCAGTAACACCTCTATAAATCGCTAATAACGCTAAAGGAAGAACAGGAATTGAAAGTATAATGTGCGAAACAAGTATAAAAAAATAAGTAGGTCTTAACCAACCTTCACCACCATAAGGTGTTGGTGCATTGGATAACTTTGAAATCACATAAGACACCAAAAATACTGCCGATAAGATAAATGCACTCATCATAGCAATACGGTGTAAGGCAATCTTTTTATTCTTAATCCAAACAAAACCTACCATCAATAAAACAGCAGTTGAGCCATTGAGCACAGCATGAAAAAATGGTAAGGAACGTAAATCAGCACCGCCGAAAGAAAGACGTAAATCGTCAGGCAAGAACATTAATCCTGCTACTGCCAAAGGAATAATAACCGATAAGGCTACTATCAATGGGATATAGAATTTATCGTTTTGATTCATTCTTATCTTTCTTTGCTAAATTATATTCTGCCATCAAAACCTTAATGTCATCTATCAATAGTCCAACTTCGTAATCATCAGTGCCATCGTAAACACCAATATTGTTGCCATTATCGTCGTCTCTAGCTCGAATACGCCCTTCTTTATCTACTAATACAAAGTATTCAGAATGCAGAAAACCTCCTTGGGCTGTGCTGTCTTCCATCACATTAACAAAATAAGAGTTGGCAATGGAATAAATATCTTCTCTATTTCCTGTTACAAAATTCCAATTAGACAAATCGGCTTCCATCTTGTTGGCGTATTCTAAGAGTACCTCTGGCGTATCGTATTCTGGAAATACAGTATGTGACAGTATCATAAAATTAGGATACTGCTCCATCTTTTGTTGTACTCTACGCATATTGTATGTCATTACAGGGCATATGGTTGGACAAGTTGTAAAAACAAAATTCGCTAAGTAGATATTCCCTTCGTAATCGGACTGACAAATGGTGTCGTTAGACTGATTGATAAAGGCAAAGTCTGGAATACTGTGATAAGTAGAATCGGTCTGTGGACCTACGTATGGCAAATGCGTGAAGTTATGTTTGCCATAGGTCAAAAAAACATAAATGGCAGTAGGTAAAATCAGAATTAATATTGCTAATAAACCTTTATACTTTTTCATTGGCTATAGTGTTCCAAAAATATAATGACCCTCTGTCAAAAGAATAAACATAAGGTAAGGAATTAACACTACTGCTGGTAAAAGAATAGAAAGTTTTAAACCCTTTACTTCTTGTCCTAAGTGCATAAACTCCATTACAATATAAGCTGCCTTTATGATGGTAAGAATAATAAAAATAAGATTCAACAGTGTTGTTCCTAAAAAGGAATTATCGGTAAGTACTGCTGGTTTGATGATACCTAAAATAACCTCAACGGCAGTAACGATTAATAGAATCCAAAATACTCTCCAAATCCACCAAGTTCCTGTTTGCTCTGACATAATATATCTGTTTAAATTGTTTGTTTATACTAAATAGAAGAAGGTAAATACGAATACCCATACCAAATCGACAAAGTGCCAATATAGACCTACTTTCTCAACCATTTCATAGTGCCCTCTCCTCTCGTATGTACCTTTAATTACATTGATAAAAATTACAATGAGTATCACTACACCACTGAATACGTGAAATCCGTGAAAACCTGTAATGAAGTAAAAGAAATTAGCGAATAATTGGTGTCCGTACTCATTTCTTACAAGGTTAGCCCCCAGCACAACTTCGGCATTATTCAAATAAGCCATTGCTGCTTCTCCACTAACGACAGACTTATCGGCTAATCGTATGCCGTATTGACTATCTGCCATCAATGCTCCTTTGACATCATCGATAGTAATATTAACATCATCGGCATATGAGTCTACGCCAACTAAGTCATAAATAGAATAAAAATGAGCATCGGAATCAACAACATGTATTATATCGTGGTTTGCTAATTCTATACCACCTTTATCTCCATGAATGAAGTGTCCCCACTCCCACGCTTGAGAACCTAGGAAGATAAAACCTCCAACAATAGTTAATCCAAGCCATAAAATCACTTTATTCTTGTTGTTTTTATGACCTTCATTAACTGCAAGTACCATTGTTACAGAACTCATAATTAGAATAAATGTCATTAATGCGACAAACAACATAGGATACTCTCCTTTTAAAAATGGAAAATGAGTAAAGACTTCATCAGCTACAGGCCATACGTGAGCGTATTTGAAACGCATAAATCCGTAAGCACATAAGAATCCGGAGAAGGTAAGTGCATCTGAGACTAAGAAGAACCACATCATCAGTTTGCCATAACTTGCTTTGAAAGGAATATCCCCTCCTGTCCAAGCTTTGTTTTCATTTGTTGTAATGTCTGCCATTTTTTCTAGGTTTGAAAAGTTTTGCAATATTAGTGAATATATAGTAAAAATAGGAATAAATAAAGCCATAAAAAATCTAAAAAGTGCCAAAAAATAGCACACAGCTCTACCCCTAAAGAATGTTGACTAGAATAAGCTCCAGTTTTAGCTTTGTAAGTCGTAATTAACAATGCTATTATTCCTCCTGCCAAGTGTAACAAGTGCAATAAGGTTAGGACATAAAGAAAAGATCCCGAAGCATTACTACCAGGACCTGTAAAATAAACGCCTTCATTATACAAAGCTCCCCAAGTAAGGTACTGCGAAAGGGCAAAACCTAAGCCTAATACTAAAGTCCATAGAAAGCCTTTGTTAGCCATATCAAGATTATCTTTCTTGACATTATTTTTCGCCCAATTTATGGTAAAGCTAGAAAGTATGATAAGCGCTGTACTGATATAAAACCAAATCGGATAATCAAACACTAACCAATTTCCTTCAGCTTTTCTGACCACTAAGGCACTTGTTAAGCCAGCAAAAACCATGGACATACTAATCATAGAAATCCATAATAGTGGCTTGGCTGACTTCTTTTTTTGTTCTTCAAATGTTGTCATAATAGTTTATCGATAACGTAAATTAATTGTAATAAAGGAAGGTAAATGAAGGAAGCAAACATGAGCTTCTTAGCATCTTCATCGGAGAGTGTTTTGAATAACATTACGGACTTTGTAAAAAACCATAAGCCCAAAATCACTGCTAATAAACAGGCTAATAATGAAAGTTCTAATTCACCTGCAAATCCAAAAACGGGTAATATAGATAGGGGAATTAAAAATAAGGTATAAATCAATGTTTTGAAAGCTGTAGCTTTTCCTTTCGCACCAGGAAGCATTTTGAAACCTGCTTTGTTATAGTCTTCATCAGAAACCCAAGCAATAGCCCAAAAATGAGGAAACTGCCAGATAAATTGTATAGCAAATAGGATACCTGCTTCAATAGCAAAATCGTTGGTTACTGCTACCCAACCTAACATAAAAGGAATAGCACCAGGAAAAGCTCCTACAAAAACTGAAAAAGATGAAATCCGTTTCAAGGGGGTGTAAGCTAACACATACAAGAGGACTGATAGCGAACCAAAAAACCCAGAGTAAAAATTAATTGAAAATAAGAAAAACACGCCTACAAGACCCATCGCTAATGACAAAATTAGTGCTTGATTGGTCGTCATTCTTTGTTTTGGCAAGGGCCTGTCTTCAGTTCGTTTCATCAGTTTATCCAAGTCTTTTTCTATGACTTGATTGAAACCGTTCGATGATGCAACGACTAAAAAACCACCCAAAATAAGAGCTATCAAATCAAAGGACTGGAATATTCCTCCAGCAATAAAATAGCCCGCAATGGCAGAAAATACCACACTTGTAGTCAATCTGATTTTTGAAAGCTGTAAAACGTCGTTTATAGACAATTTGTAAGTGTTTGATTTAGAATATTTTAAGACAAAAATTATCAATTTTTATCTAGGGGATAAATTTACCACTTTTTATATTTTCATAGGCTTTATTTGCTAAATATTTAGCAAAATTTTCAATTTAGAATTAATCTAAAAATCGTAATAAAAATTCTGTAAATCGGTTTTGAAGGAGAAGAAAAGGTACTGATTGTCAGCGGTGGTATTTCTATCACTTAACGACCTATTAGTAAGACCTAACTCTATCTTCATATTTGTTTTTGGATTGATAATATAGCCGACTCTCAAGTCTATGATTTGTAAATTAGAAGTGTTTCCCTGGGCAATATCATTGCCAAACTCTTTATAATTCTCGTCATAAGGCATAAAAATATCACTACCATAATTTGTAGTATCTCCAGTAATTTCTCCGCCATATTTAGCGTGTATCAATTTTAAATCCGCCGTCCATCTATCTTTTCTGTAACGAATAAAACTTACATTTTCTAAAAAACTTGCTCCTAAAGGATGTGCCAAAGGCTGAGCGTAATGGGCGTAATTTTGTATGGGATTGAAATGAGAATACGTGAATGGTCGAGCAAAGTTAAGTTCAGATTGTAGAGTTAGGTTTTCAAACCCAAAGGCGTCGAAATATTTCATACCTACTTGTCCTCCATATTTATTACGCCACGCCCCATTTTGAGCTCTAAAATCACTTATTGCAAACTCATCAAGTACTACTTGACCATACCAATGAGAAGTAGATGTTATCTTATACTTTAATGACAAACCTAGCAATGCGTTACCTTGTCTTGAATAGCCAATGGAGTATTCTACAGGTCTGTAAAAGATTATAGGGTTCATGTAGTTGATATCAAACACATTGCCTAAACTATCTTCGCCCAACATTATGGATTCGAAAATACCAATATTCAAACGTTCACCTATATTAGTGCTTAAGTAATGAATGGCACTAAATTTTGACTTACTTATATCTGGTGCATCTATGTCGAAATTGATATCTTGAAAATAAGAAAATAGATTGACGTACTTAAATTTCCATACATCCGTAGTTATTTTCAAATAAGGATAATTAAATGAATTATCGGAAAGCATCATAGAACGATACCCATCGCCAATAAAATGTTTGCCATGACCTAACTGTACATCAAAAAAGCGATTAATATCATAATTTATGTAGCCAGTAGCATAATAAAAATCCAAAATGCCTTCATTAAGAAAGGGGTAATACTTTCCAATGCCCTGACCAGGCACAACATTCTCATTATTTCTCACATAGGCTTCTAAATAGTTTGGAAGTACCATTTGATTTTCATAGAAAGATGAATAAAAAGATAACTTTTCACCAACCCTACCTTTCACCTCAATACCTCTTGTATTGACATATCTTCTGTCATTATCTTCAGCTATCTCAAAATGAAAAAGAGGGTTAAGTACAAAACTATAATCTGCATGCTCAATACTTAGTAAATTAGAGTTTAGAAAATTATGAATGAGTGACTTTTTTGAAACAATTGGCTTAAAAGAATTGTAAAATATGGTGTCATCAGTAGAATGCAAAAAAGGCTTAAATGAGGTGTGTTTTGAAACGCCTATGTCATGCATATCCTTTTCTAAATACGAATAATAAGAATGACTTAGAGGTGCATTGGTTTGCCCTATCATTAATAGTGAGAACTGTGATAACACAAAAAATAATACGTATTTCTTCATATGTAAATTATTTAGTCAAAAATAGTTTCTCTAAAAGTCAAAACAAAAGTAAACAAAACAAACCTTAGAGAGTTTTTATTATCTCAACATAGCCCTTAGCAATAGAATCCCAACAATAGTTTTCTTTCATATTACTAATTGCATTTTGTGGTATTTCATTCATTAAATCCTTATTATTCACCAAAGCATTCAACTGCTTTGCCAAATCGTCTACATTACCTTTTTCAAAAAGCAAACCGTTTTTTCCATCTTCAATAACTTCTTCAAAAGAAGGTATTTGTGAAGCTACCACTGGCAAACCATAGGACATTGACATCAATAAAACACCACTTTGAAAAATGAGCTCATAGGGCAAGGCTAAACAATCGGTTGCCTTGAAATACAATTCTCTTTTTTCTTCGCTGATATAGTTAATATCTAAAACTAATCTACTTGACAAATCCAATTCATCGATGATAGATTGGTATTTGTTAAAGTCATCTTTTCCTGAATGACCAGCAATAATAAGGTGTATTGAGGAATCAATATTAGGCATCGCTCTAAGCATAAGGTCTAAACGTTTATTGGGCTTTAAGCGTCCAAAAAACAAAACGTATTGCCTTTTCTCGTCCAAATTCAATGCCTTTCTAGCCGACTTTCTACTTATTGAATTATCTTGCAAACCAACGAAAGAGCCATGTTTTAACACACTTACTTTAGAATGCATCTTGGATTCTATTTGAGGTAGCAAATGATCTAAAGAGTAACTATTATGAACCACTATTCTATCTGACCAACGGTTGTAAATTAAGTGATGATACCATTTGCTATCTTGATCAGTAAATGAAAAAACATCATGAGAAATGGTTATCGTTTTTAGCCCAAACAATTTGCTAATAGCGTAAGTCATTATTGCCATATTGTGTGTAGAAAAAACGTGAATAATAACCGTTTTGATTTTGTTTCTTCTACAATCCATAACAGACTTGAACAATCCCTTAATAAAATTGAACGTTTGGGAAAGTTTATTTTTAAAAAAAGTTCCGAAAACTGGCTGAGAAACGACAGTTTCGGATTTCACATTAAAATTAGAGTAGATATAAGTATCAATACCTAATTTATCCAATGAAGTACACAGAAATGTATCGTAATGATTCATTCCACTCTTTATTCCTACGGGGTCAATAATAGCTATTTTATGTTCCATTTAGCTAAATCTGTATTTAAGAGTTTTTCAAGCTGAAAAACATCGGACTTGTAAAATACTTTCAACTGTTGCTCTATAGCCTTTGAAAGCATCGGCTTGGACTTAGCTGAAAAATACTTGGACCTAATTAATGATAAAAGACGTTCAGGCATAATAGTCTTTACTCCTTTTCTTATAACATTGAATTTATACAACTTAGAAATTAATGTGTTAGAAGGTGATAAAAAAGGATTTTTAATACTCAAATCTATCTCCTGTTGTTCTATTTCTAAAAAGCTAAAAACACGATTCATCACTGTTTCGGTATTAGTCTTGAAGTCTTCATAAAAAATAACCAATAGCTGTTCTTTTCCAAAGATATCTTGATACCTTTTTATTTGCGAATAATAATTACCTAACTCTAAGTATTGTTGAAAATATTCCGGATAGCTTTTTGGATTAGCTATGATGTCTTCTAATTTTTCTGAGCAAAAACCCAAACGACAATCCATCAAATAATGAGAAAATGCACGTTCAATAGGTTCTCTAAGCATAATGATAATTTTAGCCTCAGAGTTATAATCATAAATACGCTTAGGCACATTTTCATAAAATAAATAAGATACGCTAGCTTCTCCTCTAATTTGTCTTTTTTCTTGGGAAAATAATTTGTGATAGTCATTGCTATCGTCAATACATTTGGAATTATAGAACAAAGACTCTACTTCTTTTGAGGAAAAAAAGTTAGGCTCTTTCACACTACTCATACTCACATCAGTATGCTGATTGAGATAATGGTGCAAGGAAGTGGTTCCTGCTTTTGGTGCGCCTACAATGAATGTATTTACTTTCATTATTACATTTTAAATCCTTGAAAATAGGACGTTTGTATGAGGTAAAAGATACTCCATTTTTTTTCAAACCTACGACTTATAAAAAAACGACTTGTCAAATAAAACCACAAATAAATTAAATTGATATATGCAATTAGTGTTTTTTGTTTTCTTAAAAAATAGACGTGATTTTTACTATTCTGCCTTATAAAAAATTCTCCATATTTTATTGGTTTATCTTTATTTCTAGAATTCGTAAGACTACCTATTTTGTGTAAAAAATGAATGTCGTGTCTGTACCGAGCTTCGTGTTTTCCATCTTTAAAAACTCGAAAGAAGAAGTCGGCGTCATCAAAATACACAAAGTACTTCTCGTCCATCAAGCCAATATCTTCAAAAACAGATTGATGTATTAAGGCACAACATGTTGGGGCATACTCTATCTTATCGTCAACATTGTATTGGTTATTATCAATCTCTCCTTGCCCACGATGAAAATTTAAAAATGCTTTTTTTCTGTTATAAAAGCCTCCGGCATACCAAATCATATTGGAAGGAGAAAAATAATTCATCTTTGGAACTACAATTGATGAGCCATACGTATTGTAGGTCTCGACTAATTTTGACAACAACTTATCTTCAAAAATAGTATCGTTGTTTAATAACAACACGAAATCGCAACCGTCTTTAAGCGCCAACTTGATGCCTTGATTATTGCCTGCTGCAACACCTAAGTTATTGGTGTTTTTTAAAATCACTTTTGATTTAAAGTCCCAACTGTCTACTTTTGAAAGTGTATCGTCAACTGAGTTGTTGTCGATGATATAAAGATTAAAATCTGAATAGTCTTGTTGTTCAATAGAAGTGAAAAAATCGTCTAATACAGAAGAACTATTAAAAGTGACTGTTACAATACCTATTTTCATTTTATTAGCCCTTTATCTTTCATTTCATTTATAGACTGCTCATATTTATCAGAATTGACTTCTTGATTTTTAACCCAATCTACAAATTGTTTTAGCCCATCATCAAATGACACTTTTGGACTGAAACCTAGGAGTTTTTTTATTTTACTAATGTCAGCTTTATTGTGTCGAATATCGCCAAGCCTATAATTTCCCGAAACCTTAATGTCCACATCAGATTGATATAGTTTTTTTAGACTATCTGCAACCGTTTGAACCGTAGTCGAAACTCCTGAACCTACATTCAATGAACACGACTTAAGTTTATTGTCTTGTATAGCTAAAACAGTCGCATTGACAACATCATCGATAAATACGAAGTCACGACTTTCCTTGCCATCTTCAAAAATATTTATGGGATTATTATTTAATATGCGAGTAGAAAAAATAGATAAAATTCCAGTGTAAGGATTACTTAGTGACTGCCCTGGCCCATAGACATTTTGATACCTCAAAGCAATAGCAGAAATGCCTAAACTCTTACTAGCCACAAGAATCATTTGCTCTTGGTCACTTTTAGTAATTCCATAAATAGAAGACGGATGAATCTTTGAATCTTCATCAGTTGCTAAAATACCCAAAGGTTGTTTGCAAATACTGCATAATGGCTCAAATTGCCCGTTTGACATTTGAGTATCTTCTCTTTCATCAGGAAATACCTCGCCATGCGATTCACAATGGTACTTCCCTTCACCATAGATTGCGCGAGATGAGGCAACAACTACTTTCTTAACAGTATGTTTCTCATTGGCTAATACATCTAACATTATGGCTGTCCCACCACAATTCACTTGCACATATTTTTCAATTTGATACATGGACTGACCTGTACCAGTTTCTGCTGCCAAGTGTACAATAACAGTACTATTGGCAATAGCCTTTTGCCAATCTTTTCTATTTCTTACATCTCCGTTTATAAAAGTAACTTTTCCTTTGATGGACTGATATAACTGGGAATTTTCTTTAGAATTGGTATGTATTTGGGGCGAAAGGTTGTCTAAAACTCTTACATTATGTCCAAGACTAACAAGCTTCAATGCTAAATTAGAGCCAATAAATCCTGCTCCTCCAGAAATTAATATATTTTCCATCTAAACTTGTTGATTATATAAATACCACCTGACATTACAAAAGTAAGGAAAAAAGGCCTGAGCATAATTGGCTCTGTCATTAATGAAATTATAACGAAAATGAAAAACCATTTGCGCTTTTCAGGAACAAAATCCTGATAATATAACATCACTATAAGAATCAAGGTAAATGGTATCCCTGCAGCAGCCAAGAAAAACATAATAGAGTTAGTCGAGCCCTTGTCATTTACATTTGAAAAATCAATAGATTCTAAGTTTAATGAAAAATTAGTTTTTTGGCGAGTTTTAATAAATTGTTCATCGTCCAAACCAACGCCTGTCATGGGGTTTTCAGCAACCATATATAAGGGCTGAACTAAATCAAAAAATCGAGCTTGAAAAGAATATTGTCCCTCACCATTAAGCTTGTCAGAAATATTAATAGCTGTAATGTAATACACCAATAAAGTCATAAATGCTGCCATGGGTAAAAACAAAATATTTTTTCTTATCTCGGAACTAAATGACAATAGAAGTTGGACAAACATTACAACTAATCCAGTAGTTGAAAAGGTTGTAAAAATAGCTAGGATAGTCAACCAAAATATTAAACCCCTTTTCTTTTTGACAAAAGAGAGGATAAAGAGCAATAGGTTTAGAAAAATCTGAAGGACACCAGGTTCCCAAAAAATACCTTGATTTCTAACGAGCTCAATACCCAATACAGAAAATGAGTGCGTATACTTAAGATAAAAGAAAACGTTTAGAAAAGTAACGCAGTCATAACGACTATTACTAATCTCAATTAAAAAAGGTTTTACAAAAGGAAAAATAAAGAAGTTAATAAGGGCGTGAATTAAAATTATTTTTAAAACAAAATAAAGATGAGGAATAAACAGTTTTTTATTTTCTTCTCTACAATAATACATTGCTGAAAAAATAGAAGTAGTGAAAATGACAATATTAGCCAATAACTTTTGTGTTGATTGAGGTGATAATGCAAATAAGTAGTTGATAGTAAGTAAGGATAAAAACAATACTAAAAGCTGTACAAAAATTAGAAGTTCTCTTTTGTAAAGATTCCTAATGACAAATAGTGATGAGAATAGAAAAAACGCAAAATAAAGCATCTCTTTTCTAAAAAATATGAAGAGCATACTACCCGCAGTCAGTAGCAAAAAAAGCATGGGCAACCAAGAAAATTTAAGATGTTTTAATACTATTTTCATGTTTAATCTTTGGTCCTTTCCCAACTTTGTTTATTATGGTTGTAGGTCTTGATAATTCGAGCAGGTGAACCCGCTACCATACAATAGTCTGGCACATCATGAATAACCAAAGAGTTTGCTCCTACAATGCATTGTTTACCTATCTTAGATGAAATAACACAAACGTTTTCTCCAAGCCATGTGCCATCACCAATTTCTACCTCGGCCTTAAAGCCTACTCCTTGCTCTTTATAGGGCAAATCAACTCTATCAAAACGATGAAAATTATCAGCGATATATACGTTATCACCCATCAATACATTCTTGCCAATTCGTATACTTTTCAAAGATACGATATGAGCATTCCTTCCAATATAAGTACCTTCATCTATAGAAAGTTTAGTATCTTTATAAGTTGAATCGGAAGGGTTTAATGCCAAAAACCAGGCATTAGGTTTAATAAAAACTTCTTTTTTGATAGCAATATATCTTGCCCCTTCAACAGAAAAGGGCATAGATAGTGTGGATTTAGATGCCAATTCCTTGAATGAAAAGCGGTAAAGAAAAGTTAAAATCTTATCTCTTACTCTGCGATATGTATTATGAATTTTTTCCATTATTCAACCAGCCTATATTATGCTCAGGCAAGATTTTTTTGAGCTGCGCAATATCTTCTACAAAATAGGATTCTAAATTGGATTTCAAAGATTCATCTAAAGAAATTTTTGACTTAGATAAATTTTTACGCATAACCAACTCTCTAATCAACTTTGTTTTTTCCTCTCCAATAGTGTTGTGAAGTATCTTTTTAATAAGACTAAAATTAGAAGATGATTGAAGAATTGTGTTTAATTTTTTACTCTTTGGCGCACCCGTACTTTTTTTATTTATCATAAAATGCGACACTTTAAAGCTATTGTCAACTTCTAAAAAATTAAAAATATCGACTAATGACTTATCAATATCTTTTACAAAATCTTCAAAAAAAACAATTTTTACTTCCTTAAAAGCGTCTTTATAAGCTATTACCGAATCAGCATATGTGCTTAAGCCTTTATAGTGCCAAAAGGAATTAAACCCTTTTGAAATTCGCTCTGACTCTTGCTCAAGTGCATGTTTAAAATCCAAGTTTTCAAAAGTTGAATAATTATGAGAATAGTTTGAAAATGCTCTATCAATAGGATTTCTTAAAAGAATTAAAATTTTTGGTAACTTACCATCTTTCAGTTGTTTTATTTTAGGGATTACTTCAGAATGATGGTATAAATATTGTGTGCTAGCGTCGCACTTTATTTTTTCACTTTTATTGGCATAAAGATTGGTGTAAGCAAGTTCATCAAGCACTGAACTTCTCAATAAATAGGGTTTGATTGGGTCTGCCTCAGAAATGTTATGAATACTATCCTTTATAAAAAATCGTGGCTCTTTATCAGGTATCGCAATATCTGGGTGTTGACTTAGATAATGGTACAAAGAAGTCGTACCTGCCTTTGGCGCTCCTACGATATATAAGTTAGGATAATTCATTATCTAATACCTGGGAAATAAATTGAATAAAACCCAAAGTTTTTCTTGATATAAATTATCATAAGAACATTCCATATCACTCCACTAATAGCACTAGCAAAAGCTGCTCCATCTATACCATGTTTTGGAATTAAAATATAGTTTAAACCGATATTGATTAGAGCTGTAAGGATAAGTATATTCTGAAATACATTTTGTTTGCCAACCATTTGTAAAAATGTACCTACAGAGCCGGAAATTGCACTGAACATTTTACTTATTGATAAGATAATTAACGCCATAGCTGCTAACTTAAATTCTTCGCCAAATACACTTAAAATAGATTTAGGAAAGCATAAAAATAATATTATTACTGGAACAGTAACCCAAAATATGGTTTTAGTTGATTGTTGTACTATTTTTTTAAGAGCATCAATATCTCCTGAAGAATGAATTTCTGAAAATTTGGGTGCAGCAATACTATTAACAGCCATAAGTCCCATATATGCTAACATAGATAACTTTAAGGCTATATTATAAATTCCTACTAGTTCTGAGGAGGTCATATTTGCTAACATAAACAAATCTACTTTTCCCATTATAAGCATCATTGATTGTCCTAACAACAATGGGATAGACACCTTAAACAATGCTTTTGTAGTGAGTTCTGCCTCACTATTGATGACCTTAGAGTTTTCAAGCCTTGTTTTATGATAGAACCATAAAAAATAAGAAGAAAATGTCATTATAAAAACACTCAGTACATAGGCGTAAATAGGAAGTTTTTCAGAAGAAGTATACGACACCAATACCACCATAATAATGAAAGTGAATAGAGTTATCGCAACATTATTCAAAAAAGAAAAAGAAAGCATTTTCTTCAACCCTCGAATGGCTTGAACATTCATATGAAACAATACTAATGGAATGAAGGAAAAGGATACGATTAATAGATACTCCTCGTCTAGATTCATAAAATCAGCGATATAGTCAGAAAAAAACAATAATAGTAAGGTGAAAATAATAGCAGCTAAAGTGACAATAGCTATTGATTTAAAAAAAAGTTTATTGATTAATTGAGAGGCTCCATTGTGCACATATCTAGAGATAAATCGAACTAAAGCGGTATCTATACCTAACCTTGAAATGATACTTAAAATTTCAACTATTAATAAGGCCGTTACATACTGACCAAATACAAAAGCTCCAAATTTGTTAGTAATGAAAATAGCAAGAATATACCCAACTAGTAAGCCTACAATTTTCAAGATAAAAGTGCTAGACGCCCCCTTGATAAGCTCAATAAAATGATCATCTCCTGAGTACTTTGATAGATATGATTTTATTTTATTCAAAAATTCTAATAGTTTGAATCGGATTGTTTCCCTTGTAAAATAGAGTATGCAGACGATGTTCCAATGCGTTTTACACCCAAATCTACCATTGTCTTAAAGTCTTCAATATTACGGATTCCTCCAGATGCTTTTACTGGCAAAGGTGACGAATTATCTAACATTAGTTTTATAGCTGACACTGTTGCTCCGTTTGGAGCTGAGTCAGGGCTAATGTAAAAACCTGTCGATGATTTTACAAATACATTATGAGCATTATTTTGACCAAAATTATCTATTACAACATCTCTTATAAGCCGACATATATCAATTATTTCATTATCACTTAATGCCGCTGATTCTATTATCCATTTTATGGTCTTATTATTGGACAAACAAAAAGCAGTACATTCTTTAACTTGATTGACAATATAATCGTATTCTCCTTTTTTGAAAAGCTCATAGTTAATAACAACATCAATTTCGTCAGCACCTAAATTGATAGCTTTACTAATCTCATCTAATTTGCTTTCTGTCGATGAATTTCCATTAGGAAAATCAATAACAGTTCCAACCAAAACATTACTACCATTTTCGGCTATTATTTCTTTTGCAAAAGCAATATAGCTTGAATGAATCATAACCAATTTGAAACGATGCTCAACAGCCTCTAGAACAAAAGATTTAACAACTTGTTTTTCTTCTTGGTCACTGAGACCTGATTGTTCTTTTGTTTTAAGATATGTGGAATCAAAAAAACTAGTGATGTTAAAGTTCATATTGCGTCTTGTTTGGGCTAGTAAAAATAACGATTTTAAACTAGAAAATCCACTACTAAAAAAGGCTCTCCAAACGAAGAGCCTTTTTAATAAATAGTAAAATATATTAATTCAATTTAAAGCTTATTGGCACGTTGTATTGCACCTTCACAGGCTTACCTCTTTGTTTGCCAGGCTTAAATTTGGGTAAACTAGAAACTACTCGAACCGCTTCGGCATCTAAATATTTATCTACGCCACGTAAAATTTTGACGTTGGTAACTTTTCCTGATTTATCTACTACAAAACTTACAAAAACTCTACCCGTAATATTATTTTCTTTCGCAATTGGCGGATATTTTGTTTTTCTAGCGATAAACTGCATTATCTTCGTTTGGGTACAGGTTTCGTCAGTACACCCTTCAAATCGAGGCATATCTTCAACAACCATGAATATTTCATCTGTTGTCTCTTCTTCCTCTTCTATTACCTCGAGGTCTTCATCAGATTCTGTGTCTTCTATTTCTACCTCTTCTATTTCCTCATCGTCTTCAACAATAACGATTTCATCTGGTGGCGGAGGAGGTGGTGGAGGTGGCTTTTGCTCTCTAAAAGTATTCTCAATCTCTTCCTCAAACTCTGCATCTAACACTAAATCACCTAATGAAGCAACAACTTTTTCATACGTTCTGTATTCAAAAGCGCCTAAAACAATCAATAGAGATACTGCTAAGCCGATT
>Ga0213866_10001291_pt1 | contig 18750 bp, 16 predicted proteins | sample PICome_11_FD_160079 | JGI IMG/M metagenome (GOLD analysis project Ga0213866, IMG submission 160079) | Coastal seawater microbial communities near Pivers Island, North Carolina, United States - PICO284 | ecosystem: Environmental > Aquatic > Marine > Coastal | place: USA: North Carolina...
GTCCTGCTGTCAGCGGGAACATTTTCAATTACGACCGGCTCGAAAATAACGTTCGGGTGCAGGACGCAAGACTTCAGCAGGCGATAGAGGGGTATCAGCTATCGGTGCTGGCGGCTGCCCGGGAAATCGATGACGCAGCCATCAGCGTGGTGAAATCTCGCGATCAGATCGAGATTCTCGGTGAATCGCTGGAAGCCGCCGAGCGATCGCTGGTGCTGTCGACAAAGCGTTATCAAGAGGGCTACTCGGACTTTCAACGGGTGCTGACCGCGCAGCGCTCGCGCGCGACCGCTTCTTCGAGGTATGTCGCCAACCAGGGCGCACACATAAACGCGGTAATTGATTTTTACCGTTCACTGGGCGGTGGTTGGCGCCCGGCAACGGCCGAGGACCTGGTGCCGGAGGATGTGCGCATGGTCATGGAAGAACGCACAGACTGGGACAGTATGCTGGTGGAAGAGCTGCCGGCGGTTTCTGAAGCGAGTGGGGCGAATTAGGCAATGACGGAAGATGTAAAAGAACAACCGGCCGCCGAGCTGGCAACACAGGACGATGCCTCAAAGGGCGTAAAGCGTGGCGGCAAAATCATCGGCTTGCTGATTATTGTCAGCCTGGTGTGGTATCTCGCCTCAGACCGCTTTACACCCTATACCAGCCAGGCTCGTGTGCAGGGTTATGTGATCGGTGTTGCTCCCCAGGTGTCGGGTATCGTGACCGAGATATTGGTGTCGAACAACCAGCGGGTTGAAGCCGACGAGCCATTGTTCAGGATTGACAGCTCGCAGTACGAGATAGCCCTGGCGAAGGCGGAATCAGACTTCGAGAATGCGGTACGCCAGGTCGAAGCGGGCGATGCCGGCGTGGCGGCAGCCCGAGCAAACCTGCGCGCTTCCCAGGCTAATCTCGACAAGGCGCAGAAAGACACCGATCGGCTTGAGCGCCTGTATGAGGAAGACCCAGGCACAATTTCCATGCGCCGATTGGAAGTTTCCCGTGCCACCCTCGACCAGTCCAGGGCGGCAGTGGTGGCAGCTGAGGCGGGTATCCAGCAGGCCATCGAGGCCAAGGGGGGAGATTCCAGGGAAGAGAACACCATTTTGAAGATTGCCCGCACCGGTGTGGAGAAGGCCCAACTCGACCTCGAGCGCACTGTGGTCCGGGCTACCGACCGGGGAGAGATTACCAATCTTGATGTGGATGCAGGTGCGTTTGCGGGAGCAGGTCACCCGGTGATGACGTTGATTTCCCTCAGCGACGTCTGGATTCAGGCGGAATTTACCGAGAATAATCTCGGCCATATGAAGACCGAAACGCCGGTGGAAATCGTATTCGATTCCTTGCCCGGAGCCGTGTTTGACGGTGTGATAGGCAACATCGGTTTAGGCATTCAGGCCGGCAAGCCCGCGCAGCCCGGCACGCTGCCCAGCATCGACAACAACCGCGACTGGCTGCGACAGGCGCAGCGGTTTCCTGTGATTGTCCGTTTCGATATTCGCCAGCAGGAAGCGTTGCTGACGCATCTTCGTATCGGAGGGCAGGCATCGGTGATTGCCTACACGGAACCGGCCTGGCTGACGCGGGTCCTGGGCAAGCTGTATGTACGGGTGATGAGCTACCTGTCTTACGCCTACTGAGTCGTCATGCACCTCGCTACCCGAAGGGTATTCCGGTTAAGTCTGACCACGTCTATCGCCTTGGCGGTGGGCTATGGCATGGGGCTAACACTACCGTTTCTGGCGCCGTTGTTTGCCTTCATGTTGACAGCCGCTCCGAAACCGCCAGTCGGGGTAAAAGGCCTCATCGGCTTGTTGGTCGGGATTGCGGTGATGTTGAGTGTGGGGCTGCTGCTGATACCCATCGTGCAGCACTATCCGGTTACCGGGCTGGTTCTGGTCTTCATCGGCCTGCTTGTAGCCAACCTGCTGTCGATCAACGCGGGCAAAGGTTCGGTGGGTGCCATGCTGACCATTGGTGTGGCCATGATCACGATGATCGGGCAGGTGTCTTACGCATTGGCAGTGCTGATCATCTCAGAACTGCTCATTGCGATCGCTATCGCCATCGTTTGCCAATGGGTGGTCTATCCATGGTTTCCTGAGAATCCGGGTCCCACGCCAGAGCAACCGGCACCGGAGCCACAAAAATCCAGGTGGCAGGCCGCACGTGCCACCCTGATTGTGTATCCCAGTTTTCTGCTGGCGCTGACCGACCCGCTGTTTTACACACCTATCATCATGAAGTCGGTGGCGCTTGGCCAGCAGGCAGAAGTAACCAAGGTCAAGGAAGCGGGTAGGGAGCTGCTGGGTTCGACCTTGATGGCTGCCGTGGTGGCATTGGCGTTCTGGTTCTGCCTGAAAATTGCGCCCAATCTGTGGATGTTCTTCCTGTGGACTTTGCTGTTCTGCACCGTCATTGTGGGCTTTATGTTCGGCCTGTTCAAAAGCCGGTTTACGCCCAGTTTCTGGCTGAACGTATTTGTCACTCTGCTAATTTTTATTGGCCCGGCGGTTAACGACAGTGCCAACGGCAAAGACCCTTATGCCGCGTCCATCCTGCGCCTGGGCTTATTCGTTGGCGTCACCATATATGCGTGGATGGCCATGGTGTTTCTCAACTGGCTACGTTTTCGTCGAGTGCGGCAGCGCAACTCGATGCAATTGGCTTCGGAGGTTGGCTGATGCTGCTAAATTTAGCTCTGGGACTGTTGGTTATGGTGCTGTGCCTGTTGGTGCAATCCCTGATTGTCGTGTTTTGCATCCAGTTTTACGCTGGTCGCGGCGAAACGGTGGATTCCCCTACGATTGGCAGTACGCTGCGATTGATCAGTACGGTGATGACCTTGCTGGTGCTTGGAAACTTCCTGCAGATATCCATCTGGGGCGGATTGTTCATGTACCTGGGCGAGTTCCACGATTTCACCACTGCGGCTTATCACTCGGCGGTCAACTTCGCCACCCTCGGTTATGGCGATATTGTCATGTCTGAGGAGCACCGTATTCTGGGCCCCATGCAGGCGGTTAACGGTGTATTGATGGTTGGTGTATCCACGGCAGTGGTGATGTCGGCGCTGCAGAATGCGCTTAAACGTACCTACGAGGCGAGGCAGAACGAGGGAAGCTGATTTACGGCAGCCACAGTTCCTCGTGGTCCCAGGGCCCGGGAACTAGCAGGCGACCTCCCGGGTGCTCGCCAGCGGAATTGAGAGCCAGGCTTTGCCAGGCTCCTTCCCACCCCGGTGGCGGCGTCTCGGGGCCATGGGGCGGCAGCAGGGTGGCAGTGGGCTGGAATCCAAATCGACTGTAGTAATTCGGATCGCCCAGGACACAGACGATTGCCGTCTTGCGATTTCGCAGGGTATCCAATCCTTTTGTGATGAGTTGTGAGCCCAATCCCGAGGATTGATGATCAGGGTGAACCGCAACCGGCCCCAATAGCGCAAGTGGAGCTGGATCTTCGGCTATCGTGCAGAGACTGAACATCGCATGTCCAACCGGAACGTCCTCACTCGTGGCAACCAGTGACAGTATGCTGTCAGGCTGCTGCCACAGCTCGTTCAGCAACGGGACCAGATCTTCTTCGGGAAATGCCAGCGGGTAGAAGGCGGCTATCGCCGCTTCGTCGTCGCGGCGGCTTGTGCGTAGTGTCACGGGGTTGTTCAGTGTCGTCATGGTTTTCAGATCACTGGTTGTAAAGATAGCCGCCGTCGACCACCAGGGTTTCACCGGTAATAAAGCTAGCTCGGTCCGAGCAGAGAAATAACACCGCGTCGGCAATTTCTCCAGGCTGCCCCCAGCGTTTGAGCGCCGTCCGGTTCATCAGCTGCTCCTCGAATTCGCCCATCTGGGTGACTGGGGCGGTCATAGGGGTGGCGGTATTACCTGCGGCAACACAATTGCTGCGGATACCCAGGGGCGCCCACTGAACTGCCTGCGTGCGGGCGAGTTCGACCATCCCGGCCTTGCCAGCGCCGTAGCCGGGAACAAAGGGATTGGCCATGAAGGACGTTAGCGAAGCGATGCCAACGACGCTGGCGCCGCCGGGCAGCTCGCTGGAAGTCAGTTTTGACAGGCAGGCATCTGACAGATTGTGTCCCGCGATGAGGTGAACCCGCACCATTTCTTCAAAGACATCTATAGCGCTGCCGTCAGTGCCTGCAAACTTAACATTGCCGGCATTGTTGATCAGTATGTCGAGTTGTTCGAGGCTGTCTGCCACTGAGACAATTTCTTCATTGTCGGTGACACGCAGCTGTCGATAGTCGAACCGGCTCAAATCCTCGTCATAGTCCGTGGCGGCCGAGCGAGTGCCGGTAATGGTCACTGTCGCGCCGGCCTCGGCGAAGGCGCTTGCAGTGGCCAGGCCAATGCCGCTGGTGCCGCCCGTTACCAGTACAGAGGCGTCGGAAAAGTCATAAGACGCAGTCGCAGTAGCCAAGTTAGACCTCCTGCCTTACGGGGAATGCATCGAAGTAGAACTGGAATCGCGCCCGAAGTTGTTCCGCACTGACGCCAAAGTCCCCTTCGAGATCGTAGACGATTCTTCCGTGCTTGCCCCTGGGATGTGAGGCGATGAAAGACGCCATCTCATCGCGGGCACCGGCGTTGAGTTCCAGTCCGGCGAGGCGGTAAATCTCCGCAACGGTGCCCATGTCATCAGCCATGAAGTCATGAAACGGTACGTCGATACTCTGGTGCGCGGGAAGCCGCTGACGGGTTTCCACACAGCGGGAGAGTAGGTGGTGCACGCGGTCACTCCAGTATTGTGCCAGCTCGTCCATCAGGATGCGCTTGCGATTCATGCGCTGGCCATAGGCGAGCATGGTGATGGTTGACTGGATGACCGACACCGGGTCGCGATGGGTGACCACGAAGGTCGCGTCCGGGAATACGGCTTGCAACTCGGGGATGTTTTCGAGATGCATGGGGGATTTGAGCACCCAGCGTCGCGGCCAGTCCCGGGGTTGCTGGAATTGCAGAATTTTCAGCACGGTCCGCATGTATTCGTAGTGCGGTAGCTGCGGCATCGCCAGGTAGTGGTCCCGGTAGCGTGGAGAATGGGTGAACCATTCGAAGTTGTAAGACGCGAAGTTAGGCAGCATCAACTCGATTTCTTCGTTGATGTGGTCCGGGTCCATCGGGTGCATGGCAGCCAGGTGCGGCACCGTCTGCTGCATCATTTCCCAGGCGTCGGCGCAGCGCTGGTAACGGGGATCGGTGCCGCCTGACAGGGCCACCTCGCCGGGAGTCGGCACGGGTTCGTAGCTTTCCCAGAGCGGCATGGCGCGCAGTCGCGAATCAGCCGCCAGGAGATTCAGCAAGTGGGTGGTGCCGGTACGCGGCAAGCCGATAACGATAATCGGCTCTTCGATGGTTTCTTCGTGAACCTCCGGGTGCCGATTCAGCACGTCCTGTATCAACAGCCTGTTTCTCGCGTAGCCCAGCAGGCGATTGCGCAGGCCGAAGCGGCCTATGCCGGTCAGCCCTTCGTCCGCGTTCCATTCATCGCAGATCAACGCCAATCGCTCCCTGAAATCGTCGGGACCATAGTCAGTCAGTCCCAGTGCTGCGGATGCTTCTTCCAGGATGCCGTCAGGTGAAAAATCCGTGGTCAGCGACTCGCCGAACGCCAGCACAGACCGCTGAAACTCGTTAAGTTCTGGGTGTGCCAGGTCTTTAATGTGTATGTCAGTCATGGAGTGTGCGATCAGACCTTCAGCGAGCCGGTGTGGCCACCCTTGAGCAACTTGATCTGGTTCTGTAGCCAGCCTTCCAGCCAGAAATTTCCAGTGTGGCAAAAAGTCCGCGCGTCTGTGAGCAGTGCTTCGTGAATCTCGATGGCGAGCTCGCAAGCCTCCTGGTTGTCCGCATCAGCGCGCAAGACGATTTCCAGCAAATGTAGCGCCTGCTCCGGCTCGCGCTGGCGGTGCTTGTTACGGGCTCTGGCTACCAGTGCCTCGGCGCCTGCCAGTTCAAGCAAATCACTGTCGACGCTGGAGCGCGGTACGCTGTAGAGTTCAGTAGTGGACTGGTGTTTGAACCAGCCTGCATAGTGTTCCCAGATGGCCCGGATGCTCCAATTGAGCTTTCCATAGCCCTGTCCGACCTCGCAGTGATCGGGTAGGGAGATTGTCTGCTGCAGCGTCTCCAGGTCCATACCGTCGTTCATACCCTTTATCACCGCGTCATGGACATGGTGGATGGCATCGCGATAGGCAACGAGTTCACGCTGGATCAGATCGGCGCCCTCAACCGGGTCGTGGTGGCCGTAGAGAAGTAGCGCCGGGTTGAGATCGATAACTGTCTGTGCCGCCTGTGCGCAGGTCAACGCGTCCCTGTAGCGATCACCGCGGATCGTTACCAGGTTAGGGAAGTGACCGAAGGGGCAGCCGAACAGATTGCCCGTGAGAACGATACGGTGCTGTGGCAGCCAGACGACCAGCGAATCGTTGGTTTCTGCACCCGGTGCCGCGATGAGTTCTACATCGAGGCCGCCGAGTGTGAATTGGTAGCGGCTCTCAAACAGGGTGTCGGGGGTAGGGCGGTCCTGGCTGTTCAACTCGGTATAACCCGCGTCGGCGTAACGCTGGAAGAGCGCCAGAAATTCATCTTGAAACCGAAATGCTGATCTTTTTGCGCGGAATGCAGCCAGTCTTGCGTCGTAGGCCTGGTGCTCCGGGTTGCCCGCCTGGGCAATGCAATGAAGGCCAGGGTGCTGATCTTTGAAATACTGCACACCGCCCACGTGATCGACGTGTCCCTGGGTGAGGACGAGTTGGCTGATTTGCACTTCAGAGTGTGCCATCAGGTTGTGGTGGTGAACCGGAGCTTCGAAACCCATACCGCTGTTGACAAGAATGCCGCCATCCCGGGTTTCGATCAGGTAGACATTGGAATTGCCTTCAGACATGACGACGAAATCATTGACTCTTCGGGCCTTGCCGAACTCTGCGGGGTAGGGTGCTACCGGCCGGCTGCGGTATAGCGGTGTGCGTGTCGGATTGCTCAAGGTGTCAGCTCCCATTGGCTGGCCATGCCTGGCGTAACGCGATGGGTTTCCAGGTTGTCGTTATTCAAGGGGCGTGGCAGTAAAGAAAACCAGTAGCGTCATGTCTTCTTCCACCTCGAAAAAGGAATGCTCTGTCGTTGCGCCTACGTAGAGAAGTGAGCCGGGACCGACTGCGCGCTCTTCTTCGTCGAGGCGCATACGAGCTTTGCCACTGAGCACAAAGTAAACCTCATCCTCATCGTGGGGAGACTGCATATCCTTGCTGCCGGCGGCGAGGTGGTACACCCCGCAACTCAAAGCGGGCACGCGGAGAAATTCCTTGTACTCAACCGGGGCGCCGTTCATTGCAGCCTTGACCTGATCGAGGTCAAACACCTGCCAGTTTGGGTCACTCATGGTACTGCCTCCTGACTGCTACACCATCAAGTATCGCCCCAGTACCAGGCACCCACAAGCTGCGCCGGTTGACGGGCGCCGAGGGTTTAACTCCCTGAGCCGGAAGCCTGTGAGTGTCGCGCTAGTTTGATCGTTCCTGGTCCACGTTGGCCTGCGCTGCGGCGATACGTGCGATAGGTACCCGGTAGGGGCTGCAGGACACATAGTCGAGTCCAAGGTCATGGCAAAATCGAACAGAGCGGGGGTCGCCTCCGTGCTCGCCGCAAATGCCGTACTTGATCCCTTTCTTGCGCGCGCGAGATTCGCTAATGGCCATTTCCATCAGGCGCCCTACAGCTCGCTGGTCCAGCGACACGAAAGGATCGCTCTCGATCAGTTTTCGCTCCAGGTATTGAGGGATGAATCGGCCCGCGTCATCGCGACTGAAACCGTAGGTCATCTGGGTGAGGTCGTTGGTGCCAAAGCTCATGAATTCCACCGCCGGCGCGAGTCGGTCGGCCCCCAGGCAAGCGCGGGGAGTTTCCATCATGGTGCCGATCTTGTAGGTCAGCGAGACGGATTTTTCCTTGAGGGCCTTGTGAATGCCGTGGTCGATAATCTCGGAAATCAGCCTGATCTCGCGCACGTTCACAACCAGCGGAATCATAATTTCGGGGAAAGGTTTGTAGCCTTGTTCGGTGGCCTCAACTGCCGCGCCAATGATGGCGCGAACCTGCATGGCGGTGATCTCCGGGTAAACCACCGACAGGCGGCAACCGCGGAAACCCAGCATTGGATTCACTTCGCTCAGGTGCTCGGCCGAGTCACGTATTGCCTGGGCGGGCTTGTCTAATCGTTGTGCCAGCGCCGAGATGTCTTCCTCGGTATGCGGGAGGAATTCATGCAGCGGCGGATCCAGCAGGCGAACGGTGACGGGCAGGCCGTCCATCACCTTGAACAATGCGAGCATGTCCGCGTGCTGGAACGCCAGGAGCTGCTTGAGATATTTTTTCCGCTCCTTTTTGGTATCCGACAAGATCATGGCGCGCATCAGGTCAATACGCTCGCTGTCAAAGAACATGTGTTCAGTGCGACACAGCCCGATACCTTCGGCGCCCAGTTCCCTGGCCTTGGCGGCGTCCTCGGGGGTTTCGGCATTGGCGCGCACTTTCAGTTTGCGATGTTTATCGGCCCACGACAGCAAGATCTGAAAGTCCTCGCTGGAACTGGCTTCCGTTTTGGGAATGTCACCCAGCATGACCTCACCTGCCGTGCCATCAAGCGTTATAACGTCTCCGCGGCGAATGGCAATGCCGTCTTGGGTGGTTGCGGTGCCTGCTTCGTAGTCGATGCTCAGTCCACCGGCACCAGTGATCGCGCAGACCCCCATGCCCCTGGCGACCACTGCTGCGTGCGATGTCATGCCGCCCAACTCGGTGAGAATGCCCTCAGCGACTTTCATGCCGTGGATATCCTCCGGCGTGGTTTCCCGTCGCACCAGGATGACGGCGGTGCCATCACTATTAACCGCGACGGCCTCGTCGGCAGAGAACACCACGCGTCCGGTGGCGCCGCCGGGGCTGGCGGGCAAGCCAGTGGCGACCGGGTCCGTCTTGGCAGCAGGGTCAACCATGGGGTGGAGGAACGCTTCCACGTGCTCGGGCGAGACCCGCATGAGGGCTTCTTTCTCGGAAATCAGTTCCTCACGCACCATGTCCACGGCGATCTTGATAGATGCACGGCCGGTGCGTTTGCCACTGCGGGTCTGCAGCATGTAAAAACGACCTTGCTGGACGGTAAATTCTATGTCCTGCATGTCGCGGTAATGCTCTTCAAGTAACGCCTGGGTGCGGTAGAGCTCATCGTAAACGTCAGGAAGCCGGTTGCGCAGGGATTCAATCGGTTGCGGTGTGCGAATCCCGGCCACCACGTCCTCGCCTGCGGCATTGAACAGGAACTCGCCAAAGAAGCTGCGTTCCCCGGTGGAAGGATTTCGGGTAAAGGCGACACCGGATCCTGAATCTTCGCCAAAGTTACCAAACACCATGGCCTGTACGTTGACCGCCGTGCCCAGCGTCACCGGAATATTGTTCATTTCACGGTAAACGTTTGCCCGGGGCGTGTGCCAGGACAGAAATACCGCTTCAACGGCCAGTTTCAACTGCTCGAAGGGGTCCTGCGGGAAGTCGGTGATGCCCTTGAATATCTCAATGATGGCCTGCCAGTCCTCCGCAGACATGTCGGTGTCCAGCGATTTACCGTGCTTGCTCTTGTACTGGCTTATCTCGTGTTCAAACTTCTCGCCATCGACGTCAAGAACGACGTCCGCGAACATCTGGATGAAGCGGCGATAGCTGTCGTAGGCAAAGCGGGGATTATCGGTTTTGCGCGCCAGGCCCGCGGCAATTTCGTCATTGAGTCCCAGGTTGAGAATGGTGTTCATCATCCCGGGCATGGACACAGGCGCGCCGGACCGGACCGAAAACAGCAGGGGGTTCTCAGGATCTCCGAAGCGCGCGTCCATCTGTTTTTCTACAAGATCCAGCGCTACGCGGTATTCCTGCTCTAGCAGATTGGGCAGTTTATTGCCCCCTTCGAAGAATTCGCGGCAGGTCGGTGTGGTGATGACGAAACCAAAGGGGACGGGTAGCCCCAGGTTAGTCATTTCACAGAGATTGGCGCCTTTGCCACCGAGTAACTCGCGGTCGTCCTTGCTGCCCTCGTTGAACAGGTACACGCGCTTGGCCATGAAGGCTCCCTTATATCAGCCATGGTTGGGGTGCCGGCGAGTATAGCTGCTAACGACACCCGTCGGAAAACCCGTTCGGGGATCGCCTGATTGAGCCGATCAGCGGGTCTGCAGGATGTCGATGAGTCTTTCCAGTTCCGTTAATTCGGCGGTAGCTGGCACCATGAATAATTCCTCACAGCCGGCGGCTTCGGCATTGTCCAGTGCCTGTAGGATAGCGTCCGCAGAGCTGCGGTGAACGGACTCGGCCATCATGGTGGCGATTTCCGGACCTGCGATGGCGAGATAGTCATAGACATAGTCGTACAGTTTTTGCTGTCCATCGTCGGCCAGCGTGTACCAGAAGCCGCCGAGGCGGTAGGGCGCCCGGGTTCGGCCCGCCTGTTCCCAGGCCTGGTCCATCATGGCGAACGTATTTGCCAGCTCGGTTTGCTCGCCGTTTCCCGACCAGGCATAGAGGCCGTCAGCCCAGTTTGCGCATCGGGCGATGCTTTTGGGTCCCATTGCGCCAGCCAGCAATCTAGGCCCGCCACTGGTCGTTGGGGTAGGTCCTATCGGACCGGCTCCAGGAACGATTTCTTCCCCAGCCCAGACTTGTTTCATCGTGGCGATCTGTCGATCCATTCGTCCGTAACGCCCCTTGAAGGAAGCCCCTACCGCTTCATAGTCCTTCTCCCTGCCCCCGTAACCAACCGATATCTGCTTGACCCTGCCTCCGGACAGTATGTCCAGGGTGGCCACTTCCTTGGCAACGCGTGTGGCATTGTGCATGGGAAGGACATAGAGCGTTGGCGTGATCTCTACGCGCTTGGTAACGGCTGCGGCAGCGGCGAGTACCACACGCATATCGTAGCTGGGGCCATGGATGCGCTCGCCGCAGGACACTGAGTGGAAGGGTCCTTCCTCGACGAGGCGAAACCAGGCCTGGTAGTCGTCCCGGGTGAGACCGGCTTTCATGTAGGGGAGGCAAATTCCGATTTTCATGGTGCTGACCGTTGAGTTCTGATGGCCATAGCTTAGCGTTATGGTGAGTGGCGCGCGTACAGAATCGTGAACCATTATCACCAAACTCGCATTCGTGAGCCGGATCTGCCCCCGGTTGCTTTCGAGTGTCGCTCTGTGCCGTTACTGTCTTGCGCCAACGGGAGGATGTCACGATGAAAATTGACGGACCATTTTATGCACGCCTCGGTGAGGCTGCCGCGGAGGCCACAAGGCTGTCGGGTATCGGGTACGACGGTGTTTACACGCTGGAAGGTAGCTGGGATCCGTTCCTGCCGCTGGCGATTGCCTCGGAGCACGCGCCGGGGATGGATATTGCGACGGGCATCGCGGTGGCGTTCCCCCGGAACCCCATGCACCTGGCCTACCAGGCCTGGGATCTTCAGACCTTCAGTGGTGGACGGTTTCTGCTGGGGATTGGTTCCCAGGTGAAAGCCCATATCGAAAAGCGATTTGGTACCGAGTTCGATCCACCGGCAACGCGTATGCGCGATTATGTTCTGGCTCTGAAGGCGATCTTCGACTGCTGGCAGAACGACGCAAGGCTGGACTACCGCGGTCGCTTCTACCAGCACACGCTGATGACGCCCATGTTCAATCCGGGGCCCAATGAATTTGGGCCTCCCCCGATTATGCTGGGCGCGCTGGGTCCCAAAATGACCGAGGTGGCGGGAGAGGTGGCCGACGGGTTGATTGTGCACCCGTTTAATAGTCGACCATTTTTGGAAGAGCGAGCTTTGCCTGCCGTGCTCAAGGGTTTGGAGAAGAGTGGTCGGCCCCGGGAGGATTTCATCCTGCAGATCAATGCTATTGTCATTACGGGAGAGAACGAGGCGGCTATTGAAGCAGCCACAGACAGCGTGAAACAGCTGCTGGGATTCTATGCTTCCACGCCGGCTTATCGCCCGCCAATGGAAGCGGTAGGTTACGGCGACCTCCAGCCGACTTTGAACACCCTGTCCAAAGAGGGCCGCTGGTCTGAGCTAGCAGATTATATCGACGACGATTTTGTCGAGGCGTTTTGTACCCGTGGAACACCGGACGAGGTCCCTGCGATGCTGAAGGCCCGTTACGGCGATGCGGCCGACCGGCTGGCTATTTACGCGCCCTACGCAGCGTCCGATGAACTGTGGCGCACAGTTATCGCCGAACTGAAGGCCGACTGAGCGCATTTGTCACGAATATTGGCCGCAGGGTTTGCTCACTCCGCTTCAGGAGTTGACTAGCATTATGGCCAGATAGAGATTAGCAAGGAATTCAGCCATGGATATCCAGTTCAACGCGGAACAAATAGCCCTCAGGGACGAGCTTCGCGCCTATTTTGAAAAGTTGATGACCCCACAGCTGCGAGCGGAATGCGAGCGCGATATGGGCGAGGGAGGCGGACCGCTCTGGCGTGGGGCCCTGCGGCAAATGGGTAAGGACGGCTGGATTGGCGTTGGTTGGCCTGAAGAGTGGGGCGGCCGCGGCATGTCGCCGCTGGAGCAGTTCATCTTCGTGGAAGAGGTGATGCGAGCTGGTTACCCCTTCCCGTTCCTGACGACCGAGAGTGTGGGGCCAATCCTGGCCGAACACGGTAACGATTTCATCAAGCAGACCTTTGTACCCAAAATTCTTGCCGGCGAGATGCTGATCTCTATCGGCTATTCGGAGCCCGGTGCAGGCACTGACCTTGCCAGCCTCAAAACCAGCGCGGTCAGGGATGGTGACGACTGGATTATCAACGGGCAAAAGATGTGGACTTCGCTGGCACATTTTTGCGACTACACCTGGCTGGCAGTGCGAACCGACCCCGATGCACCAAAGAAGCATAAGGGTATTTCCATGTTCCTGGTGCCAAACTCCGATCCTGGCTGGAGCTGCACGCCGGTGCACACCATCGGTGGTGTACGTACCAATGCCACCTATTACGACAACATCCGCGTCAGCGATGATTATCGAGTGGGTGAACTCAATGGCGGCTGGAAGCTGATTACCAGCCAGTTAAACCGGGAACGCCTCAGCCTGATCAACTTCGGCCCCGCGTCACTGTTGTTCAACGAGGTGGTGCAGTGGACGCGAACCACCGAACTGCCGCGCGGTGGCAAAGTCATAGATCAGCCCTGGGTGCAGCACAATCTTGCACGCTGCCGGGCGACTATCGAGTGCATGAAACTCATCGTTTATAAGCAATCCTGGGCAATGACCGAACAGACCCTGGATATGGCGGACGCGTCCGCCGCGAAGGTGTTCGGATCGGAAGCATTCATCGAGGTCTATCGCTTGCTGGGTGAAATTCTCGGCCAGGAGGCGGTGCGGCGAGACGGCGCGGACATGACCGTGGTGGGGAAAAAGCTGGAACGACTCTACCGGCTGGGTTCCATCATCACCTTCGGTGGCGGCACCAATGAAATTCAGCGGGACATTATTTCTGCGGCGGGGCTGTGGATGCCTCGTGCGGCGCGCTAGGAGAAACTCATGGACTTTGGATTTTCAGAAGAACAGCGCGAAGTACAGGCCCTTGCCAAGCAGATACTGGGTGAGCAGGTGACCGCGGAAAAACTCGCCGCCTATGACGAGTACGCAGAACCGCGGCTGGACCGTGAGCTCTGGCAACAGCTGGTATCTGCTGGCTTGCCCAATGTTGCGGTTGAAGAGGCTTACGGTGGTATGGGTTTCGGCTTCATGGAGCTTGCCCTGCTGATGGAAGAGGCGGGCAGAACTATTGCGCCTGTGCCCCTGGCACAGCACTGTGTTTCAGCGTTGTTGCCCATTCAGCGGTTTGCTCCCGACGCGGTCAAAGAAGAGGTCTTGTCCGCGGCCACGCGGGGAGAGGTGTTATTGACGGCGGCGATGCTTGAACACCTCAATGACGACCCCGCCACCCCGCTGGTGACCACGGCGACTCGAGAGGGTGACGCCATGCTGCTAAACGGGGCCAAGCGCGCAGTCGCCTACGCCGCGGAGGCGGACGCCATTCTTGTAGCCGCTGCCATTGGCGATGATGTCGCTGTAGCCCTGGTGCCGAGTACTGCTGAGGGGGTGACTCTGGCGCCCATACAGTCCACAGCCTTCGAGCCCCAGTATGACCTGACCCTGGATAATGTGCGGGTAGAAGAATTGGGCGTAATTGCCTGGTCGGGCGGCGCCGAGATCATGGCCTGGGCGGCGCAGCGAACGGTCGCCGCACTGTGTGCGCACCAGGTGGGCGCCACTGACTATGCTATGCGCCTCTCAGCCAGTTACACCTCGGAGCGCCAGCAATTCGGTGTGCCGGTGGCCACGTTCCAGGCGGTGGGGCATCGCATGGCAGACTGCTATATCGATATCGAGTGTCTTCGGCTGACCACGTACCAGGCGGCGTCTTTGCTGGATGCGGAGGCGGAGGCGAGTACCGAGCTGTCGATTGCCAAGATCTGGGCAGGCGACTGTGGCCATCGGGTCAGCTACGCCACACAGCATGTGCACGGCGGCACCGGCATTGACAGGGATTATCCCCTGTGGCGCTACTGCCTCTGGATGCGGCATAACGAGATGACGCTGGGCAGCAGCACGGTACACCTGGCCGCATTGGGTGAAAACATCGCCGCGGGAGGCGCGTTGTTCAAGTGATCACGCCGCGTTCCCTGAGGGAGGAAATCTCCGCCTCGCTGTAACCGGCGCTGATAAGCACTTCTTCATTGTGCTCGCCCAATCTGGGCGGGTGGCGGTGTAGCGACGGTGGCGTTTCCGACAGGTGGCCCGGATAGCGGACATAACGCAGCGTGCCGGCTTCCGGGTGGGTCGCGTCGAATACGGTGCGGTTGTGCTTCACCTGAGGATCTTCCACAAATTCGCGAATGCTCTTGATTGGACCGAAGGGGACACCTGCTACATCGAGCTTGTGCAGTAAGTCCTCGGTAGACCACTGGCGGATGACCTCTCCCATTGCATCCAGCCAGGGCTTCATGTCAGCGATACGTTCCCCGACATTGCGACAGCCCTCCTTGTCGAGTAGCTCCTCACACTGCAGCGCGGCGCAGAACGCAGAGAAGTGATTGTCCTGCAGCGCCATTCCCACCACATAGCCGTCAGCTGTTTCCCAGGTCCGCAGCAGTGCCAGCGGTTCCGGATCAGGCAGTTCACTGGGAATAAAAGTGTCCACGCAAATCATGTCGGCGAGGGAGTTTGCGGCGTAGGCATCGATCATCGGCACATCAACGCGTTGCCCCTTGCCGGTGCCGTTGATGCCGTCTCGTGCGTAGAGCGCGGCCATGGCCGCTCCCGCTGCCGTAGTGGCCGTTGTCTTGTCGACAATCGCCGATTGAATCAGCTGTGGCTTTTCGCCAAATGCCTGCCCCTGCAGTGGAGCCATGCCCACCAGGCCTTGCGCGAGCATGTCGTAGGCGGGCCGGTGAGCATAGGGGCCGTCGCGGCCATACCCGGTGATGGACACATAAATAAGGCGCTCATTGATGGGCCTGAGGTCGTCGTAACCAATACCAAGACGGTCGGGAACGCCGCCGCGAAAATTCTCTACCAGAACATCTGCATCCCTTGCCAGCCGTCGGATCGCCTCCACGCCTTCGGCTTGTTTCAGGTCGATGCTGAGACTGCGCTTGTTCCGATTCATCTGGCAGTAGTAGCCGGTTAATCCCGAGTTTTGGGGCGGCGCCATCCAGCGTGCCACTTCACCGTGCAGCGGCTCTACTTTGATCACGTCTGCACCGAGGTCGCCGAGTTGCTGGCTGCACAGAGGGCCGGTTATCTGGGTGGTTATGTCGATGACGCGAAGGCCCCGAAGCGGGCCGGGAGGCTGCTCGCCAAGTTTGATGTCCACCAAGAATGCTCCTGTGCTTCGTTCCTGTTCAGCATAGAGCTAGCTTGCGATGGCTACCAGCTATTCGCGGCGTCTGCCGATGGTGTGTGTTCGACTGTTTGCGGCAGTTAGTCAACTTGTACCGGGCCGGTGCCTGGCCTGTGATAGTTTTCAAATACACGCGTAGTGCACCGACTGAAGGCCTTCAATACGCGACGTAACTACCCGTCCGACTACGCCGGCTCTCTGGAGCGACTCCACGCCGGCCTGCATCAGGAGGAATAGGATGGCAGTGCTGTTGTTCGAAAAACGTGGCCAGGTCGCCTGGCTCACATTGAATAGACCCGAGCACAAAAACCTGCTCAACGGGGAGTTGTTCGTTGCGATGGCGGATGCCTGGGAAGAAGTGCGTGGCGATGACGACATCCGAGCGGCTGTGCTGACAGCAGCCGGTGATGAGGACTTTTGCTGTGGCGGTGACCTGGCAGAGGTGATTCCGTTGTGGACCGGGTCAAAGCAGCCCTCGAACGCTGTAGAACAGCGACTGATCGATGATCCCATGATCGCGGACAGGGTGATGCTGAAAGCAGAGCCTCTCTATAAGCCCATCATCGCGGCAGTCAATGGGCGCGCGCTGGGCGGCGGCACCGAACTGCTGCAGGCTACCGACATTCGCCTGGCCGCGGACACGGCTACTTTTGCCTTGCCAGAACCACGTTCGGGCATTGTCCCGGGAGCCGGGTCCATGGTTCGGCTCGCGCGACAGTTACCCTATGCCCACGCGATGAAGATCCTGCTGACGGGCGAGCCCATCGGTGCGGAACAGGCGATGGCGATGGGGCTGGTCTCCGAAGTGGTTCCCGGGGCTGACCTGCTCACCAGGGCTGAAGAGCTGGCTGCCAAAGTGTGCGGCCAGGCGCCCCTGGCGCTGCAGGCGATTAAGCGCACGGTGCTGGACACGCACACACTGCCGTGGGCGGATGCCTTTCGCTTTGAGATGGAGCAGGCGGGTGCCGTCATGATGACGCAGGACGCTCGCGAGGGGCCGCGAGCCTTTCGGGAGAAGCGGGAACCAGAGTTCAAGGGAGAGTGAGCGTGAGCGGTCGTGGTGGTCAAACGCCGGTTCTGGTGGGTATCGGTGTCTCGCAGCGCAAAGAGCAGGATTGGCGTCAGGCCCTGGAGCCGGTTGCGTTGATGACCGAGGCCGCCCGGGCAGCCTACGATGACGCCACCAGCCCGGCACTTGCGTCGCTCACCGGCAGGGTGATCGTGCCTGAGGGGCTGTGGTCGTACGGCGATCCCGCCAGAACAGTGGCCGATGCAATTGGCGCGGATGCCGCTCGCACGACGCTGGTCAAGTTAGGTGTACTGCAGCAAACCGGCATCGCCCTTGCCTGTGAATCTATTCGAGACGGTGAGTGTGAGTCGGCACTGGTCGTGGGTGGCGAGGCGCGATTTCGTGCGCTGCGCGCAACCATCGCCGGGGAGGAAGCCCCGGAATCTTCGGATGAGCGCGAGCCGAATGACGCCCTGGTGCCTGAAGAGGAGTTTTACCTCCCCGAGGAAACCGGGTCTGGCCTGGGCTACATGCCCGTCAACTATTACGCCTTGATGGAAAGCGCCTACCGGCATGCCAGAGGTTGGTCGGTAGCAGAGGGCAGGGACCGGGTCGCCCGCCTGTACAGTCGATTCAGTGAAATTTCTGCCGGCAATCCACATGCCTGGAAACCCGGTATCGTCAATGCCGAGGTAATACGAAATGCCAGCGAGAAGAATCCCATGCTCGCGTTTCCCTATACCAAACTGCATAACACGTCCTGGAATGTAGACCAGGCAGGCGCCCTGGTGCTCTGCAGCGAATCCCTTGCCGATCGACTGGGCATTCCGCGGTCGAAACGGGTCTATCCGCTGGGTAGCGCCCAGTGCGAACAGATGCTCAGCGTGGCATTACGAAAACATCTTGATGTGGTTCCGGGGGTCGCTGCTGCTGGTGAGGCGCTCTCCGGTGCGTTGGGCTTTCCCTTGTCAGAGGTGGACCTGGTCGATCTCTACAGCTGTTTCCCGGTAGCTGTGCTTGCCTACGCGACCGAACTTGGCATGTCGCTGGACCGCGATCTTACGGTGACCGGCGGTATGCCCTTCGCCGGAGGCCCCTTAAACAACTATGTGATTCAGGCCACTTGCCGGATGGCTCAGATGCTCCGAGACAAGCCCGGCGCCCGGGGGTTGGTCAGTTCTGTTTCCGGCCTCCTCACCAAGCAGGGTCTGGGCGTCTGGGGTTCATTCGCGCCAGAGAGACCTTTTGTGCAGGTTGACGTTACCGGCGAGGTTGAACGCTCCAACCCGCCGGTTGAAGTGATCCCTGCCTACGATGGCAGCGCGACAGTAGCGGGTTACACGGTGGTGTACAGCCGAGGGGAGCGACAGCGAGGCATCGCGATGCTGGATACCCCCGACGGTCAGCGTGTCATTGCCTGGACTGACAGCGAGCAGCAAATGGCATTACTGGAGCAGCACGATTGGTGCGGTAGGCAGGTGACCTGTCAGGGAGACCAGTTACTACTGCCTGCGAGTTGGTGATTACGCCGGGCTCCGGGTCAGGTAATTTCGAAGCCATCGACCGGCAGGTGAACGTGAACAGTGCCCAGGTCGTCGGTTTCGCGCGCCACCACGTAACGCTGCGCGCTTACGCCGACCAGTGTCCCCTCGGTGGCGTCAAGGGCGTAGTCAGCGGGCTGAATGCTGACACGCTGGCCAATTCGTGAGTCGCCACTCATAGTATCCGGCACCGCCCGGGGTTCAGCGTCCCGCGCTGCGGCCAGGGCATCTTCGATGCTGCCGG
>Ga0213866_10001292_pt1 | contig 18742 bp, 20 predicted proteins | sample PICome_11_FD_160079 | JGI IMG/M metagenome (GOLD analysis project Ga0213866, IMG submission 160079) | Coastal seawater microbial communities near Pivers Island, North Carolina, United States - PICO284 | ecosystem: Environmental > Aquatic > Marine > Coastal | place: USA: North Carolina...
CCACGGTGTTTTTCCTGGGCGCCCTTGCCGCCATGCAGTTCGTTCGCCGCTGAGGCGGTCCTTCCTCTCCAGCCATGCAACGCACCCCCAATCCCAATAATTTGCCGGTCGAACTGAACCGCACCAGTCTCTTTCTTGGTTTGCTGTTCGTGTTCACGATTGGCATCCTCTTCTCGAGTTATTTCTTTAACTAATCCCTGTTCACGTCACCAGGAGAGCCCCCGATGAGCGGCAAGAAATCCAACCTGCCTGACGGCCGGATTCCCGACCGTCTCCCCGATGGCCGCCCGGCTGTGGCCTGGCGCTCCCGCTGGACCGAAGGGGTGCTCCCCCTCTGGCTTGTTGCTACGGCCGGCGGCATGGCTGTGATTTTTGTGGTGGGATTGTTCTTCTATGGCGCCTATGTGGGCGTGGGTTCCGCCTGAACCTCTCCCGGCAGCTCCCATGCCTGGTTTGCGCTCCCCGCTTGATGTCCTAGGCCGTTGCTTAAGAAGCGCCAGCTGCTCAACAATTCCTGGCTTTCCACGCTGACGGGAGTTTTGCTCAACGGCTATGGAGAATTGGTGCGCTGCACCTCACGGATTCGGTATGAAGCCGATCCAGCCGTTGATCGCCTGTTGGCAGAGGCCCAAGCGCCAGTCATTTATGCAATCTGGCACTGCCACGTTTTTTTCTTGCCCCTTGTGCGGCTGTATGGACGCAAGCCCCTGGCAGTGCTCCTCAGCTCCCATCGGGATGCTCGGATTGTGGGTGTGGCGGCCCGAATGCGTGGATTTGAGCTCGTTGAAGGGTCGTCCACCCGCGGCGGCACCAGGGCCTACCGGCAGTTGTTGGCCTGCTTGCGCCGGGGGGATTCGGTCTGCATGACGCCCGATGGCCCCAAGGGTCCACCCTTGAAACTCAAAGCAGGGATTGTGCAACTTGCCCAAATGTCTGGTTGTGCGGTCGTGCCTGTGGCTGCGGCCAGCAGTCGGATGCGGAGGATCAAAACGTGGGACCGCACAGTTTTGCCTTTGCCTTTTGGGCGTTGCCTGCTAGCGCTGGGTGCTCCGATCTTCATCAATGCTGAGGGCCCCCTGGATGATCAGCGGGAACTCCTGACCGAGGCTCTCCATGAGACAGGTGATCGTGCTGTCGCCCATCTCTTCCTGGGGCGATGAACGCTGGCGCGGTGAGGGCCAGCGCCTTGCTTGGGCTGGTGCGGCTAACTGCCCTGCTGCTCACCCCGCTGATCTTGGCCGTGCTGATCTGCCGCCTGCTGCAGGGCAAGGAGGATCCCCGTCGCTGGGGCGAACGACTGGGTTTCAGTTTGCGCCGCCGCCCTCCAGGCCAGTTGGTGTGGCTGCATGCCGCCAGTGTGGGTGAACTGATCAGCCTGGTGCCTTTGCTGCAGCAGTTGGATGGGGCACAGGGGCCAAACCTGCTGCTGACCACCGGTTCGCGAAGCTCGGCCGAGCTGGCAAGCCGCTGCCTGGGGATTGGGGTGGTGCATCAGTTTGTGCCCCTGGATCACTGGCTGAGCTTTGCCCTGTTTCGCCGCCATTGGCGGCCTGATTTAGGGGTGCTGGCAGAAGCTGAACTGTGGCCTGAGCTGATCCATGCCATGGCCAGGCCGATGCTGATCAACGCCCGCATGAGTGAGCGTTCCTTTCGGAGCCACCATCGCCACCCTTGGTTCGCTGCCTGGTTGCTGGGACGATTCCAGGTCTGTTTGGCCCAGTCTCGCCAGGATGCTGAACGCTTTTTGCGTTTGGGTGCCCGCGATGTGCGAGTCGTGGGTTCAACGAAGCGCGATGCGGATCCCCCCCGGGTGGATGCAGCGATCGTGTCAAGGCTGATCGATGCATTCGCCTCCCGTCCGGTGCTGCTGTTAGCCAGCAGCCATGCCGGAGAGGAGGCCGAGCTGATCGCGGCCTACCCGCACCTTCGACGCAGGCTTCCAGGCCTGGCCCTGTTGCTTGTGCCCCGTCACCCGCAGCGGGCGCATCAGGTTGCTGCGGCTGCGGCCCGCGATGGTCTAGCCGTGGGCTGCTGGAGCGCGCTTGGCGGCGTTCTCCCCCAGGAATCTTTTGATGTTGTTGTGGCCGATCGGATTGGTGAGATGGGTGCTTGGATCCAGGTTTGCCGCCTTGTGGTGATGGGGGGCAGTTTGGGGTTGGGGGGCCGGCCGGTGGGAGGCCACAATCCGCTTGAGCCGCTGCGGCTCGGTCGTCCGGTGCTGTGTGGCCCCGACATGGCCAATTTCGCCGATCTCACTGAGGAGCTCAGTGACACAGGTTGGTTGCGTCAATGCGCCGATCTCGATCAGCTTTGGCAGGCGGTGGCGACGCACCCGGCATGGGACGCCTTGCCTGAGGGGCCACCGCCCGAGCTCCAGGGCCCCACCCGACTGATCGCCGAGCTGATTCGAACCGCGTTGATCCGCGTCGAGCCAGGGTCCTGATGTTGCTGGCCACCCCCCGTTTCTGGTATCACCGCCGACCCAGCCTGGTGGCCCGCCTGCTGCAGCCCCTGGGCTGGTTGTATGGCTTGGGTGTGCGATGGCATCGCCGCTGCACCCGCCCACGGCGGCTTCCCGTGGCCGTGGTGTCGGTTGGCAACATCACCCTGGGGGGCACAGGCAAGACACCACTGGTGATCGCCCTGGCCCAGGAGCTGCAGCGGCGTGGCCGCTCCGTGGCGGTGCTCTTGCGGGGGTATGGGGCGGAGAGTCGCCGGCCCAGAATGGTGAGCTACGACGATGGCGCGACCCTGGTGGGGGATGAAGCTTTGGAAATTCAGCAAGCCCTGCCAGGCGTTTCCGTGTGGGTTGGACGGGACCGGCTGGCCGGTGGGGCGGCTGCGATCAGCGCCGGTGCCGATCTGCTGCTTCTCGATGACGGGCTCCAGCACTGGCGCCTGGCCCGTGACTGTGACATCAGCGTGCTTGATCGAGGCCATGGCCTGGGCAATCGACTGGTCTTCCCCGCGGGCCCGCTGCGGGAGCCCGCTGATCAGCTCGCCCGTGCCGATCTGCTTGTGCTTTCAGGCACGGATTGCCGCCCTGGCGGCGTTGGGCTCTGGGGCTCGAACGTCGATTCAGGATTGGCGCCGCCGCCGTCAGGTTGGCCGGCGCTGAAGCCCTGCTTCCACCTAACTGGCTGGATCGACCCTCCTGAGCGGCTGCTCGGTGAGCCCCTGCTTGCCTTCTGCGGCATTGGCCTGCCTGAAAAGTTCTTTGTGGCCCTGCGACAGGCGGGTCTGACGCTGGCCGCCACGGTTGGCTTCCCTGATCACCACCCCTATGCTGCCGACGAACTCGAGCGCTTAGGGCACCGTGCCGAAGCCCATGGCGCCACGTTGGTGACCACCCTGAAGGATTGGCAGCGTCTACCCGACGAATGGGCTGGGCGGGTCGTGGCCCTCCCCCTTGTGCTGGATACCCAGGTCGTGGCGGAGATCGCCTCAGCGGCCCTTGCCCAGGTGGAAATCACCCGGGTTGGAACCGCCCTATGACCGTGTTCCCTGCCCGGGCGTGCCGGGTCCTGCTCGTGGCTGGCGAGGCTTCTGGCGACCTCCATGGGGGCCATCTGGTCAGGGAGCTTCGCCAGCGCTGCCCCGCCGCAGAGGTGGTCGGTGTGGGTGGAGCCGAGCTGCATGCAGCCGGCATGGAGATTTTGGTGGATGTGAACAGGCTCTCGGCAGTGGGCTTGGTGGAGATCGTCGGGAGCATTCCGCGCCACTGGCGCGTGATGCGCCTGCTTAAGCAGCAGATGGAGCGGCATCGCCCCGATCTGGTGGTGCTGGTGGACTACCCAGGTTTCAACCTGTTTGTGGCCAGGGAGGCCCATCGCCGCGGCATTCCGGTGTTTTTCTACATCGCTCCTCAGGTTTGGGCTTGGGGGAAGGGGCGGGCGCGTCGCATGGCTGGCTTTATCGACCGGCTGGCGGTGATCTTTCCCTTCGAGGAGGCCATCTTCAATGGCCATGGCCGCCAATTTGCGAGCTACGTGGGTCACCCCCTGCTCGATGGCCTGGTGGTGAGCAGCGATCGGGCCGCCACTCGCCAACGCTATGGTTTCGACCCTGGTCAGCCGCTGGCTGTGCTGATGCCTGGCAGCCGCCGCAGCGAGGTGCGTTTGCTGTTGCCGGCGATGCTGCGGGCGGCGGAGCTGCTCAAGCGGGAAGGCTGGCAAATCGCCCTCGTCCAGGCGCCCACCGTTCCTGAGAGTTACCTGAGTCAGGTCGCCGGCGGCAGGCTGATGGTGCCGCTGATCAGGGGCGACACGTACAACCTGCTGGCGGCAGCAGATGCCGGCCTGATCGCCTCCGGCACCGCCACCCTGGAAGCGGCCCTGCTGGGTTGCCCTCCCGTGATTGTGTATCGATTCTCCTGGTTCACCTATTGGCTGGCCAGGTTGGTGATCGGACTGCGCTCGATGGGGTTGCCGAATGTGGTGCTTGGGCGGGCGGCCTTCCCAGAGCTGATCCAACAGCAGTTGCAGCCTGCTCTGCTGGCCAGTGCGGTGCTGGAGCTTGCTGGCCGGCGCACCCAGAATCAGCAACTGATTGGCGAGCTGCGCTCGAAGATGGGCGTGGCGGGCGCCTCTGAGCGCGCTGCAGACCTAATGCTTGAGCTGCTGCGATGAAAAGCACGTTGATGTCACGCTTTCTGGCCTACGGACGGCGTTATCTGTGGCCCCTGTTCAGTTTGGCGCTGCTGTTCAACTTTGTTTATGGGGCTTCAACGGCCTTCGTGCCGTTGGTGATTCGGTTTTTGTTTGACGAAATTCTGCCTTCCAACGATAGGGGTCGTCTTTATCTGGCCCCAGTTGTGATTGTCAGTGTGATCGCCCTACGGGCGGTGTCCCAGTTCCTGGGCACTTTCCTCACTGAATCAGTCGGGCAAAGGATCACGGCGGATCTGCGCACGGACATGGCGACAAAGGTGCTCGAGTTGCCTCAGGCCTATGTGGATCGACACCCCTCAACCGTTTTGGTATCCAGGGTCCTGACAGATGTAAACCTTGTCAAATCGGGTTTGGTGGATGGGTTCTCTTCCTTGATCAAGGACGGATTGACCCTGATCGCGCTTGTGAGCGTGGCCTTCTATCAGGATTGGCTGCTGTCACTGATCGCCTTCATTCTGTTCCCGCTGGGGGTCTATCCCGTGCTGCGGTCCTCCAAGAAGGTGCGTCATCACTCGAAGACGGGCCAGACCCGTCTGGCCCGTTTGGCGGCCTTTCTGCAGGAGTCTTTGGTGGGCTCCAGAGTCGTGAAAATCTTTGGCATGCAGGCCTACGAACTGGGTCGTTTTCAAGAGGAGAACAGGTCGGTCTTGTTCTCAGCTTTGCGCACGTCTAGGGCCAAGCTAATCAACCAGCCGCTGATGGAATTCCTGGGCGCCATCGGCTTTAGTGCGGTGTTGGTCTATGGGGGGGAGACGGTGCTGGCCGGCAGCCGAACCACCGGCAGCTTCTTCGCTTTTCTGACGTCGCTCTATCTGTGTTATGCACCCTTTAAGGGCATTGCCAGGTCTAACGCCACACTCCAACAGGGCCTCTCAGCTGCCGAGGAATTGTTTACCATCCTTGACATCGCTGCTGATCCAATCGATCCACCCCACCCCCAGCGCCTCCATGGTTTTCAGCGGGGTCTCAAAGCTGAGCAGGTGAGTTTTGGCTATGGCCAGGAGGAGGTGATCTCAAACCTTGAGCTGGAGGTGCCCTGCGGTGGAACCGTAGCTTTGGTAGGCCCTAGTGGCGGGGGGAAAAGCACGATCATTGACCTTTTTTGCCGCTTCCATGACCCGCAGCAGGGCCAAATCACAATTGATGGCATTGACTTGAGGCAGGTAGCTCAGGCTGATCTGCGGGCCTTGATTTCGGTGGTGGACCAGAATACTTTTCTGTTTAATGACAGCGTCGCCAACAACATTGCCTATGGCCACGCCGAGGCATCGTCGGAGACGATAGAAGCGGCAGCACGGGCAGCCAATGCGCACAATTTCATTGTGCAGTTGCCCCAGGGGTATGACACCCCAATCGGTGAAAATGGCACGATGCTCTCCGGTGGACAGCGCCAGCGCATCGCCATTGCCAGGGCCCTGATCAAGAATGCGCCGATCCTGTTTCTGGATGAGGCCACATCTGCCCTCGATTCGGCCTCCGAGCAGCTTGTTCAAGAAGCCCTCGATCGGTTGATGCAGCACCGCACCACCTTGGTGGTTGCCCACCGGCTTTCCACGGTGGTCAATGCTGATCGGATTTGCGTGATCGAGGCAGGCCGGCTGGTCGAAGCCGGCACCCACAGCGAGCTGCTGGCCCGGGGTGGACGCTATGAGGCCCTTTTCTCAGCCCAGTTTTCAAGAGCAGAGCTTCCATGAGAAAGCTCTGCTGGCACCCCCTTGCGTTGTGAGCCGTTGGTGGAGCGTTGGAGCGTATTTCCTTTCCGGTGATAGCATTAGGCTGCTTATCTAGTCATTGGTAGCGAAAGTGAACGATTCGGTACAGCAGCCTGGCAAGCAAGGAGGCATGGAAACCTCTGCCATGACCGACGACCAAATTGTTGCTGAGATTGCCGGACTCATCCGTAAATGCGTTCCAGACGCCCAGGCTGCCGCTATCAATATTGATTCTAATTTGGTTGACGACATCGGCATTGATTCCTTGGGCGCCTATGAACTCATCATGGAAGCGGAAGACCTTTTTGGTGTTGAAATCACTGATTCCGAGGTTGAAAGTATAAAAACTGTCGCTGATCTAATCGCTATTGTACGCAAGCCGAATGCCTGAATCCTCTTCAGCCCCGGTTGCAGTTACTGGTTTGGGCTGTATTTGTCCTCTGGGAAATACTCCAGAATCTGCTTACTCTGCCTATGCGCGAGGCGAAACTGGAATCCATTTGCTGACCCAGCCATGGGCTGAATCATTAAGGTCGAGGCTGGGCGGATTGGTCAGCCTTGATGTTGTCAGTGAGCTAGGCGACTACATGCTTAGCCGCCTGGATCGCTATAGCCAGCTTGCCCTGTTGGCATCCCGCCAGGCTTGGCAGGCCAGTGGGTTGAGCGCTTCAGGGCTGGCTCTGGACAGGCTGGCCGTCGTGATGGCTACGGGAATTGGTGGGGTCAACACCATGCTGGATCAGCACCATAGGCTCATTTCAGGCGCTAAGCGCCTTCATCCATTGGGCATTGCCATGGCCATGCCCAATGCCGCGACAGCCCAGATTTCGATGGAAATTGGTGCCTGCGGTGGGGCCCATGCCCCCGTTTCCGCCTGCGCTGGTGGAGCTGAAGCCATCGCTTGGGGGTTGATGTTGTTGGAAGCGCGAAAGGTGGATGCTGTGCTGGTAGGTGGCGCAGAGTCCGTGATCCATGCCTTGGCGATTCGAGGATTTTCTGAAATGCGTGCCCTGTCCTCAAGGCTGGATGATCCAGCCTCAGCGTGCCGCCCATTTGCAGCAGATCGCGAGGGTTTTGTTCTCAGTGAAGGAGCGGGCGCCATTGTGCTGGAACGCCTTGAGGATGCCCGGGCCCGCCATGCCGATGTGCAGGCACTCCTTTTAGGCGCCGGGATGACGAGTGATGCACACCATTTAGCCACGCCCCATCCCGAGGGCATGCATGCCGCTCGAGCGATTACTCTGGCCCTGCAGGATGCCGGATTAGTCCCACAAGATGTTGATTTTGTGAGTGCCCATGCAACCGGAACCCGGATCGGAGATCTCGCTGAGGCAAGGGCGATCGAAACGGTTTTTGGTGCTTATTCGGATCACCTCTGGGTGACTGCACCGAAGGGTGGTTTGGGCCATCTGCTCGGTGGGGCTGGGGCCGTTGAGTCCATCCTGACAATCAAGGCCCTTCAGGCCGGCGTTGTTCCCGCCAGTGTCAACGCAATTCCCATTGACCCCGAGATCCGACTGAATATTCCGACGTCTTCTGAACCCCATTTGGCCCATCGTTCCGAGCGATATGCCATTAAGAATACATTCGGATTTGGTGGGCACAATGTATCTCTTGTTTGGGCCAGTGTTTAGGTTTCTTCGTTGTGTTGATCTCCCGGGTTGAATTCTGGCTTGCTGTGGTTCGGGCGCGGTGGAGGGGTTCAACCCGCTAGAACACAATCTAGATAAGAGTTTTTCCTGCTCGCTGCCGCGTGATTTCTTCTGCAATACCTCCCCGCCAAGATCGTCCTCGCTTCGATCGGGCTGAATGGGCGAGTGCTTTTCGCAACGTCGTTACCGAGCTCAGCGGTGAACGCTTGGTCGCTGTGCGGGGCAGCATTCCACCTGACTTGGCCGGCACCCTCTACCGCAATGGTCCCGGCCAATTTGAGCGGGCTGGGCAATGGGTGCACCACCCGTTCGACGGCGACGGGATGATCACGGCCTTCCGCTTTGAGGCTGGTCAGGTCGTTCTCACCAACCGTTTTGTGCGCACTGAGGCTTATGAGGCTGAACAGGCTGCTGGCCGCTTCCTTTACCGCGGTGTCTTTGGAACGCAGAAGCCTGGTGGGCCCTTGGCCAACCTCTTTGATCTGCGGCTGAAGAACATCGCCAACACCCATGTGGTGCGCCTAGGGGATCGGTTGTTGGCGCTTTGGGAGGCCAGTTCTCCCCACGCCCTCAACCCCCTGACCCTGGAGACCGACGGAATCACTCTGCTCGATGGGGCCTTGAAGCCTGGGGAAGCCTTCAGTGCCCATCCCCGCTTCGATCCAGGCCACCACGGCGATCCGCGCATGGTGACCTTCGGGCTGAAAACCGGCCCCCGCAGCACGATCCGGTTGATGGAGTTTGCGACGGCAGATGGGCCCCATGGCGTCAAGGCGGGTCAGCTTCTGCACGAGCGCAGTGACACCTTCAAGGGCTTTGCCTTCCTTCACGACTTCGCCATCACGCCAAATTGGGCGATTTTTCTGCAAAACGCCGTCGACTTCAACCCACTGCCCTTTGTGTTGGGGCAAAAGGGGGCTGCCCAATGCCTGAAGTCAAAGCCGGGAGGTCAGGCTCAGTTCTGGCTTGTCCCTAGGGCTTCTGGCCTCTATGCGGGCCAGCCGCCTCGTTTGATGGATGCGCCTGCGGGTTTTGTTTTCCATCACCTCAATGCTTGGGAAGAAGATAGTGGAGCCGTGCATGTCGAATCAATATTTTATGCTGATTTCCCATCGATTGGCCCCGAAACCGATTTTCGTGCGATCGATTTTGACCTGATTCCGGAGGGGCTATTGGAGCGTTGCCGGATCGACCTTGCCAGCGGCACCGTCTGTAATGAGCGGCTGAGTGAGCGCTGCTGTGAATTCGCAATGGTTAACCCCAGCTACGAGGGGTTACCGGCGCGCTTTGGCTGGATGGCCGTGGCAGAGCGGGAGACCGGCAACGACCCCCTGCAGGCAGTCAAAAAGCTTGATTTGAAAACGGGTGATCGGAGGGTTTGGAGTGCCGCCCCCCATGGCTACGTGAGCGAGCCAGTCATGGTTCCTCGACCAGCGCGTGGCCCCCAAGCCGGTGCAGCCGATGAGGACAGCGGCTGGGTGTTGGTGTTGGTCTGGAATGGGGAGCGCTCGGCCACGGATTTGGTCATCCTCAATGCCGATGACATGTCTGAGCAGGCTGTGCTGGAGCTCCCCCTCGCCATTCCCTACGGCTTGCATGGCTCCTGGGTGGACTCCCATGGAGCCGATCTTTGAGCGGGATTGCCTGAACTCAGGCTTTAACCAGGTTGCTTAGCAGGGGGGCGAGTTTGGCAAAGGCCCGTCCTCTGTGGCCAACCTTCCCTTTGCGCGCGGCATCCATCTCGGCATAGGTGAGCCCAGTTTCCGGATCGAGAAAAATAGGGTCGTAGCCAAAGCCGCCGCTGCCCCGTGGCCGATCCAAAATCACCCCGTCGCAGCGGCCCTCCACCTCCAGGTGAACCGATCCGCTTGGTTGGGCCACGGCCAGGGCTGAGGCGAAGTGGGCGGCCCGGTTTGGGGTGGTCAGGCTGGCTTGGGCCAGCGCAAGTTCTTCCAGCAGGCGCTCGATGCGCGCTCCATCGCTGCTGGCATAGCGGGCCGAAAACACCCCTGGAGCTCCCCCGAGGGCATCGACGCTCAGGCCTGAATCGTCTGCCAGGGTCCAGGCGCCCGTGTGTCGGGCAACCGCGATCGCTTTGAGACGCGCATTTTCAGTGAAGGTTGTCCCCGTTTCTTCCACCTCCAACCCCTCAGGTTGGGCTTCGATCTCCAAGGGGAGGCCAGACAGCAACTGACGAAATTCCCGGATCTTGCCCGGGTTGGTGCTGGCGATCACCAGCCTGGTGATCGGGATGGGAAGAGCGGTTTCGGCAGCCATGGGCTCAGATCGCCTCCGCCAGCGCGCGCGCCCAGATCAACACCTCACGCACCCGCTCGCCCGTGGGGGCTTCGCAGTAGAGCCTCAGCAGCGGCTCAGTGCCTGAGAAGCGCAACATCAGCCAGTGGCTCGGCCCGAGCCGAAGTTTCACCCCGTCGGTGGTGATCACGTCCAGCACGGGGCAGCCGGCGACCTGGCTGGGTGGGGCGGCGGCCAGCATGGCTTCGAGCCGAGCTCGGGCTTCCATGCTGGGCAGCCTTAGGTCGAGGCGGTCATAGGCCGCTGCGCCACCGCAGCGCTGCTGCAGGGCATCGATCCGTTCGCCCAGGGGCACCCCGCCTTCCACCAGGGCCTCGATCAGCAGCAGGGCAGCAAAGGGGGCATCCCGCTCGGGTAGGTGCATGCCAAAGCCCACCCCACCCGATTCTTCGCCGCCCACGAGCACGTCGCTCGTGAGCATTTCAGCGGCGATGTATTTGAAGCCGACGGGCTTTTCCAGCACTGGGCGGCCGAGGTCTTCGGCCACGAGCTGCATCAGATCGGAGCCGCTCACCGTTTTGATCACGCTTCCTGGCAGCTGGCGTGCCCGGGCCAGATGGTCGATGAACAGGGGCATCAGAAGCTGGGTGCTGCAGAAGCGGCCGCGCTCATCCACGGCCGCAATGCGATCTCCGTCGCCGTCAAACACAATGCCCATGGCCGGCCGCCCCGCTTCGGTGCTGGAGCGCACGGCGCTGATCAACTCGCCGAGATAGGCCGCCAGAGGCTCGGGTGGGTTGCCGCCAAACAACGGATCGCGGGTGGCCCGAATCTCGTTGATGGCGCCGCTGCTGGTTGCCCCTTCACCGAACAGGGCTGGCAGGACCCCGGCGGCGGAGCCATGCATCGGGTCCACGATCACGGTCAGCCCCAGGCGATCGAGCCCCGCAGCCAGGGCGGCCGTGTCGACCTTGGCCCGCAGCCCTGCCACGTAGGAGCCCATGGCATCCAACAGCCCAACCTCCCCGGGGACCGGCACGGTGACTCCGCCGGCGGCCAGTCGGGTTTCCACACGAGCGGTGAAGTCGCCTTCCACCGAACCGCCGAAGGGCCCTTTGATCTTCAACCCCAGCCACTCCGGTGGGTTGTGGCTGGCGGTGATCACCAGGGCCCCGAGGGCCTGACGTTGCACCACGGCCCAGCTGGAGGCGGGGGTGGGGGTGGGGGTGTCGCAGAGCAGGGGCGTCAGCCCGCAGCCGCGTACGGCGCTGCAGATGGCCTGGGCCAGTTCCGGGGCCAGGAAGCGTCGGTCGTAGCCGATCACCACCTCACGGCTGGTGAGGCTTTCAGGCGCGGAGTGGGCCAGTTCCTGGGCTGCGGCCGCCGCGACCGGCAGCAGTCGCTCCATGGTGATGTCAACCCCCAATATGCCGCGCCAGCCATCGGTGCCGAAGGCGATCGGACTTGCTGCCAGGGGCAGGGGGGCTGGAGCCATGGGGCGCAGAAGCCAAGCTCAACCGATTCTGCTGTGCCGGCCGCTTTTCAGCACTAGCGTCCCTGCCAGTGGCCCCCCTTGACCGCGCCTCCTTGACCGAGCCCCCTTGACTGCGCCCCCCCTCGCCGACCAACCCCTGACAGATCGCCTGCTGCGCAGCTGGCTGCGCTGCCGGCGCCGCGCCTGGCTGGATCGATTTGGGCTGGCTGGTGATCGCCAATGGAATGCCCACCGCGCCCTGGCTCTCAGCGACCAGCTCCGCAGTTTTCAGACCCTGTTGGCCAACAGGCCTGGCCATGGCGAGGGGGCCTGCGCCGCTGGAGAGCCCGGGGTGGTGGGCTTACGCCTGCGGGGGCATGACCTCCAGGGAAGGCGGTTGGAGGCCCACCCCGCCCTGTTGGAGCGCATTGACGGCACCAGCCGCTGGGGCGAATTCGCCTATCGGCCCGTGCTGGCCCGCCAGGGCTACAGGCTGACCCGGGAGGCCAGGCTGGTGCTTGCGCTTTGGGGCCGCCTGCTGGCGGAGCATCAGCAGGCCCCGGTGCCCCATGGACTGGTGCTGGCGGGCGAAGGGCGGGCCCAGCAGCGGGAACGGCTGGCGTTGGGCGCAAGCCTGCAGCACCAGCTCGATGAGAGCCTGCAGCGTCTGGCCGCCGATCTGGCCCAGGCCATCCCGCCTCCGTTGGTGAACGACCGCAAGAAGTGCACCCTGTGCAGTTGGCGCGGCCTTTGCGACCGGGAGGCTGCAGCGTTAGGGCATCTCAGTGAGGTCAGCGGCATCGGCGGCAAGCGCCGGGAGATGTTGCTGGACCAGGGGGTGACCAGCCTGACGGATCTGGCATCCCGTAACCCGGCGCAACTGGCTGAGCAGATGGCGGTCTACGGAGAACAACACCGTGAGATCGCGGCCGAATTGGTTGCCCAGGCAAGGGTGCAGGCCACGGGCCTGCCCCAGCCGCTCGGGGCGGGGCCGGTGTTGCCGGAGCTGGCCCAGGCCCCCGGGGTGCTGCTCTACGACATCGAATCGGATCCCGACGCCCGCGATGATTTCCTGCACGGGTTTGTCGTGTTGGAGGCCGATGGCGCGGGCGGCTGGAACCAGGCGGCGGCGCGTTACCAGCCTCTGCTGGCCCTGCAGGAGCATGGCGAGCAGCGCCTCTGGCAGCGGCTGCAGCGGTTTCTGGAACACTACCCAGACTGGCCAGTGCTCCACTACGGCGAAACCGAGGTGATCGGCCTGGTGCGCCTGGCCCAGCGCCAGGGAGCTAGCGAGGTTGAGCTGCAGCGGTTGCGAGGGCGGATGGTGGATGTGCATGCGCGCCTGCGGCGCCACTGGCGCTTGCCGGTCAGCAGCTATGGCCTCAAAGCCGTGGCTGGCTGGCTGGGCTTCACCTGGAGCCAGAAAGGCGTCGACGGCGCCCGATGCCTGCTCTGGTGGCGCCAGTGGCGCCACTGGCATCGAGCCGATGGCGGCCGGGGCCGGGCCAGTCGTCTGCAACTGCAGCGGATTTTTCTCTACAACCGGGACGACAGCCTGGCCACTTGGGCCGTGGTGCGCTGGCTGCTGGCTCAGCCCTGACGATTCGCTCCTGCCGGAGGATCCACCCAGGCGGGGCCAATCGAGAGCTGCAGGATGGGCTCGTTTGGGCCCTGGCCTGCCCGCAGCACATCCTGGTCGAGGGCTTGGCGTCGTATCAGGGCCAGGCCGATCCAAAGATCTCCAGCCACGGCCAGGGCGGAAGTGATCTGGCCAGTCCGGCTGGCCGAATCTCCCTCCGGGTTGAACAGCAGGGTGCCCTGGGCCAGTCCAGGGGCTGCGGGGCTGGTGGTTCCGTGCCAACGCCTCAGCTGCTGTTTGACCCCGTCGTAGGTGGAGAGTTTGGCCAGGGTTTCCTGGCCCACATAACAGCCTTTGCTGAGGCTGACCCGCTCGGCCAGCCCCAGTTCAAAAGGGTTGGTGGAATCGTTGATTTCACTGGGCCAGGCGGGCAGGCCCTGCTGAATGCGCCAGCGCTCCTGTTCCTGCTGGGTCAGAGCCGGCCGATCCGCTAGCCAGCTGGGCCATTCCTGCTCCGCCCGCACCACCAGCTGGTCGCCCAGGAGCCAGCCGCCGCGGCCATTGTCCAGGGCAAGCCATTGGCCTGCGGGGCTGCGGGGCATCGGCTGAGCGGGATCTTCGCCAACCGGCCTGATCACGCGGGCCGCCACCACGGGCCCCAGCTGAACCCGATCGGCGGGAAAGAGCACCTGATCCAGGGCTTGCCAGAGGCTGGCTGGATCACCGCCGCTGATCAACAGCCAGGCGCCGGTGTCATCGAGGAGCACTTCGGCCAAGGCCCGCAGGCGTCCGGTGGCGCTGGTCAGGCAGGTCGGGATCCAGCTGCCGGCTGGGCGGCCTTCGATGGCGGCGCTGGTTTGGCCGTGCAAAAAGCGCCGGGTGTCTGGGCCGTCCAGGCGGATCAGGCTGGCCGCTTGCTCAATCCGGCGAAGGCCGTCGGGTTGCCAGTTCCAGGGTGATTGGCTCATGACGCCGTCAGTTGGGCGGCCAGGGATGCCACGTCCTCCAGCAGAAACAGGCTGCGCAGCTCCAGGCCTGCGGCCTGCATGGCTTCGAGGCCCCCTTCCTGGCGATCGACGATCGTCACCACCCGATGAACCCCGTAGCCCGCTGCCCGCAGCTGATTCACCGCCTTGAGTGAGGATCCGCCAGTGGTGACGACGTCTTCCAGCACGGTGATGGTGCTGCCATGCTCCGGCAGCGGCCCCTCCAGCCAGGCCCCGGTGCCGTGGCCCTTGGCTTCCTTGCGCACGATCAAGGCATCGAGGGCCCGACCCTCCAGGGCGGCCCACTGGGCCACGGCGCTCACCAGCGGATCTGCTCCGAGGGTCAGCCCGGCCACCGCCATGGCTTCAGGCTCCACCTGCTCGAGCAGCAGCACCCCTAGCAGGGCCAGGCCGCTGCCGCTCAGGCTGACGGGCTTGCAGTTGACATAGTGGTGACTGGTGCGCCCCGATGCCAGGGTGAAGTTGCCGTGGCGATAGGCCCTGGTGGCCAAGAGCGCCCGTAGCGCAGCTCGCATCTCTGCGGGCGGCAGGTTGATGGCAGGGGAAAGGGATGGCAAGGTCTGGCTCAATCACGTTGGGTTGTCTAGTTTGCGTCCAACGTCACCCCCGCCAGTAAAGGGCTCACTGGATCCATGGTGAACACCTCGTTCAGGCAAATGATTCAGCTCAACGCCACCCTGCTCAAGGCCAGCGTGCTCAATGCCACCCTGCTCCTGGGTGTCGCGGTGGTGCCGCCTTCCGTCTCGGCTGGTCCGGTGGTTTGTACCACGACGCTGGAGCCTCCCCTGGTCCATGCCGCCAACTCGGCTGAGCGTGCAGCTGGGCCGGTTGAAGTCACCCGCTGTGGTGTTGTGCAGACCGTTCCCGCCCTGATGGAACAGCGCTTTTACAGTTTCTCGGCGCCCTTTGCCCGCGGGGTGAGCCTCACCAATCAGATCACCGATCTTGTCGGCATTGCCATGGGAGGTGGGGATGGCACCAGGGTGATGGGCTTGGGTTTTCCCGATCAAACCATCGTTTGGGATGGCACCGCCGTGGAGAACACGTATCGGGCGCTGGTTGAGCGCCAAGCTGACCCGATGCCTTGGCGCACTGCCGATGTGCCCAATGGGTTGTCAGGCAGTCTTGGATCTGCTGGCTCTGTCCCGCCTGGCGGTGGCTGGCAAGATGGTGGGGCCGGTTACCGAACACCGGTTCGGGGTCTGTGGTAGGCCCGGCTGGCCAGGGGGTCTAGCAATCTGGTGAATGCAGCGAACTCATAATTCGCCTTAGCCGGGTTCGATCCCCGGGACCCCCATCCTCAAAACCCCAGTCAGAGAAAGGGTTTTCGGTAAAAAACGGGCCAAGGCTAGGGAGAGCGCTTAGGCACCGTTTAGACACGCCCCATGGCCGGCCGAGATCCCTACCTCACGCGGATTAACAGGGCCCTGCGGAACCTGGGCTCCAGTGTCACCCTTGAAGTTTCCCCATCCGGGGGAAGGATGCGGTTGCTGGCCAGCCTGCCGTTGCCTGATGGCAGTTGGAAGCAGCGGCGAATCAGTACGGCCTTTCCCTACCCGTCCGGAGTGGATCGGAGTCTCCAGCTCACCGGCTTCGTGAAGGAGCTTTGGAGCTGGAAAAACTTCCTGCAGGATCGGGGTCTGAGGTTCGAGGGCGATCCCGATCAGCGGTGATCTTGCAGTTCCTAAGCTCCCGGCTCAGTTCTGCAGTCGCGTTGCCAGATCAGCTGGCACACGGAAGATGTCGCGCTTGCGCTCCAGGTAGGCATGCAGGTTGGTGATCGCCTGCTGGATCACCTCCAGCTGGGCCAGCAGGAAGTAGGTGAGGTCGTTGTCATCGGTCTCGCAGAGCAGGAATGAGCGCTCGTACTTCGCCCGGGCCTGGTTGATCACCGAGGAGATCGAGGTGAACTCAAACAACCAGTACCCCTGCTTGAGCATCGACCAGTAGAAGAGCGCCCGGGCCGTGCGGCCGTTGCCATCACAGAACGGGTGGTCATAGGCCAGCCAGAAGTGCAGGGTGATCGCCCGCACCACCGGATGGATGAACACCGCCGGGGTTGCCGGTTGGCGAAACGGCACAGCTGCTCCAACCGCTCTTCCAGCTCTGTTGCTGCCGGCGGCACGTGGAACACCGTCCCGTAGATGTCATCGACCACCACTTCCATGCCGGGGGGGCGCAGCCGGCCGGCATCGGCGGGGTCATCCAGCGTCTTCTCGCTCACCAGCCGATGCAGATCCAGCACCAGCTGCGGAGTCAGGGGGTGATCCTTGAGTTCCCGGATGCGCTGCATCGTCCGGAAGTTGTTGAGGATCATCTGTTCGGAGCGATCCCGCGGTGCCCTGCTGCTCCAACAGCCAGATTGGCAGCTGGGCGCGCACCGCCGCCAGGGCGTCCCATTCGGGCCGCATCGAGGGGGCCCATAACTGGCGCGATCGGAGTCACATTCCTCGGTGAGCCGCTCGCCAGGGGAGATTGCAGCGGGGTGGTGCCCCGGGGCCTGCGTCCGACCAGATCAAGCAGAGACGGAACGGGTCGTTAATGCGGATGCTGTGTTGCCCTGACCGATGCCTACCTGGCGGCATTGACCATGGCCAACGGCTGGTGGTTGGTGAGCTTCGATCGGGATTTTGAGCGTTTCTGTGGCCTGCAGTGGCTCCAGCCTGCCCGGTGTAACCGCGTTCAACGCAGCCCATCCCTGCAAAAGCAGGAAAATCGGATAAAATCCGATTATGCATTCAAAAACGTTGGAGCACCCCCTGTGTCGTTTTGGTGTGGTGCCGTTGGGGCGGGAAGCGTTGGATGAGCTGCTCGCGGGGTACCGGCGTCCCAATGACAAGGTGAGTGAGTGGATGCGGTGCGGTGCTTTACAGCCCTTGCGGCGCGGTCTCTACCTGGCGGGTCAGGCCTTGAGGTCTGGCCCGGTCTGCTTACCGCTGCTGGCCAACCACCTCTATGGCCCGTCCTGTGTGTCGCTCGACTTCGCCTTGGCCTGGCATGGGCTGATCCCAGAGGGAGTGGTGGAGGTGACCTCGGTGACGCCGAGGCGAAGCCGCAGGCTGGGCAACAGCCTGGGTCGGTTCAGCTATCAACACCTGCCACTGCACTACTACGCCGTGGGACAGGAGTTGGGCCAGGGCACCGATGGGCTCAGCTTTCTGATCACCAGCCCGGCCAAGGCCCTCTGTGATCGCTTGGTGCTCAGCCGCGGATTGGCGCCGCTGTCGCGTCAGCTGATGCGGCAGTGGCTGCTGGAGGATCTGCGGTTGGATCTGAACCAGCTCGACCAGCTGGATCTGGCGGATTTCCGGGCTTGCCTGGCCACCGGCTTCAAAAGCAGGCAGCTGAGCACCTTGCTGGCGGTTGTGGAGGCGCTGCAACAGGAAACGCTGCAACAGGGGCTGGTGTGATGAACCGGGTGGTGGAGCAGATGCTGGAGCGCATTCCCCTGGGCAGCGATGCGGAGCGCAGCCAGGGGCTGCGGCAAGTGATGCAGGAGATTGCCCTGGCGGGGCTGTATCGGCGTGGATTTTTCGGCAAGGCTGCCTTTTATGGCGGCACCTGCCTGCGCATTTTCCAGCAATTGCCACGCTTTTCAGAAGATCTGGATTTTTCGCTTCTTCGGCCCGATCCGAACTTCTCCCTGCAGCCTTACCTGCAGGGGTTAGAAGAGGAATTTGCCGCGCTTGGAATCAGCATTGAAGTGACAGTCAAAAAGAAAACGCTGCAAACAACGATCGTTTCAGCATTTCTGAAGCCAGCCACCACCATTGTGCAGCTGGCGATCAACAGCAACCGAATGCTGAAGATCAAGTTGGAGGTTGATACCGACCCGCCACTGAAATTCAATACCGAGGAGCAACTGTTGCTGCAGCCCTATTCCTTCTACGTGAAGTGCTTCTGCCTACCGGATCTCTTCGCCGGCAAGATGCATGCTGTGCTGTTCCGCCAGTGGCAGCATCGGGTGAAGGGCCGCGACTGGTTTGACTTGGAGTGGTATGTCCGTCAGGGCATCCCCGTGCGCCTGGAACACTTGGCTGAGCGGGCCCGGCAGAGCGGGCACTGGCCTGAAGCTGATCCATTCACGGCCGACACGCTGCAGGCCTTGCTGGCTGAGCGCATCACCCGTCTTGATGTGGCGAAGGCCCGCTTCGATATTGAACGTTTCATTGCCGATCCTCAGCCACTGGCGATCTGGTCTGCGGAGTACTTCCATCAGCTGGGCCAGCGCATCTTGGTGGTGTGACTGAAGCCAGTCATCCACGAGCAACTTCAGACGCCGGCAGGGTCGAACGCAAACGCCCGGCTGAAGGCTCGGGTCGCCAGTGAGCATGTGAGCCTCAAGCACCTGCTGCACAGCTACGTGGAGCAGGTGCTTAAAGAGCGCGAATA
>Ga0213866_10001293_pt1 | contig 18737 bp, 12 predicted proteins | sample PICome_11_FD_160079 | JGI IMG/M metagenome (GOLD analysis project Ga0213866, IMG submission 160079) | Coastal seawater microbial communities near Pivers Island, North Carolina, United States - PICO284 | ecosystem: Environmental > Aquatic > Marine > Coastal | place: USA: North Carolina...
GGCGACCGTGCCGCGGGCTTGCTGCGTGTGGTGGTTCCAGGGAAGCAGCGCGTTGAGACGCAGAGAGAAGATTCGGCCCCGCCACCCACGCCGCAAGATCTCGATCCTACGAAGGCGAAGCTCGCCAGCATTCCAGAGCTCGAACCAGAGGATTCAGAAGAGCTGCTCACACTCTTCGGCGAGATTGTCGTTGGCGACTTCGTGATCTGTCTCGACATCTCGGCCTCGATGGCCACGCGCGATTCCGGCGCAGGTTCCTTTGAGGATGAGAATGGCAACGCGATTGCTCAGCCAACGCGCATGCAAATCGTGAAGGCCGAGTGCATCAAGCTCATTCGCCAGCTCACAGAAGATGAGCGCTTCGCTATTGTCACCTTCGGCGATCAAACCCACGCCTACGAGCGGCTCGTCTACGGCACCGACTCCAACAAGGCAGCGGCGATCGACATGCTCTCTGCTATCGTGCCCAAGGGGGCCAACGCTGCGCACGAAGCTCTCCGCGCGTGTTGCGAGAAGTACCCAGCAGCGGGCGAGTCTGATTACTCCAAGCTCTTCTTCATTTGTGACGGCTTGGACTCGACGCCCCTCGCTGACGAGGATGAAAGCGACGAGGTTTCCAAGGCAGACGAACCCGACGATGCCTCGCGCATCCTCGAGAACTTCCCGATGTGGTTCATGTCAAAGCGCGATCAAGGCTGCGAGCTGGTCGCCATTCACTTCGGCAGCGACACCCCCGCATCAACCTTTATGGAAACGCTCGCCACGCAAAACGGCGGCACCTACATCCACAAATAGCAGCGCGCTTCAAGCTTGGTTCCGCTACCCCTTGGTACGCTTGCGCGTAACGGGCAGACGCGAGCGTTACCGCGTCAGCACGCGCTAGCGTTTCGCATGTGCTCGCGTAACACCTTACTAGCAATAGGCTTACGACTCTCTCGTCGATTCCACACGCAACTGGCACGCAATCCGCAATAGCGCTCGTGTGGCCGGCTCAGGGAATTCAGCACGAGGGAAATCATGAAACTTCGCTATCTCCTTCCATCAATCGCGGTACTTCTCTCAATCGGCGCAGCAGGCAATCTCAGCGCTGGCGAGGGCGAGCCGCAAATTCGTCGCGAAGCAGTCTCCATGCGCGGCGATCGCGCGGCTGGCTTGATGCGCGTCGTGATTCCATCTAGCGCGAGCGATGCGAATCCCTTGCCGGATGAAACGCCGGTTCCGCCGGACGAGCTTGATCCGGCATTGCCGCCGCTTGAGGATATTCCCGAGCCTCAGCCCGAGGTGCCGGAAGATCCGCCGCCCTTCTTCGGCGAGCCGATCAGTGGCAGCTTCATCTGGGTGCTCGACCGCTCAGGCTCGATGGGTGCGCGCGATCAAGGCTCCGGCCCGATCGAGGATGAGAACGGCAATACGGTCAGCCAGCCTTCGCGTATCCAGGTGGTGAAAGCGGAGTGCATCAAGGTGCTGCGTCAGGTGAAGGAAGATGACCACTTTGCGATCGTGACCTTCGCAAGCAGCGTCAGCAATTTCGCTTCGCTGGTTGAAGGTACGCCGAGCAACGTTGCTGATGCGATTCAGATGATCAGCTCGATGTATCCGAGCGGAGCAACTGCTGCGCACGATGCGCTACAGATCGCGTGCAACAACTACGGCAACGAGATCGACAAGCTCTTCTTCCTGAGCGATGGCGCGCCGAACGTGACGGGAACGTCTGCGCAGATTCTGCAGAACTTCCCCGGCTGGTTCCAAGCCAAGAAGGACGGTGGCTGCTCGCTGGTCTGCGTTCACATCGGCAACGATGGCTACGCAGCGCAGTTCATGCAGTCGCTCGCTAGTCAGAACGGCGGCACCTACATCCACAAATAAGGGTTTGGTCTTGGCCCTATAGGCTGCACCAAGCTCCATCGACGTGCTGCGAATAGTGGGAGTCTCCAAACTCCAACCCGCTGATCGCGGCATGCCCCTGCACGCAAGCCAACGCAACTTCTCGCAAGTTGTGTTGGCTCGCTGCGTTCCCGCGGGTGAATCTGCTAGCATGGCGGAAAAGCTGTCGCGCTTCAAAGCGCCGTCACGTGAAGGGAGCATCCATGTTCGATCTCGACCGCGCACAAGCACAGGCACTTGAGCTGCTCAAGCAGATCCCGGCTGATGAAGCTGAGCTGCATGTAGGCGCTCGAGACGTCGCTTCAACGCGCTTCTCTGGTAACGCGATCACGCAGAACATGGATGAGCAAAGCCTGACCTTGCGCCTGCGCGTGGTGAAGAATGGGCGCACGGGCATCGCCACCACCAACAGCTTTGACGGCCCGGTGCTTGACGCAGCAATTGCGCGCGCGCTGAGCGCCGCCGAACATTCGTCGCCCGACGCTTCGCTGCTGCCGATGATCGCCGAGCAACCCAAGTACGCGAGCGTTGAGAGCTTCGATGCTGAGACCGCGAACTGTCCCGCAGCACTGCGCGCGGATCGCATCGGCAAAGGCGTTGAGCTTTGCAAGCAGCAGGGCTTTGAAGCAGCGGGACTTTTCTCCACCGGCGCCAAGTCCTTGCTCTACGCAAATTCCAAGGGCGTCGTCGCAGCTCACCGCGCATCAAACGCCAGCCTGACATTCTCCGCCTTCGCCGACGGTGGCAACGTGGAAGGCAACGGCCAAGCGCTGAATCGCTCGATAGCAAGGCTCGACACTGACGCGATTTGCGCGCGCGCGATCGAGAAGTGCGCGCAGGGCAGAAACCCCAAGCCGATCGGCCCGGGTCGCTACGACGTCGTGCTCGAACCAGCGGCGCTCAGCGATCTGATCCTCTTCCTGACCTGGCTCGGCTTCTCCACGCAAGCATTCATCGAAGGCCGCAGCGGCTTGATCGGCAAGTTCGGCGAGCAAACTTTCAGCCCTAAGCTCAGCATGCGCGCTGATCCATTCGACGCGCGACAGAGCGGCTGCCCCTTCGATCAAGAAGGCTTCGCAACCAGCCCGCTCGACCTGATCTGGAAAGGCATCCCCAAGGATCTGCCCCACGATCGGCGTACCGCTGCAAAGCTTGAAGCCACGAACTCGGGCTACGGCAACGAGCAGCCCGATCCGAGCGGCCCCATGCCTCGCGACATCGTGATCGGCACCGGCGATGCGAGCATCGAAGAGATGATCGCGTCAACAGAGAAGGGCCTGCTGGTCAGTCAGTTCCACTACACCAACGCCGTCGATCCGATGGCGCTAAGCGTGACCGGCATGACCCGCGCGGGCCTCTTCCAAATCGAAAATGGAAAAGTCTCGCACGCTCTCACCAATTTGCGCTTCACGGAAAGCCTCCTTCGCGCGTTCAAGAATATTGAGGCTGTGGAATCCAAGGCCACCTCATGCGCGGGCGGCCTCTTTGGCGGCGGCATGGTGCTGCCTGCGATGAAGATCAAGGACTTCACCTTCTCCTCCGGTACGGGCTTCTAACTCTTGGGTATGCGCCGATAGCTCTCGATGCGCCGATTCAAGCGCGAGTGAAAGATGATGCCATGAAGACGACCTTCAACCTTCTGACCTGCGCCTTGGCGCTCTTTGCTCTCACCGCCTGCGAAGAGAAGCCAGTCGAACAAGGATTTGGAGAAGACCCGACGCAGGGCCTTCAGCAGAACGATCAAAGCGCGGACAAGCTGTCTGCTCCAACCGACGATGATCGGGCAAAGCCAGCGCCTATGGGCGATTCGAGCGACGACGATCCGAGCAAAGCCGAAGCCCTGCCCGACAGCTCCGCCCGCGATCCGCTTCCTTTAAAGGAAGACGCTGGCGACTCGACGGATGACGAGAAAATCGCTGCCGATACGCAGCCCTCGATCAATCTCGAAGCGATCCCCGCAGCTTGGCGCAACGTAGCGAGCGCTTTCCCCACCTCCGAGCTTGTTGCTGGCCCAGAGGCTGGCACATGGCAATCGCAGGTCTTCACTCCAGCGAGCGAAGGCGCGACGGCTCTGCACGCGAGCTATGAATCTGGCTCGATGAAACTCGTCTCCAAGGTCGACAAAGACACGAACGTCAAAACGGTGATCGAGGCGGAATTCAAGCAAAGTGCTGAGCTCTACGCGCTGGATCCAGCAGCCGCCACGGTCGCGGGCGAGCGCGACTTGCTGCTCGCCGCGGGCTTTGAGGCGGAAGCCGATCGAAATTGGTCGGCGCGCCGCGTGAAAGACAAGAGCGCACCTGGCGGCGTGATCGAAACTGGCGCGCTAACGATCAAGTGCTTCCGCAGGGGGCGCGAGTCCGCCTATATCGCGGAAAGTTCGGGCTATCTTCTTTTCGCCAAGGAGCTTGAAGCCGAGACGATTGCCGGTAGCACCGCTCAGGGCACGGCTTTCGGGGCTCGCTTGATCGTATTGCTTCACAATCGGCTCAGCACATCGAAGTAGCCTCGGCGCGCAAGCGCGGGCATTTGTGCTCAACTTTCAACACAGCTTTTCCCGGCCCATTGACATCCGCATGGCGTGACTTAGGATCACCCGCGCGCGCATCTCCTTTGCGCCTGCCGATACGCTTTGCAGTTTCCGAAAAAGGTCAATCACGTGCTCCAGACTCAGAAGATGCCCACCCTCGCGCGTATCGCGTTTGTTTTGCTAGCCGCGCTTACTCTCGCGCTGATCCCGCACTTCAGCGATGCGCAGAAGTCAGATGAAGCGGCGGTCGAATACGACTACTTCGACAAAGGCGAGAAGATCACCGGTCTTTTCCTCACCGGCGGCGAAGTTGAAGGCTTGAAGATCACGATCGGCAACGAGCTGAGCGAGAAGGACAAGCTCGACTACGACATCTCGACCTACTCGAACATCACCACCACGATGCCCGACGGCACGACGTCGACCATCGACGCTCAGACAAGCTTGATGTTCTACCTCGATTTCAACGGCATCGAAGAGCGCCCAGGCATGCTCCGCCTCAGCGCGAAGTACGGCGCTATCCGCATGCTTACGCGCCAAGACGGCGAAACCATTGAGCTCGTGGCGATCGGCAACGACACCGCGCGTGGCGTCACCACCTCAAGCTCGCTGCTTTTCAACGGCGTTTCGCCTCCCGATCCAGAGCGCGCAGGCCTGCCGGACGCCGGCACCATTTCCACTCGCATGGGCGAGCCAGTTGCGTTTGCGCTGCTCTCAGACAGCAACGAACTCAGCAACTGTGCGCACGCGATCAGCTTCAACAATCAAGTCGCTCGCAAGGACCCGGGTTACTTGCTTGATCCTCTCGCCTTCCTGCGCCTGCTCTTTGCTGGCTGGAGTGCTGAGAGCTTGGACGAGCACGGCGTCGGCAACACGCTTGAGTTTGCCACTACGCTCGCGACCGATTCGGCGAGTGGCGTCGCTGCGCCCTACCTGATCACGCTCAAGCTGCGTGAAGTGTACGGCGACAACGACAAGAAAGAAGCGACCTGCGCCGACTACGATATTGAAATCGCGCCCCGCGCGGTGAACTTGGCGCTCGACCTGACCGACGAAAACTCGCTGCGCTTTGCGCCCCCGAGCTTCAAAGGCAGCGTCTCAATCGATCTGAAGCGCGGCGTGATCGTCAGCGCTCAACTTGATGGAACTTACCCGCAGACAGAAGCCGCCGACGGCATGATTGGCATTGCGGGCAAGACTGGTGTTTCAATTGCACTGCGCGTTGAGAAGAAGGACGATTCTTCAAGCGGGCAGGACAAGTAAGAACGCAACGCTGGAACGGTTCTGGCCGTTGCGGAGATCTTTGACAGGTGACAGATAAACAGCGAATCCGGTTGAGATTTCAAAAGCGCGACCGGCTGCGGTTCATTTCACATCATGACCTGCTGCAAACTTTCGAACGTGCGATCCGTCGTGCGGGGTTCAAGGTGGCCTATACACAAGGCTTCCATCCACACCCCAAGCTGACCTTCGCGCTGGCGCTGCCCCTCGGTGTTGAATCCCACGATGAAGTGGTGGACATTGAGCTTGCGGAGCCCGTAGAGACGAAAGACTGCTTGGAGAGAATGTCGGCTGTATTGCCGCCGGGGCTAGACCCCTTCTCCAGTGAGGAAATGCAGGGCAAGGTCAGTCTGCAGGTTGTGTCCTGCGACTACCATGTGGATTTGGACGAGAGCCAGCTCGAAGTTGCGCAAAGTGGACTGGAACGATTCGCCTCAGCCAGCCAACCCGTGATTACGCGGGAACGTAAAGGCAAGCTGAGGGAAATCCAGCTCAAGCAATTGCTTGAAGGTGTAAGGCTTGATCGTCAGCGTCTGTGCTTCACGGTACTCTATCCTCCTGAGGGGGGCCTCAAACCCGGTGAGTTACTCACTTGGATTGGCCTCGACCCGGAAGGTCTGAAAGTCGTGAAAACGCAGACGAAGCTCAAGAACAGCCCGCCTCCCACTGCTCCTAGCACCGACGACGTTGCGTAAAGCAGCGACCATGGTCCTAGCAGCGCAACGCCGCAAGAATCCTCAACCAGGCACCCTGAACTGTCACGCCAAGCCAAAGGCCACGCCCCCTGCATGCGCAGGCGCATGGCAACGCTCACAAGCGCTGAGTGCGCTCGTTGGCGGCATCCATGGTGGATGCAATGGCTTGGAATCGGATACGTCCGGGAATCGAAAGTTCATGGCGAAGAAAATCTTGATGAACGTGAGTGACGGCGAGGAATGCCGCATCGCGCTCACAGAGAATGGCCTGCTTCAAGAGTATTTTGTCGACCGGCCGTCGCAACTCAAGCACGTCGGTAACGTCTACCGAGGAATCGTTTCAAACGTCGAATCAGCCATCAAGGCTGCCTTCATCGACATCGGCTACAAGAAGAATGCCTTCTTGAGCGCTTCTGACGTGATCTCTGCCTACGCGCGCAACAAGACGCCGCGCGATGTCTACGGCAGTCGCCTTGTCGAAGTCACCCCAGTTGAAGAGATCGACTTCAGCCAGCTCCCATCGCAAATGGTCGAGCTTGAAGAAGACCAAGACGCTGAGACTTTCGAAGAACCCGTGCAAACGAAGTCGGGCAACTCAGTCCACGACTACGACATCTCGCCCGCGCACGGACTCGACGACCCCAACTTCGAAATCTATGACGAGTTTGACGACGAGCTCGAAGACGAAGAAACCCTCGAAGCCCAACAGATCGAACCCAAGGGCCGCTTCCTCGGCGCATCTGCCGAAGAACAAGCCATGGGCGAAACCATCGCGCTTGAACGAGGCGACCGTGGTGGACGCCGGCGGCGCGGCGGACGAGGCTCCGGCGATAGCCGCGATGCTGAAAAGCCACGCATGGGCAAGAGCGCACCTCCGCGCGCACCGCGCTATGACGACGCAGAAGACGATCGCGAAGACGAAGCGCCAGCCGATAAGCGCAACACGCCCAAAGATCGCCGCAGCGATGCTCGCGGCGTAGGCGATCCCGAGCAATCTCCTGGTGGCGAGCGTCGCGCAAAGCGTCGCGGTCGCAAAAAGGTTGCGAGCAAGGTCGCGTCTGTAGAGGAAGCGCCAACCCGCGAGCGCGCTCCTGCTAATGAGAAGACTCCCGTCAAAGCCGCTGAACAAGCTGCGCCGACCATTGATTCGACGGTCAAGTCTTCCTCTAGCGGTCGCCGCAAGATCGTGAGCAGCGCTCAGTCTGAAGAAGAAAGCGCGCCCGCTCCCACCAAGACGTCTGCTGCTACCAAGTCCAAAGCCAAGCCCGCAGAAGAGCAGGCGCCGCAGGTCATCGCCTCAGCAGCCAAGGCGCGTCGCAAGATTGGCTCGGCTCAACCCGCCGACGAGCAACCCGCGCAAACAGACTCCGGCTCAAGCGACGCCGAGCGCGCCGAAGCTGAGAGTGAAGCCCAGAAGAAGGCCGCTCGCAAAGCAGCCCGCAAAAAGAAGCAGCGTGGAGGTCCGAAGCCCCTCGAAGACGCGCTCGAAGGCACCGACGGCGATGCCCCCGGCGAAGCCAACGGCCCCGTGCGTAATCGCAGACGCGACTTCAGCCCCCTGCAAGAGATTCTGAATCGCGGGCAAGAAGTGCTCGTCCAGGTCACCAAAGCTGCGCAAGGCGGCAAGGGCCCCGGCACGACCACCTACATCTCGCTGCCTGGCCGCTACATGGTGCTGATGCCGAACACCACAAAGTGCGGCGTCTCGCGCAAAATCCGCGATCCCAAGACGCGCGCCAATCTGCGCAAGTCCCTGCGCTACCTGCGCATTCCTGAAGGCATGGGCGTGATCGTTCGTACCGCTGCTGCAGGCCGTCCGATTGAGGAGCTTCAGCGCGATCTGAACTACCTGCTCAAGCTCTGGAATCAGATTCTGACTGACGTGAACATGGGTGGCCGCGCACCGAGCTGCTCGTACCGCGATTCGGATCCAGCCATCCGCACGATCCGCGATTACTTCAGCGCTGATATTGAAGAGATCGTGATCGATTCGCGCGAAGTCTACGACCGAGTCGTCGCCTTCTTCGACGAGCTGATGCCGGACTACCGCGACCGCGTGCGCTTCTATAACTCGAAGGTCCCGCTCTTCATCCGCGAAGGCGTGGAGCCGCAGATCCAGCACATCTTCGATAAGAAGGTGCCGCTGCCATCCGGTGGCTACCTCTACATCGAGCAGACCGAAGCCCTGATCGCGATCGACGTGAACTCAGGCCGCTTCACCTCAGAGAACAGCGCCGAAGAGACCGCCTACAAGACGAACATGGAAGCCGTGCCGGAGATCGTCCGCCAGCTTCGCCTGCGCGATCTGGGCGGCATCATCGTCGGCGACTTCATCGACATGCTCGAAGCTCGTCACCGCCGCTCAGTCGAAGAAGAACTCAAGACCGAGCTGCAACGCGACCGCGCTCGCGTGAAGGTCGCGACGACTTCGCCTTTCGGTCTGATCGAGATGACGCGCCAGCGCGTGCGCCCCTCGATCCAGGTCTACACCTACGACGAATGCGCAACTTGCAATGGTTCGGGCTACACCAAGAGCGCCGAAACGCAGGCTCTGCACCTGCTGCGCGCCGTCCGCATGCTGCTTGCTTACGAAGCATCTCATGGGGCGATCGTGCAAGCGCCTCCGGGCGTGCTCAGCTTCCTGCATTCAAGCTTGCGTGAGGATCTCAGCCGCATCGAACGCGTGTATGAGAAGCCGATCGTGTTCGAGTGGGTTCCCGATATCGGCCCGGAAGAGCTTCGCCTCTTCTTCATGAACGAGCGCGGCGACCGCACGAACTACTCGATTGAAAGCGAGATGACCAAGTTCGCCAGCGCGCGCCAGCTTGCCTCAACCGCTCGCCCAACGACCGGCGGGACCACCAGTCGCCGTCGCCGTCGCAAGGCTCGCGAGCTACAGGACGATGCGAACGAGGAAACTCGCGCATTGGAAGCGAAGAAGGCGCCTGCCGAACGTGAACGCAGCGAGCGCCCGGAGCGCAGCGAGCGCCCGGCACGCGGCGAGCGTCCCGAACGCGGCGAGCGTCCGGAGCGCGGCGACAGGGATAGCGAACGCTCGCGTCCGCGTCGCGAAGATCGCCCGCGCCGCGAGGATCGTCCGCGCCGTGAAGACGCCAGCAAGCAAGACGGAAAGCCCGAGGGCAAGCAGGACGGCAACGTCACCATGCTCGAAGGCTCAACGCTTGATTCTGGCGAATCCGGAGCGGATCGCACCAAGCGTCGCCGTGGTCGTCGCGGCGGTCGCCGCAGACGCACCGAGCGCGATGGCGAAGGTGTTGCAAGCGGACAGCGCGATGATTCGCAGGGCGAAGGCTCTTCGCGCGACTCAGGCAAAGGCTCATCTGACGGTCGTTCCGGCGGACGCTCACGCGATCGCGACAACGACTCGCAGTCAGAGCGCAGTTCAGGCTCACGTTCGTCTAGCCGTCGTGGCTCGGGACGCAACGCTGATCGCGACTCCGAGCAGCGCGCGTCCAAGTCTGACGAAGCTCAGGCAGTGAGTGATTCGACGAGCACAGAAGACAAGTCAACCAAGCGCGTGCCGGCAAACACGACAGCCAAGAAGACCGCGAAGAAAGCGGCCAAGAAGAAGGCCACAACGAAGAAGGCGGCCAAGAAAACCGCGAAGAAAGCGACCAAGAAGATCGCGAAGAAGACCACCAAGAAGGTAGCCAAGAAGAAGGCTACAACAAAGAAGGCGGCCAAGAAGACCGCGAAGAAGGTGGCCAAGAAAGCTGTAGCGAAGAAAACGGCCAAGAAGGTCGCGAAGAAGAAGGCTACAACCAAGAAAGCGGCCAAGAAGACCGGCGCCTAATCGCTAAAGTTACATTTTGCGCGCAAGATTCAGGCCTTTTGCCGAAGCCTTCACACTTCGGCAAGAGCCTGAAACATCGGCCTTGGCGGGCGATACCGCCAGCATTTCGGCGCTTACAAGTCTCCCCATTTGGGTTAGTGCTTGTAAGATATGACGCACGCAAGCAAAGTCTTTGTGGATAAGTGGGTGCTGTCTGAGGGTCTCGAGATTCTCACACACGCCATGTCACGCTGCCGGGTTGTATCCAGGCAGATTTGGATGCGAAGGAGATTGGCATGATGAAATTTGCAGGTTTGGCACTGGCGGCTGCCCTTATGGTTCTGCCCGGCTGCGGCGGCGGCGATGAAGGCAACGGCGGCGGTAGCGGCGACAACGAGCCCACCAACGTCAATCAGCCCGACAATGAAAGACTGCCTGATTGGTACACTGATCGCGAGATGAACTCTGAGCGCATCTACGCTTGGGGTCGCAGTGCTGGTGAGAAGGTGAACGGCGAAGAGTCCGCTCGCGCTTCCGCTCAGAACGAAATGGCGCAAACGGTCAACGTGCTCGTGCAGGGCATGTTCAAGCGCTACACCTCGTCGACCGCCCGTGGCGAAGCGGTTATGGAAGAACGCGATACGGTTTCGGTGCTCCGCACGATCACGAACCAGTCGCTCTCCGGTTTCCGCATCAACAAGGTCGACAAGGTCGAAGGTATCTGGTACTGCCGTGGCGAGCTCGGTCTTCCCGACATCAAGAAGATCGTTCGTGCCAACAAGGAGCAGCTCCAGAACGTGATCGAAGAAGTCAAGGCTAACGCCGACGACGCTTTCGCTGACCTCGACGCTGCTCTGGATGCTGAGTTCAACGAATTCAAGAAGAACCAGTAAGCTCTCTTGATTCATTCGAATCACAACACGCTCCGCCTTGCGCGGAGCGTGTTGCTTTAACACAATCCCCCGCTTTGCTCCGCTCCCTCAGCGCCTCCTAAACTCCGTGCCATGCGTTCCCACAAATCCTCCGCGCCAAGCACACCACATTGCCCTTGCTCACACCCCCCCATGCACTACGATGGGCCTCCCAGGTGGTGATTCACCGCCGACTGAAGAATTCCAGAGACAACCGCCTCCACGCCCGAAAGCGCGCGCGGACATTTGCGAAGAACGAGACATGGGACTGATCGACAAAACCCTTCAGGTCTTTATTGGCAGCCGCAACGAACGCCAAATCAAGGCCCTCAAACGCGAAGTCGCACGCATCAACGCACTTGAAGCGGAGATCGAAAAGCTCGACAACAAAGAGCTGCGACACAAAACCAGCGAGTTCAAACATCGCATCGAATCGGGAGAGAGTCTCGAAGACATCCAGTCAGAAGCATTCGCCGTCGTGCGCGAAGCAGCCAAGCGAACCCTCGGCCAACGCCACTACGACGTGCAGATGATGGGCGGCCTCGTGCTGCATCAAGGCATGATCGCCGAGATGGTAACCGGTGAAGGCAAAACCCTCACCTCAACCTGCCCCGTCTACCTCAACGCGCTCTCCGGCAAGGGCGTTCACGTCATCACCGTGAACGACTACCTGGCACGACGCGACGCCGAATGGATGGGCAACATCTTCCGCATTCTCGGCCTGACCTGCGGCTTCATCCAAGGCCACATGGATAACGCCGAACGCCGCCAGATGTACGCTTGCGACGTCACCTACGGCACGAACAACGAGTTCGGCTTCGATTACCTGCGCGACAACATGAAGCAGGATCCGCGCGAGCAAGTGCAACGCGCACTGCATTACGCGGTGATTGACGAAGTTGACTCGATCCTTATCGACGAAGCGCGTACGCCGCTCATTATCTCCGGCCCGGCAGAGGACTTCGGTCAGCTCTACCTCAAGGCCGACGACGTCGCGCGCAAGCTCGACGGCATTGAAGAGAAGAAGCTCAAAGAGAAGCTCGGCAAATCGGCGAATGATAAAGAGGTTTATCAGAAGGCCGTCGCCGAATACGACTTCGAGTTCAAGGAGAAGGAATCCCAGGTCAACATGACCGACAAGGGCATCTCCAACGTCGAGAAGTACCTGGGCATCACTCACCTTTACAACGCGGAGAATCAGGGCTGGCCGCACATGATCGAGCAGGCCCTGCGCGCTCACCACCTCTTCAAGAAGGACAAGAACTACGTTGTCCAAAAGGGTGAAAAGGGCGAAGAGATCGTGATCGTTGACGAGTTTACCGGTCGCCTGCAACACGGCCGCCGCTGGTCTGACGGTCTGCACCAAGCGATCGAAGCGAAAGAGCGCATCGACGTGCGCGAAGAGAGCGTCACTTACGCTACGGTCACGCTGCAAAACTACTTCAAGCTCTACGAGAAGATGGCCGGCATGACGGGCTCCGCGATGACGGAAGCCTCCGAGTTCGACACCATCTATCAACTCGACGTGATCGCCATCCCGACCAACCGCCCGCTGATACGCCATGACCGCGTGGACTTGATCTACGGCAGCGAAGGCGAAAAGTTCAACGCGGCAGTCGCCGAAGTCGTCAAGCTGCACTTGGCGGGTCGCCCGATCCTGCTCGGTACGACAAGCGTGATGAAGTCGGAGATTCTGAGCGACCTGCTCAAGCGCGTCAGCGTCCGCATGACGGACGGCGTGCTCAGCGTGCGCACACCCGTCTTCCACCTGCCAGCCCCCGGCTCCGGCCGACGTGGCGGCGACGGCGAGATGATCAAGGTCGAACCCATCTCGCGTCCGGATGAGTGCCTGAAGGTTGAGGATGGCAAGGTCTTCGTGCGTCTCTCCGATCCTTCAGCGCGCATGTTGGACACCAACGCGAACGTCGAGACCTGGTTCCCCGTGCGCGAAGAACTTGCAGAGAAGCTCAAGGACGCTGGCTTCATGGGCGTGCCTCACCACGTGCTGAACGCGAAGCTCCACGCGCAGGAAGCAGAAATCGTCGCGCAAGCCGGCAAGTCTGGCAGCGTCACGATCGCCACCAACATGGCCGGTCGCGGCACGGACATTATTCTTGGCGGCAACGGCGATTACTTCACCAAGCAGTACCTGAAGCGCGAACACAACATGGATGTCGCGTACTTCATGCCCGAAGAGTATCTCGGCCAGCCTTCCTACATGATCCCCCGCGATGTTCTGCTCGAAGCGGAAAAGGCCTTCGACGAGAAGGTCGAAGAGACCTACCGCGAGAAGTTCAAGCCCGAGTTCAGCGCTGCTCACGACGAAGTGGTGAAGCTCGGCGGACTCGCCGTTGTCGGCACCGAACGCCACGAGTCGCGTCGTATCGACAATCAGCTTCGCGGTCGCTGCGGTCGCCAGGGTGACCCGGGCAGCTCGCAGTTCTTCCTCTCGCTCGACGATGATCTGATGCGCCTCTTCGCAGGCGAACGCATGCGCAACATCATGCGCTCGCTCGGCTTGAAGGAAGGGCAGGAGATCGAGTCCGGCATGGTCTCGCGCGCGGTTGAAAAAGCACAGCGCAAGGTCGAAGGCCGCAACTTCGATATCCGCAAGAACCTGAAAGAGTACGACGATGTGCTCGATGTTCAGCGCAAGTCGATCTATGGCATCCGCCAGCAGATCCTCGAAGGCGTGAATCGCATCGAGGGCACGAAGATCGACCAAAAGGTACGCGCCTACCTCAACGATCTGCTCGTCGACGCGGAGCAGCTCGACGAAGATCAGGCCAAGCAAGCCTGCGAGTGGATGCAGAAGAAGTACAAGGTGACGTGGCAGCCCGAGAAAGTTGCGGGCAACAAGCGCATCGTTGTGCGCGAGAATATGGTGATGGCTGCGAAGCTCTCGCTCCTGCCCAAGTCGATCATCAAGCGCGTGAACGACACCGTACTCAACGTGATGAATCGCCTCTCAGTTGAAGCTGCACCTGAAGGCGTGCCGGCGGCCCAGTGGATGCTCGATTCCTTCAAGCACGAGATTGAGCAAATCTTCGCGCACAATGTTGAGCTCGACGACGTGCCGACTGATAGCGAGCAGGCTTTCGACTCTTACTGCGAAGAGCTCGCGCAATCCATGTTCGACGCCAAGCGCAAAGAAATCAAAGAGGCCTTTGGCGAGAGCGACGACAACGAGAATCGCATCGTGCAGTATGGCCGCTTCTTCCTCCTCTCATCGCTCGACACCAAGTGGCGCGAGCACCTGCGCAACATGGACCAACTGCGCTACGGCGTGCGTTGGGAAGCGCAGGCGCAGAAGGACCCGAAGGTCGCTTACAAGCGGGAAGGCCGCTCGCTCTTCGAGGCGATGCGTGACGACATCGACACCGATGTTGCGCGCCGCCTCTTCCACGTTCGCTTGGAAGGCAACGCGCCAACGCAGCAGCCCCGCGCTGTGGCGAACGTGCCGCTGGCTGAGCAGAAGGCTTTTGCCAACACCAAGTCGATTGGCGAGCAAGCGCTGCGCGTGGCGAAAGCTGCGAACGAGCGCGTGCAAGAGAATCGCAAGGAGTCCGGCGGCTCTGAAGACTCAGCCAAGCCCGCTCCCGCCGTCAAGGTCGAAGGCGCACCCCGCGCCAACGACGCCTGCTGGTGCGGCTCCGGCAAGAAGTACAAGAAGTGCCACATGAACTCAGATCGCCAGGGCCTGACCTCGCCGAAGTAAATCTGGCTTTCGCAGTAGAACTGGCATTCGTGCCAGTTCCGAACTCCGGATCCTGAACTCCGCAGTGGCACCGACACTCCTGTCGGTGAGTCGCATTCCGATGCGACAAGTCTTCACGCGCACATTCGTGCGAGTGGATTTCAACACGGAGAAAGACGGGGGCGGACGGAGTTCACGGAGAGCTGCGTATTGCTGCTGGGTTTTCGTTTCGTGAATGCACGTACGCTGTCTTTGTTGTTGGGAGCGAAGAAAGCTCGCAGGCGATGCGGCTGTGATTGCTCGCGTGGGAACTCCATCGAAATGCGCGAGGCCACTCGAAATCGGATTAGGAGAGACCGCGCAGTAGAACTGGCATTCGTGCCAGTTCCGCCGACTTGGCAAACATGAAAGAACCGATGCTCTGGTAGATCAGGCTCCCGGCCTGATACTCCCCAACGCAAAAACCCCCGGCTCTCACCGGGGGTTTTCTACACCTCAGAGGTGCATCAAACGCTAGCCTTCAACCTCAACCGTCTCCGTCTCAATCAGATTGCTCACATAGGCGATTGGCGTGAGCGCGATGGCGAGCAGAGCGAGCGCGACGGCCAGCGCACCTGCGCCGTGGTAGAGCGTGGTCTGCTTGGCGGCCTTCACCGTGCGCTGCGTGCGCGCACCGTTGACCTTGGTGGCGAGCTCGTTGACGGTTGGGATGAGCGCGGCCTCGGCTTCGGCCAGCGCCTTCGCGGCCATCACGGCAAGCTCGATCGTGCGCTTCGCCTCGGTCATCACCGCGCCCGTGACCTCTTCGATGGCAGTCCATGCGCCAGACTTGCCGTAGACGTGAAAGGTGAAGCCCTCAACAACGATCATCCACGAAGCACCAGCGACGGTGCTCTTCTTGCGGCCCTTCATAGGAGCCTCCTACAGATGTGCGGGATGAAGTAGCGCAGGCGTCTCGCCTGCTCGGCAGTGGCACCGACACTCATGTCGGTGATCGCGGCGCAGCCGCGATAAGCCCTTGCCTGCCCCCGGCGCGCCTGTGGCTGCTACCTTGGAGCAATCTCATCCCTCGGCTCTCTGAGCTGTCGCAGCACTCGCCGCGCCTGTCTCAGAGCCAAATCCTGAACCAGCATTCTAGCCCGCTCGCGCAGGCGGTCAACCCTTTTATGTAAAAGAAAGCGCGACCCCCTTGGCGCACTTGCGCCAGCGCCGCACCTCTACCACAAACACCCCGTGGAGTCTGCGTTTGGGGTGGTACCCTGCGCACCAGGACCCCACAACAGATGTTCTCATCTGTTTTTGGTTGGTGTGCGCCCGGCTCCGGCCGGGCCTCACCTCAACTCATTGACATCGCATCAGGGAAACGATCATGCGCCGAATCCCCATCACACTCATCGCCTGCCTTGTGCTGGCCATCGCCTTCTACGCTGCCCCGCTCATTGCACAGGCCGATCACGGCTGGGCAGATGAGTGGAAGCGCCGATCCAACGACCACCGCTACAACGCGGAGAGGGCAGCGAAGGCCGCTCTTGAAAAGGATATGGAGTTCTTCGACAGCGACGTTGCCGAAGCGGTGAACCGATTACTCAGACAGGGGGTCCCTGGAACACGCGCGGAACTCACGGCGATGGCAAAGCGACTGCTGCGAGAGAAGCGCGGCGAAAGCCAGATGACGCCATTCTATGACATGATCGGCGAGCATGGGATCGACGCGGCAGCGAAGGCGTGGGTGGAAGACGTGATCGCCAAGGCTCATCGCTACAGCCGAAACGGCGAGCTCGACCTCGACAAAAAGCGCCTCTTTTATCAAGACTACGAGTGCGTGAACAACTCCGACACACAGTCGCTCGTTCGCAACGCCTGCCTGCTTGCTAGCGAGTCTCACCAAAAGGCCGAGTACTTAAGAGGGTTTACCGCAAAGGCTCCAGACGTGCTGCCGCCCCGTACGGAGCATCCGACCCGCGCAGAGCAACCGACGGCCATGGCACCACACACCTCAGCAACTATCGGCACCCAAGCGACGCCTGCCACACCACCAGCGCTCAGCGCCCCGTTGGTAGGCCAAGAAGCCGCAGCCGAAACGCCCTCTGATCCTCTAGTGTGGATCCTGCTGGGGGTTGCCGCCACCGCAGCCATTGGCACGCTGCTGATCGTCGTCGTATCGAAGAAAGGGAAGGCATCGCCGCCCGTAAACTATCGCGCTCGCACCCATCCACCACGACCGCAAGGCGGGTTGCCGCCGCCACCGCCGCCGGGACCTCGACTGCCGCAGAAGAGGCCGCCACGGCAATAAAAACATTTCGCTTGACACCCGCATGGCGCGGCGCTTGAGCCGGTTCTTTCGCGTTGAGATCGCCACTCTTAACCCTCCATCGCCGTCATCCCGACTGAAGCGAAGTGGAAGGGAGGGAGCCCCCTGCGATTCCGCTGCGAGCTGAAAGCGTGAAGCGTTGCGTTGACTTGCGCGGGCAAAACGCAACGCAGAGCTGAATCAGCGATTACGTAGTTTGAAAAGGGATCCCTCCCCTTCGGCTTCGCCTACGGTCGGGATGACGGCGACTCAACGAGTTTGAGAAAAGCTAACGCCGCCGCTCACTCTCGAAGCATCATGCCTCACTCCCCAATCATCACCGGCAAGTGCTTCGCCAACTGCTTGAACACTTCGCGCATCGCGGATTCGTGCGCGGCGAGCGACTCAGCATCCGGCACGCCCATGTGCTCGTAGCGCATGATGCAGCCCTCGTCTTCAGGCGTGAAGGTGAGAGTGATCAGCTCGTCGATTGCAGGCTGATCGGGAATCTGGTTGTAACCCACCGGGCCATCCCAGTGAGTAGTGAAGACGAGCTTGCGCGCAGGCTCGATCTCCACGTACATCCCGAGCTGCCCCCACCACGTGCTGCGCCACTGCCCCTCGGCCTTGGGGAAATGCGCGTAGACTTCCCAGCGCCCGCCGCGCTGAAGATCGACGCTCGCCCGCGCCTCCATGCCGACACCCCACGCCCACTGCTTGAGCCAATCGGGATCAGTCCACGCACGCCACAGCGTTTCGCATGAGTGGGTGAAGCGATGTTCGATGGTGAGGACGAGAGGAGAGGACATGGCGGACTCCTTCTGTTTCGCTCTTGCCAGTGATGTGGCAGCAAATCGCTAGGCGATTCCGGACAAATGTTACCTGCGGGACTCTCTAGTCGTAATCCAAAGGTGCGCACAAATAGAGGTTCATCATAGTGGTGTACCGGAAATTATAGCTCTCTACGAAAAGTTGGAGGACACTATGTCAAACGGTGGAAAGTCCAGTGGCGGCGGTAAAGGCGGCGGTGGCGGCAAAGGCCCCGGTGGCAAGCCGAGTACAACTGGGAACCGCTCGGGCGGCGGTCGCGACAACGCGCCTGCCAAGAAGTAGCGATGCCACGCGCATGGAGGCCTTCGTAGTTTGATCTCGTTGCGCTTGCAAGCGTCGGCATGAACGCCAACTCCCTCGCACTGAAATGGTGCGAGGGAGTCTCTTGGTGATCTGCGCCGCAACCAGAAGAGTTGTCGCATCGGAATGCGATTGATCTTGCGGGGGTGGGGAGAGAGGAACTCGCGGTGCCGTCATCCCGACAGAGGGCGAAGCCCGACGAGGGATCTCCCTTGGAGAAAGTAGTGCTTTCTACGATTGCACACGAAGCGCGCTTAGATCAACGCGTACCAAAAAGCAATTCGTGTGCAAAGAAAAGCGCGCTATGGCTTTGCGTGGGAGATCCCTCCGCCCGCTTCGCGGGAGCTGCGCATGCATTCTCGGGCAAGCCGTGACTGCCGGTTCCACCAAGAGCTGTCGCATCGGAATGCGACCACCGACAGGAGTGAAACTATGTAGCGGGTCGCCCGTCTCAACAGGTGGCATCCTACGAGGATGTCCTTTGCAACACGAGATCAGGAGACCCGCCATGTACCATGTTGGTAT
>Ga0213866_10001296_pt1 | contig 18718 bp, 6 predicted proteins | sample PICome_11_FD_160079 | JGI IMG/M metagenome (GOLD analysis project Ga0213866, IMG submission 160079) | Coastal seawater microbial communities near Pivers Island, North Carolina, United States - PICO284 | ecosystem: Environmental > Aquatic > Marine > Coastal | place: USA: North Carolina...
GACGCTGCGATTGCTTGCGTGAGCGAGCCCGGCGAAGATGGGGAGCCATTCGCATTCGCATCCCGTCCCGCCTACGACCCGAGCGAGCTGGAAGACGTCTGGAAGATCCGCAAAGTCGCAAGCCCCATCCTTTCGCGCGTCAAGGGCGACGTGAAGCCAACACGCTGGGTTGAAGATATCGCGGTGCCGCCGTGGAAGTTGCCGCAGTTCATCGCGGGCGTGATGGCGATCTTCAAAGAGTGCGGCTTCCCCGCAGCCCTCTTCGGTCACGCCGGTGAAGGCAATCTTCACGTCAATCCGCGCGCCAACGTGAAGGATGCCGGCGACCGCGAACGCATGCGCGAATGCGCCGACAAGGTCTTCGAACTCACGCGCAGTCTCGGCGGCGTGATCAGCGGCGAGCACGGCGACGGCACGATGCGCACGCCGTACTTAAGAAAGATGTTCGGCGCAGCCTACGACCTGATGGTTGAGATCAAGCGCGAGTGGGACCCGCACTGGGGACTCAACCCGCTCACCAAGGTGCTCAAGCCTGGCAGCGAATCGCACTCGCGTACCATCACGAGCGACCTGCGCTACGGCGAGGGATACGAGCGCCATGACACCGGTGCAGCGAGTCTGCAACGCCCCGAAGTGCTAGACGAAATCGAGAAGTGCCACGGCTGCGGCAAGTGCCGAATGTACTGCCCCTTGATGAGCATCAGCAAGGAAGAGAAGTACAGCGCGCGCGCCAAAGCCAACCTTTTGCGCGGCGTGGTCTCCGGCAAGCTCGACCCAAGCGCTTTCCTGCTCGACGAAGAGTTCAAAGACAACTTAGACCTCTGCATCAACTGCGGGCAATGCCTAGTGGATTGCCCGACGCAGGTGGACATCCCCGGCATCGCGATGGCCTTCCGCGAGAACTTCGTCGAGAAGAAGGGCGGCGTCGGCATGGTGGGGGAGATGCTCTCGAAGCCAGACCGGATCGGCAAGCTCTCCACAATCATGCCCAAGCTGACGAACTCGCTACTCGCTAGTCGCTTCACGCGAGGCGTTGCGCAAAAGGCATTCGGCCTCGATGCGCGCAGGTATTTGCCGGAGTACCGCAAAGAGCGCGGCTTGCCAGAAAAGGCAAAGCTAGACATCAGCGAAGCGTTGCGCGAGCAGCTCAAGCTGCCGAGCGAAGTCGTGATCTTCCCCGGCTGCTGGGCCGAGTACAACGATCCCGATGGCGAGAAGAACGCGCTGATTCGCATCTTGCAAGCGCTGGGGATCATCGTGCATACGCCGCGCTTGAACTGCTGCGGCATCTCCAAGGTCACGCAAGGTCAGATGGCGGAAGCGCGTTCTGATTGGAAAGAGAATCTCGATCTGCTTGCTCAGTACACGTTGAAGGGAGCGCCCGTGCTCTTCAGCGCGCCGAGTTGCTTTCTCGCTGCGACGCACGACATGCCTCGCTTGCTGCAATCACCTGCGGGCGATGCGCTGGCAGAGTCGATGCAAGATGCGCACCAGTTCTTGCGCAAGGTTTTCGAGCATCCCGCGCTGCGCGCGCAGTTGCAGCCACTCAGTGCGGAGCGCAAGGAGCTTGCGTATCACCAGCCTTGCCACTCGAAGGTGAGCAAGATTGGAGCGGAGCCGACCAAGCTCGTCGCGCTGATCCCCGATACGCACACGGACAATCTGGACGCCGGTTGCTGCGGGCTTTCGGGAACCTTCGGGATGAAGACGGAGAACTTCGATCTCTCAATGAAGATCGGTGCGCGCCTCTTCAAACGCATCGAGGAGCGCAAGCCGCAAGTCGTCTATACCCCCTGCGGCGTCTGCCAAACCCAAATCGCGCAAGGCGCTCCGGATGCAACCATCGTGCATCCGCTGACGCTGCTCTACGAAGCGCTGCCGGGGTAGCGTGGTTGCGCACACCGATTTTGGCTTGAGCCCATACGTATTAATGTTCTGACCAAGCGTATGGCCGCGAAAGCCAAGGGCTGCAATTCTCTAGCGCAAATGAATTGGTTTTCTTGCCGATTCGCTCGCCAAAGTGCCGGGCCAACGCTGCTCCTTGTGAGGGGATACTTTGCAAGGAGCAAGCATGGCGATGGACAACGAAGTGGCGCGGATGGAGGAAGAAGCTGATCTGCTAGTCTTCCGCATCCTGCTGAAACGCGCGCGCACGATCGAAGTGGAAATGGAATGCGAACCGGATGCGAAGCTGAGTCCGACGGATCTCGCCGCGCTCAAGGAGCTCCGTCGAGTCGCTGCAGAGTCGCGCGAAAGGCGAAGCGCAAGCGATGAGCGCGCTCTGGCATCTGACGCAATAGATCCCCTCGCGCACCAGCTTGGGCAAAGCTTTATGCGCGGCGAGGTGCGCGATTGCTACGCGATCATGGAGGCAATTCGCCAGCGCGATGGCGCGAGTCTCCCCACGCATGATGGCGATGTGATCGAGCTTGTGGCAAAGCACAAACGAGCGCTCAGCCCTGCGACCACTGATGAGTTGGAGCGCAAACATTCGCCCTAGTCTAGCGTTTCGCCCTTTCCTGGCAGCGACCTTTTCTCACACGGTCCTTTCAACGCAAAGTCGCGAAGGCGCGAAGGACCGCAAAGAATGATGGGGAGGACACTGCGCAGCGCGCACGCCAGCGCAAGACGCGTCGACGAATCTCTCGGATTGAATTCGACGAAGCGCTATTCTGATGCCTTCTTATTTTCCTAGTTTGGAGACTCTCGAAGGAAGCTTTCGTGAAGAGAGCGCTCAGCGTTATCGGCCCGCGATGCTTGATCCGACAGGCTTTGCGAGCCTTCGCGCTCTCTGGGCCGTTGCGTTGAATTCCGAATCCCCTCGCTCGCATGAGCGCGAAAAGGGCGAAACCTTAGCCTAGAGTAGTTCTCGATTTGCTTTGGACTGAGTGCCGTCATCCCGACCGAAGGTGCAGCCGCAGGGGAGGGATCCCTTTTCGAGTAGCTGAGCTGCGGGGAAAGGTTGGACTTGCGGGAGCTTGCGCCAGAGAGCGCTACTCTTTTGCGAGGCTCTCGCAACGCATTGCTTCTTCTACATGCAGCCGAATCGCCAAGGGATCCCTCCCTTCCGCTTTGCTCCAGTCGGGATGACGACGAAACCAAAACGAACATTCGCCCTAGACTTGGCGTGCTAGAAGCTTCATGCACTCAGAGCGCTAGCGACGCGCTCGACCTTCAAGAATGCGCAATCGCGCGAGAATGTCTAGGCGCTCGGGACAACGCGGGTAGCGCTGAAGGATCGCGAGGTACACTTCGCGCGCGCCCTTCGCATTGAAGGCTTGCGCCTCGGCGTCCGCGTTCTTCATCTGCTCAGCGACGTACGCGCGCTCCCTCGCTTTGTTGTTCCACTCGTCGTCGATCTTTTTGAGCAGCGATTTCGCATCGCCCGCGGCACGCGTGAAGTGGTAGTTCCACTGCACGTTATCAGCGAAGACATAGGCGAGAATCCAATTGCCCGAATCGAAGGACTTCTGCGCCAGGCCAAGGAGCGCAGTAGCGTTCTCTTCAGCAATCTCGCGGCTGGCGGAATCGTCTGGCTCGCGCGGCTTCTCGCCACGGAACACGCTGCCGAAGAGCGGGCCGCTTTGCTCAGCCGGTTCTTCGGTGGTATCGACAGCCTCGCCTCCAGCCTTCACGCGGCTGATGAAGCGCGACGCCTCAAGCGCCTTGCGTCGTGCAGTGTCGGCGCTGGGATCGCCGTTAAACTCTGCTGCGATCTGCTGATACTTGGCGCGGGCGCTTGATGCTTCATTGATGTCTTGGCGACTCTCGGCGCGTTCCATCAGGTCGTCGGCTTCCTGCCACATGCGGTCAAGCAAAGCCTTCAAGTCACTCTCAACTTCGGTGCCGCGATCGTGGTACATCTGCCAGTCGCGAGCATCGAGGCGCGAAAGAAACTGCGCGCGCAAACGCGAAGCGGTGAAGCGGCGGTTGGATCGCAGCGTGTTCATCTGATCGAAGATGCGCTTGTAGATCACGCCGCGCGTGCGGGCTTTGCGCGAAAGCTGCAAACTGATGTCTTCGCCGGATTCCTCGCCGAGACTGAAGAAGCGCAGCAGCACGTGGCGCTCAGGCCGATGTTCTGCGACCTGCACGCCAAGCTCAACGTTACTGGGCACGGCAATAGAGATCGAACCAATGAGCACTTCGCCGATTGGCCCGGCGCTGACAAAAAGCCTGTCATCAATGGGAGCTTGCACCGGAATCTCGTTGCCTCGGCGATCGAAAATCACCACGTCATCGCCGAAAGAAAGGTCCGCCTCGAACTCCACCGCGCCGATCAAACCGGGGCTGAAATCGTAGCTGATCGCGTAGGTCTCAGGCGACGTTCCTTCTTCGCCAATGCTTGCGCTGACCCTCATCCCGCGCGAGCTGGACGGTGCGCTCTCGCCAAGACGCATCGGCATCATCCACGAGGATTCAAAGGACCTGCCGACGTACTGGCTCGAGTCGAAGACCCAGCTTGGATGCTGCAAATCGCGCACGTCAAAGGCTGAGCGATCCAAGCGCGGCTGGATGCTTTCACTCCCACCAAGCAAGGCCGGGCGAAGCTCGCCCTTCCAACCAGTGCCGGTGTCGTATTGCAAGTTGCCGGTGCCGGAGCCGCGCAGGAAGCTCGTGCTGGCGCCCACGCGCTCGTCGAGTTTGTAGCCGCGCAGCGCTTGTGTTGGACCGCGCTCGCCTTCGCCTCGTTCGAGTTGGAGGTCGTCGATCCAGAGGCGCTGAATGTCGCCGTGGAAGGTCAGCACCATCACGGCCTGCCCCCAGTCGCTGACTTCGCGAGGAAGGCGCAAATCGACAGACTGCTTGCCCCACTTGCCCGCAACGACTAGCGCGCTTTGTCCGACGCAGATCGTGGTGCCGCGATCGCCCATGAAGGAGACGCCAATTGAGGCCGCGCCTTTGATCTCGCCTGCGAAGTGGCCGGTAAGTTTGGCCTCGCCTTCAAAGTTCAGGCCGACAAGTTCTTGCGTTGAGATGCTAAAGATTGGAGCGCCCGCCTCTTCGCGCTGATTTTGCAGTGAGATCGCGAGTGATTGGACGCCCTCTTCACCGCTGACATTGAGCTTGTCGACGCCAGCTTTGACGACCGCGCCTTCGGTCTTCAGCAAACGCCAGCCACCCATTTCGCCCACTCGCTCGAAGGAGAGAAGCGCGTTGGAGGCTTGCCGTGCGAGATTGGTTGAGCTTTGCGCTTCCTTTTGACGCATGAAGTTTTGGATGACCTCGGGCAGCATCCAAGCGCTTCCGCCCAGCACACCGGCAGCGAAAATGAGAAGCAAGAAGACGCCCTTCCAGCTCGGCCCACTGCGCACAAGGATCGGCGAGCGCTTTTCGCTTGCGCTTTTGCTAGACGCAGGCGTCTGCTCGAACTTGTCCTTCGATGGCGGCGTCGGCGGCGAGATGCTCGCGGGCTTCGTTGGCACTGCAAGTTCGACGTGCGGCTCGGGCAGGTCGAGTCCTTGCATGGCGGGGTTGTGGTAGGTGATGCGAACGGCTTTGGCTGCCCATAGCACTTCGCCCTCGCGCAGTTCGGCGAAGGTGATGCGCTCGCGAGTGTGACTGATGAAGGTCCCGTTCGGCGTGCCGAGATCGCGCAAGGCGTGGAATTCGCCGTAAGGCTCGACCACCGCGTGATGCGAGCTGACCATCGGATCGTGCAGCACAATGTCGTTGTCATCAGCGCGGCCAATGGTGAGCGTCTCGCCGATGTCGTAGCGCACGGGCTCGGCGGCTGCTTCGGTTTTGACTTCAATCCACGCGCCTACGTTTGCGCTCGGCGATGCGGGTGTCGCGGGAGTTGCTTGCTCAACCGGCGGGGTGTCTTCGTGCGGAATCTCAGCGGGGAGAATCTGCGGCTCATCGAGATCCATCTGATTCAGCGCGGGATTGCGGTAGACGACGCGCACAGCTTTGGCGAGCAGAAAGACGGAACGGTCGCGCAGCTCAGCGGCTTCAATGCGCGTGCGTTCCTTGCCGATGAAGGTGCCGTTCGAGGTGCCGAGATCGCGCAGAACGTGGGCTTCGCCTTCAGCTTCAACAACCGCGTGGTGCGAACTGATCATCGGATCGTGCAGCACGACGTCGTTGTCATCGGCGCGACCAAAGCTGAAGCTCGTCTTGGTCATCGTGATGCGCTTAGGCTCGGCTGCCGCTTCGACTTGCACGTCGAACCAAACGTAAGGCAATTCCTCTTCGGGCTCAGCCGCGGGCGCTTGAATGGTTGGCTTCTCCACAACAGGCTTAACTGGGGTTCGAGGTGTGGGAGCGGTGGGGGAAGGCTGCTTCTTCGTTTCCTTCTTCGGATCGACCTGGCTGGCTGTCTGGAAGACGGCGGTGGGAGCTTCGCTCGCCTTGAAGCGCTCTTCTTCATCGTCGAGCGCGCCATTCAGCGCGGAGTCGTCGTGGAAGATGAAGGCCGCTGCGCCTGCAATCAAGCGCGCACCGTGTACCAATGCTTTTGGGCTGCGGCCGAGCATCTCGGATTCATAGCGCGTACCGTTGCGCGAGCCGAGGTCTTCGACGTACCACACCAGGTTCTGCTTGAAGACGCGGAAATGCCTGCGCGACATGCCTTCGACGGGGAGCGGGACATCGCACTCGCCGCCGCGCCCGACGACTAGCTCGCTGCCGGTCAGGGGAATCTCATTGGTACGATCATCGAGCTTCAGTACGAGTTTCGGCATAGCCCTCAATCCGATTCGGCCAAGCGTGACGGCGCCGTCGCGAACCCCAAGTTTACGCAGCGTCACATCAGAATCGAGCGGTGCGCACAATAGCATGAGATGGGGGTGAGTCGCAGGGCGGTGGCGCGTGAAATCTGCCTGCTTCGTAGGAGTGATGCAGGGAGCGAATCGCTTACTTCTGACAACAAAAGCCCAGCGCGTGCCGGGCTTTTGTGATCAATGATGCGTTCAAGAGCGAGGCTTAGCCGTTGCCGCCGCCACGGTTTCCACCGCCGCCGAAGCCGCCAAAGCCTTCGCCATTCGCCATTTGATCGGCGAAGTCGAGTGCGCGCTCAGGCGTGAGCATAGCGCCCATGCCGCGACCGCCGCCAGCGCCAGCCTCTTGGTATTCCTTCAGCTCTTCCGGCGAGAGCGAGGATTCGAGAATCGCGTCGCGATCTTTCTCAGCGGCTTCGCGCTCGATCTTTGCGACGTCCTCAGTGATTTGGCCGTCCTTGAGGCGCGAGTAGGTGTCGATGCGCTTCTCCCAGAAGGTCTGCTCGGCGCTATCAATCGTGCTCACCGCAGCGTCTGAGAGATCAGTGCGGGACAGAGCCATCGCACGCATCATGCGGCTAGAGATCTTGACTGACTCGTCGCGGCCATACTCCTGCGGCAGCGTGAACATCTGGCGCATCATTACGCCACGATCAGTGGTCTTCGTGAGCTTGGGGTAGTCGGTGAAGAGCGATGCAGTGAGCTGTTCGAAGCGCTCATTGCGCTTGGCTTCTGCCGCTTCGCGCTCGACGCGGGCAGCTTCAGCCGCAGCTTCTTCATCCGCCTTGAGCTTCGCGACGACTTCGTCGGCAGTCGCGCCGCCGCCAGCAACGCCTTGCTCCTTCAGCTTCTCGGCCAGAGCGTTCATCTGTTCCGAGCTGAGCGTAAGGCCATGATCCGCGCCTTCGAGCTCTTCGATGCGACCTTCGAGACCGGACATGCGGGCGAGCTGTTCGTCCTTCACCAACTCAAGTGCACCTTGGGTCACGCCATTGTTGCCGCCGGCGTTGGCGAGTGCTTCCTTGAATTGCTTCAGCTCTTCCTTGAGCTCGCTGATCTCATCAGCTTGCGTTGAGTTCTCAAGCGTGAGCATCGAGATTTCACTCGAGTGATCTGTGCCTTGTTCGCAGCCAGTAAGGAAAAGCGCGAGCGCGGAGGCTGCGATCATTCCGGTAAATGCAAAGGTCTTCGTCATCATTGGCTCCTGCCAGTCTGTGCGCTCAGCGCGAATTGGATGGCCCCATCCTATCGGCGTATCTTAGACGCTGGCAAGGGGAGGATAGGCCTGCGTCTAAGTGGTATTGGAGCAAGAGCGGCGGAAAGGGACAGAAAGTTTCGCAATAGATCGGAAATGGCGCGTGGCGTGGCTCAACCACTCTGAGCAAGCTTTTAAAGCCCGCTGCCGCCGAACTGCGCGACGACGAAGAGGCACTGCACCAGCAGCACCGCGAACATCGTCCACAAGAGCGTGCCGTGAACGGCTGCTGCGACGCCGCGCTCGCTCTGCACGGGGCGCAGACCGAAAAGTGCTGTCAGCACTCCCGCAACTGCTCCGCTGACGAGCGTCTTCCAGATCACCCAGGTCATCCAGTCGGGGTAGTACTGCGTGCCGGAGAACATGATGTCCATGACTTGATCAATCGTTAGCGGACTGCCCGCTGTCATGAAGACAACTGCGCCCGATGCGAGTCCCAAGAAGCAGCAGAGGAAAGTCGTCAGCGCGAGCGATGCGATGTTGCCAAGTACTGCTGGCACGAGCGAGTAGCTCTCGACGTTCATGCGAGCAAGCGCGAGCGTATCGAGCAGGCCGGATCGCACGGAGCTCGAGAGTCTCGCAGCATGCGCAGCGCCATTTTTCGCCGTCGTAAACACCGCTGCGAACATCGGCAGCACCATCAGCGTGAGCGAAAGGCCGTAGCCTTCCAGCACCTTGTCGAGCAGGATCGGCTCAATCAGTTCGCGCTTCGGCAGAAGATGAAAGATGAAGATACCGATCGTCACCGCGATCATGATGCCTGCGCCGCACACGAAGGCCCATGTGCCGGGGTTGAAAGCTGTTCGTAAGACATCCATAGCCACGGGGCGAACGAGTCTGCGCGGCATCTTGACCAAGCCCATCACAAAGGCAACTGGAGCGAGCGCGAAGCCGCCCGTGGTTTCCAGCACGCGCGCTGCAAGACTCTTGCCTTCCTTTAACATTGCTTGCGATCGTGTACCGACGCCGACCGAGGTCACCTTGAAAACGGCAGCCTCGCCAATCGGCAGCAAGCCATCAGCATCGAAGGTGCATTCGGTGATGCGAATGGAGAGATCGCCCGGTGATTCGGGCAGGCGATCTTGCGAAACGAAGTGCGAGGGATCATGCGTGATGATCAGGACGATCGTCTCCGGCCCGCGAGCGGCTTCGAGCAGGGCGTGAGAAAGCTCGTGCGCTGCTTTGGGATCGAGTCCCGCCGTGGGTTCATCGGCAATCACCAGCGCAGGATGCTTGATGTCCTTTGAGCGCGGGAGCAATGCGCGGACGGCGCTGACACGCATCTTCTCGCCGCCAGATGCGCGCGCGAGCGATGCGGGGAGCGGCCAGATTCGCAGGCGCGCTGCAAGTGATTCGAGCGCGGGCTTTGCATCCTTGGGAATCAAGCGCGAGAAGAGCGTAGCGTTCTCGACCATGCCTAGTTCGTCGATGAAGCCGTGCGTGCCAGACTGCGGCAGGAAGGCCATGAACTCGCGCGAGCCGTGCGTGTAGCGCTCGCCATCAAGCACCGTTGAGATCACGCTATCACTGAGCGCATCGCGCAGCTCAACTTTGCCTGCTCCGCGCATGGGTGGAGAAACCAGCTCGCCGAGTCCAAGCAGAATGCGCGCGAGACTCGACTTGCCAATCCCCGATGGGCCTTGCACGAGGTACACGCGACCACCCTGCAATTCAGCCGGGGCAGCCAGATCCAATGTGCGGCCACCGACGGCAAGTCGAAGGCGCTCAATTCGCAGGCGTGGATGCATCATTCGCGCAAAGCCTTTTACTTGGTCGGATCGAGGTGTGATTCGAATGGCAGTAGTTGCAGCTCACCAGGAGTGTTGTAGTCGCCGGGCTGAAACACGAGCAGCGGGCGATCCGTGATTTCAGCCGCCGTGCGGAAGGTGTAGGCAAGCGGCAGCATGAGCGAGCCTTCCTCAGTGACGAGGCGACGATTCGCCATGTCTTCGAGGTACTTCGAGACGCGCAGCAAGAGCTTGTCCTGCTGGTGGTTCCACTCAGGCATCACCGCGCGATCGAAAAGGCGAGGCAGCCACACATCCTCAACCTTGGTCGTGAACTCATCTTCGTGATTGCCGAGTACGGTTGCGGTCTTGTCCTTGATCTTGTCGCCCTGCTCATCCCAGTACTTGGTGAGCTCGTCGACGATCGCAGCTTTGAGCTTCGCCTTGCGCTCTTCACTCAGGAAGCTGCGGCCATCGCTATTGTCTTCGCCACCAAAGAGCTCTTTGACTTTGCCGATGCCCTTTTCCGCTGCGCCAAGCACCTTGCGTGCAGCGCCGACGGTCACGCCCCAGACGCCGATTTCGTCCCATGCGCGAGTGGTGACGCGATCGCCAAGCTCATCGATTTCGGGCGAGAGTTCTTCGAAAAGTTCCTGTGCGATGGCGGTCGCTTGTTCTTCCTCTTCTTCCATTATCTCTTGCAGGAGCGCTTTGACCTCTGTGCGCAGACGGCCGCGAATCGGCTGAATGAGCTGCTCGTCGACTACGGGCCAAAGCTCGTCGTAGGCGATCTGAAACTCACCTTGCAAGCCGTCCGGCGCGAGCACGATGGGAACCGCTTCGTCGAGGTAGAAAACGGGCTCGGCGTAGAGCAGTGCGCCGCCCTTCGGCGCGAGCTTTGCCAGCGCGGGCGGGAGTTGCAGCCAGTAGCCCTGATCATCCTTGTGGACCCGGCCAATGATCTCGCCGGTGCCGTTGGGCAGGCGCTGATAGACGATCGTGCCTTCGATCTTGGCCAGCTCGACGCCGTCCATGTTGATGCGAAAGCGGCGGTCATCGCGCTGACCGAGACCGGAAGAGATCTCGCCAACCTGACCCGCAGCGGCAGACGCTGCACTGACCTTTGATTCGCTGTCAAACGAGAGCACAAAAGGAAGCGTGACGGCGCACACGAGCGTTAGCGCTCCTGCTGCGAGGCGAATCTTCTTCTCAGTCATGGAGCTGCGATTCCACATGGCGAATCCTTTGCGCTTGCGTGTGCCTTGAGCCGCCGCGAAGAGTCGCGTCATGCTCAGCATCGGATTATACGTCAATTGTGCGGAAAGATTGCAGTGCAAGCGCATGGGTGATTTGGAATTGGTGGGGAGGAAGATTCTGAGGGTTCGCGCAGAGGCGCAGGGACGCAGGGCCTCGCGGATCAAGTGATAGTTGATCGAAGCAATCCAGTTGTGGAAATCCGATGACTCGCATGATTGATTTGATTTGGAAGAAAGGAGATAGCTCATCTCTTCCACGATCTGGCTTGTGTTCATCAATGCGCGGCTAGACTAGCGTTTCACCATTCTCGCACTCGTCTCAGCAAGGGCTTTGAGAGCTCAACGCAAAGGCGCCATGAACGCAAAGTTACGAAAAGCCTGGCGGAATAGGCGTCATTGGCCGGGCGTTTGAAGTGCTCCAGTTCCGGCAGCGCCTAGAAATCTCCGAATACGAGCGCGGCCTTCGCGGCTGGCCATGAGCTGTTTCACGCTTTCCACTGTGAAGATCGCTCTCGGGCGCTCAGCTCAGCAGTGAGGAGTCGTCGCAACTGGCCCGCAGTGCTTGATCCGTCAGGCTTTGCGAACCTTTGCGTACTCTGGGCCTTTGCGTTGAATTCCGATTTCTCCCGCTCGCATGAGCGCGAAGTACAAATGACGAAGCGTCAGGCTACTTCAGTTCTCGATTTCGTTTCGCCGCCGTCATCCCGACTGGAGGCGCAGCCGCAGGGGAGGGATCCCTTTTGATTCCCCGATAAGTCAAGCAAGGATCAGACTTGCGGGAGCTTGCGCCAAAGAGCGCTACTCACTCGCGAGGCTCTCGCAACGCATTACTTCTTCAACATGCAGCCGAATCGCCAAGGGATCCCTCCCTTCCGCTTCGCTCCAGTCGGGATGACGGCGAAGTCAGATTGAGAACTACTCTAGAAGGATTCCAACTCTTCTCCTCAACCCGGGATACGCAACGCGCCTCGGAGAGTACGAAGCCCCTCCGAGGCGCGCGCAGTCATGCAGCTAGCGTTCAAGCTCTAAGCGTCATCGCGCTCAAGCTTGCGCAACACAAGCACTGCACCTGCCGCCGCACAGAGCAGCAAGAGCCAGAGGCGCTGCGATGGTGAATCGCTCGTCAGCGCGCAGCTTCCGCTGTCCACGCTTTCCGTATTCACAATCACATCGCGTTGCAGGAGCACCGTGAGCTGGAACACTTGAACCGCGTCGGCTCCCGAAGTGTTTGAGACTGTCACCGTGATCGCACCGCTGATGCCAGCGTCTTCCTCGGCGGGAATGCCGGAGATGGTGGAGCCATCCCAGCTCAGCCAAGCAGGCAGGCCAGTCACGTCAATCGTCGGTTGCGGATTGCCCACGAAGCTCGGAGCATAGGCGTAAGGATTGCCCACGCTGACGAAGGTCGGCGGCACGCTCGTAATGCGCGGCGCAACCAAACGCGAGCGATCCAGCACCGTGATCTCGAAGCCCTGCGTCGCATCCGTGCCGACGCCGTTTGATGCGGTGATCGTGATCGTACCGGTGGTCAGCACGCCATCAACGCCAGCATCTGACGCAGAAGGAATGCCAGTCAGCACGTTGCCGTTGAGCGAAAGCCATGCGGGAAGATCCGCAGCAGCGAAGTCCGGCGCAGGCGAACCAGTGGCCGTCAGAATGTAGCTGTAGACCTCGCCGACCTCGGCGTTGGTGATCGCCGTGCTGGAGATTTCCGGTGCCACCTCTTGCGAGACGTTGATGCGGAAAGTCTGCATCGCATCAGTACCCACACCGTTCGTCGCGGTGATCGTGATGTCGCCAGTCTCGCCATCATCATTCGCGCCCGGCGTTCCGCTAAGCGTATTGCCCGACAGCGTCAGCCAGCTCGGGTTGCCCGCGACAAACACCTGCGGCGTGGGGAAGCCCGTCACCTGCACGGTGTAAGTGTAAACGCGGCCCGTTGCAGCGCTCGTCACCGCAGTGGAGGTGATCATCGGCGCGGTCGGATTCATCGGCTGCGTGATGGTGATCGAGAAGGTCTCAATCGCATCAGCACCGGCGGAGTTCGACGCGGTGATGATGATGTTTGCAGCCGTACCAACGTCGCCCGACATCGGCGTTCCACGAAGCACGCTACCAGAGAGCGTCAACCAGCTCGGGTTGTTCGTCACCTGGAAAGTCGGTGCGGGGAAGCCGTTAGCCGAGATCGAGTAGCGGTACTCCTCTCCCACAATCGCTGACGTCGGAGCGGTGCTCTGGATGGTGGGGGGCGTCGGCGTGGTCGTTTGATTCAACACGACGTAGCTCTGGCCACCGTAAGCAGCGGAAGCGATATCGATATCGCCGTCACCGTCAACATCACCCATGGCGAGTGAAACGGTGTTCTGCGCAGTGCCGCCCATCGTCACCACAGGCGAAGGACCGGCCATGCCAGTGCCCATGCCGTCGTTGAGATAGACAAAGCTCTGCGAGCCTTCGTTCGCGACGATCACGTCGATGTCGCCATCACCGTCAACATCAGCGGTAGCAACGTCTTCCGTGTCGTCGACGTTGATCAGCTCAACATCAACCGTGGGGAAGTTCGTGGCGGCATCGTTCATGTAGATGTGATTCCGCTGGCCGCGATTGCCGGAGATGATGTCTAGGAAACCGTCGCCGTTGAAGTCCGCGAGCGCCACAGATGAGCGCACGACGGGGAAGATCACACCGGTTCCGTAGGGACGGCGCAGCTCGTTGCGCTGGTAGCCGCCATCGCCATCGTTAAGGTAGATGTAGCCTGTTTGATGCTCGTTGGCGAGCACCACGTCGAGCGAGCCATCAGCATCGATATCGCCAATCGCAACGTCGAGCGTATCGTCGCTGTAGTTGCCGATCACGGTTGTCGAGAAGGCGAAGTTGCCGGTGCCATCGTTGAGGTGAACCAGATTCGGCTGCTCGAAGTTCGCAATCACCACGTCCAAAAAGCCGTCGCGATTCAGATCGCCCAGCGCCAATGCGCGGCTGTCGTCATAGCCCGGCCCGAAAGGCAGGTAGCTGGCCGAGCCAGAGAAGCTGCCGTTGCCATCGTTGAGGTAGGCCGCGTTGTAGCCACCCTGCAGGGCAAGCACGATGTCCACGTCGCCGTCAGCATCGATGTCGCCTACTGCAAGATCGCTGCACATGTCGTTGGCGCCACCGACAGTTGACGTCGATGAACTTGAGAAGCTGCCCGATCCGCTGTTGAAGTAGATCGTGTTCGGACCGCCGAGCGTGCCGACGATCAGATCGAGGTCACCATCGCCGTTGATGTCGGCCATTTGCACGCTGCTTGTAGGCGTTGTCGATCCGCCAAAGTTGCGCGTGTTGACGACGGAGAACTCGCCTGGGCCCGTTCCAGACTTGACGCGGAAGCGATAGGTTTCAGGAATCGCAGGGATCATGAATCCGTTTTGCATGCCGCTCGAGAAAGTCACTTCGATCGTTTCGCCGGGCAGGAAGTTTTCGTCGGGATCGAGTGCCAAATCGGTCATCATCGAAGTGCGCATTCCGCTGCGCACGCCGCGATAGGAAGAGTGAATGCGGAAGCTGCTTGCAGTTACGGTCGTGGATTCGATGTCTTGATCGAAGCTCGCTTCGATATCGACATCAGCCGCCACGTCGAGTTCGTTGCGAATCGGAGAAAGCGAAGCGACTTCAGGCGGGACGCCGTATTGCCACAACTCGCGACCGTTGATGCCATCATCGGCGACGAAGTAGAGAACACCGTTCATGTAGGTCAGCCACTCGGGATCAGAACCGAGCGAACCGTTGTAGATGTCCGCCACAAGCTGTGCGCCGTTGCCGCGCACGCGCCACAGCTCAACGCCGTTGTAACCATCATTGGCTTGGAAGTAGCAGGTGCCGTTGACATCAGCCATCCACTCGGGATCGGAGCCGCCTGAGCCGGTACGGATATCAGCTACCATGCGCGTTCCTGCTTGCGTGCCGTCAGAGACCCAGAGCTCATTGCCGTTGTCTCCATCGTTCGCGCGGAAATAGAGTTTGTCGCCGACCTTCGTCAGACCCCAGGGATCCGATGATGAGCCGAAGGGACGAATGTTGCGCACCATGTAGGTACCGTTCGGCGTGCCATCTGAGCGCCACAGTTCGTTGCCGTTCTGGCCATCGTTGGCGCGGAAGTAGAGCACGCCGTCGACGTTCGTCATGTAGCGAGGATCCGAGGCACCGCCGCCTGGATTGATGTCTTTGACCATCTGAGCGTTGCCGCTACCTTGAACCATCCACAGCTCGCGGCCGTGGGTTCCATTGTTCGCAGCAAAGAAGACTGTGCCGTTCGATTCGCAGAAGTCGCGCGGCTCGGAGTAGTTACCTCCGCTCCAGATATCGTGCTGCGGTCCGGCAGTGTTGGTATCAGCATAGAAAAGCTCGTAGTACCAACTGCTTCCCCAAATGTTGGTTTGCTGGATCGAGAAGTAGCAGCGGCCGTTGTAAGCATACATATAATTGGGATATGAACCGTTACTGTTCGAATAGAGATCGTAGAGCCAGTTCGCGCTGTTGTTGTAGTTCGATGCTGCGTTCGAGATGCAATAGGGCTCGTAATTGCTGCTCGTATTGCGAGCACGAAACCAAAGATTGGTTCCGTCAGTGGTCAGATAATACGAGCCACTGCCCCCGCTACCGCCGTAGATGTCGCTTACAATACTTGTGCCGCTATTCTCGCCGTTGGACGACCAGACTTCTTCTCCGTAGTTGCCGTCTGAAGCAAGGAAGAAGAGGCGGTTCCCAATGACCGTAAACCTATTGTCCCACTCAAAGTCTTCTGAGCGCCCAGGGCTTGGGCTCCCCTCACTTCCACCGGAGTAGATATCCATGACCAGTTCGGTGCCGGAGTTGGAGCCGTCAGTCTTCCAAAGCTCGCGTCCGACGGAACCGTCACTGGCGTTGAAGTATATCTTATCGCCCATTCGAGTAAGGTAGGTCGGGTTCGACCCGCTCGAAGGGTTGATGTCTTTCAACATCATTGCCTGTTGGGCAGATGCCTCAACAGAGAACATTGAGAGCGCTGCCACTACGTACAGGGCCAGCACTCGGGCGTTACAAAGAGACATGTTGGGTATCCTCCGTCAACCAGCTTGCGCGACCACCGTCCTCCCAGGATCTAGGTCTAAGCACCACGCGCGCAGGCTATCAAATGCAAGGCTCTCTACGACGTCGTGGTAGAAGTCGCGCTCCAATCCAGAGCCTCGTTTTGTGTGACCAAACCGCCAACCTTACACTTTGCGACAAGGGCGGCAAGCACTTTCGCCGCAAGATGCTCGCAGAAAGGTCCAGCGTCTCAAACATTGCGTAAAGAGCGCGTGAATCTCCGTGTCGCATCGCCAACCACACTCGCCAGCGCGAGTTTTCCACACCGCAAAGCCAATCCGTGCGAAGTGAGAGCGCGAGCCCTACCATGCCCCGCCATGCCATGGAGTTGCTCGCGTAGTGAAGTGAGCGCATTGCGTCATGAAAGGCCGTGCATTGCCGAAGATCCGCCATATCTCGAATCCCCAAGGCGAGCAGGAAGCCTTTGACCGCAATCGCCTTGTGCGATCCATCGTGGCCGCGATTCGAGCGGCGCGCTTCGATGACGAGGGCGTTGCCGACATGATCGCGCCGATGGTCGAGGTCGCGCTTGCCCGCACTTTCGGCGATTCCGCGCCAACCGTGGATGACGTCGCGCACTACGTCGAACAAGGCCTGCGCGCGATCGAGGGCTTAGGCAAAGTCGCCGATTGCTATCTGGATCGCCGTCGCCGCAACACGCAGCTCACCGAGGTGGAGGAAGATCTCGATCCCGCTGGCGATAATCGCCGCACGACCCGCACACGCGAACGCAGCGAGCGAGCCGCCAAGCCCAGCACCAGCTCGCATAGCGATCCAGCGCCCAAAGAGCTCACGCAGCGCGGCTTCCATCGCCCAAGCGTCGAAGCTGCACTGGTGCGCGAATACGGCCTCGCTTTGAGCGAAGCGCAAGCCGTCACCGCGTCGATTGAAGGCCGCGTGCGCAGGCTCGCGCTCACTCGCATCCCTCAACAGCTTCTAGTCGCGCTGATCGACGCTGAGCTGATTGAAAAGAATCTGATGCCGCGAGGCGTTCAAGTCTCGCAGGCCAGTCTGGGCTTGTACGCGATCGATCAGGCCGTCTTCCCCGTGGAAGATCAGAGCCGAGCGCCGGTTGCTGATTCCCCGCGCGCGCTCGACCGCTGGCTCAGCACGCAGCTTCTAGAACAGTATGCGCGCTCCCGCCTGCACTCGCCGGATGTGATCGAAGATCAAGCCAGTGGCGCATGGAGCGTCGCGTACGCCGATAGCCCGGCGCGAGTCGCATCGCTTGAACTGGGTCTAGCAGATCTCTGCGATAGAGGCGCGGGGCTTGGTCTCGACGATTTTCTACCAGACGAGATTCGCGATCCCAGCGCGGCGCTCGACCGAATAGCGCAACTTACGCGGGAAGCGCGGGATCTGAGCGCGGATAGCGTGGTGCTCTCGCATGTGGATAGTGCGCTCTCGCGCTTCGCCGACAACGCGATTGATGCGCTGGCATTGGCGCGAGGTCTTGTCAGCCGCCTGAGCCTCGTCAGCCCTGAGCGTCCCGTGCTGCTCAAGCTGGATGCACTGGCGCCGATGGAGCGCGCGGGGGGATCGATCCGCCTCGCCTCCGCCCTGCTAGACGTTCTGGGAGAAGCGACCAATCGCGCGAGACTCTCCATCGCGCTTGAACTGCGCGTTTCCCCCGAGGCGCTACAGCGACGCGAGAGCTTCGCGCTGATCGAACACGCCTGCGCGCGCGGCCTCAACGACGGCGGCGTGAGCTTCGATTTCACGCAACCCGCGGGCAGCGCTGAGCGCACGCTCTTCGGCACGGCATCAAGTGCTTTGCGAGGGATGCGCTCGCACATCGCGATGGCCACGCTGGATCTCACGCGCTGCGCCGATCTCGCCTGCATCAGCCGGGGATTGCAGCGCATCACGCACGCAGCGCTCTTCGCGCAGCTTGATGCGAGCTTGCCGCACGTGATCAACGGGCTCGATGAGCGCGCGGCGTGGGTCAAGCGCTTCCATGCGCGCCGACGCGAGGCTCGGCCGGGTCTCGGCCCGCGCCTTGGTCGCGCAATGGCGGAGCAGGAGGCGATCTGTCGCATTGATGTGAGGGGACTCGCAGGCATCGCGGCTGCATTGTCAGAAGCCGACGACGACCTGGATGATCTAACGCGGCAGATGCAAACGGTGCTCAGCTACTTGCGCTTCAAGCTCGATGCGCTCAGCCCCGGGCCGGGACCAGCGCTGCTGCTCTCGGATGGGCGCTCGCGCTCGCCGCTCCAAGCTGAGCGTGAGCAGAAGGTTGACGATGCGCTGGTGCCTGCTGCATGGATCGCTCCGTTGGCGCAGGGCGCGCCGGGATTCACGCCTCCGCCGACGCGCTCGCCTTGGCAAGCGCGGCTAGACGCCGAAGCCAGCCTGCACGCGCTGGCCAGCCACGCCACGCTGGAAATCCGCGCGGATCAGCAGAACTTCACCCACACGGCGCTGCTTCAGTATCTGATGCACCAGATTCGCTTGAACACCTCGCGCGCCCAGCGGCTACGCATTCAGGTGACGATGCGCCAGTGCTCGAACTGCGGCAATCTCGCATCGGCGTCGATCGCCGTCTGCCCCGCGTGCGGCGAAGACCAATGGGGCCCGCTCCCCGGCCAACGCACCCTCTTCGACACGATGCAAAACCTCAAGCCCAAACCCCACGCGCAACCTTCGGGC
>Ga0213866_10001297_pt1 | contig 18710 bp, 19 predicted proteins | sample PICome_11_FD_160079 | JGI IMG/M metagenome (GOLD analysis project Ga0213866, IMG submission 160079) | Coastal seawater microbial communities near Pivers Island, North Carolina, United States - PICO284 | ecosystem: Environmental > Aquatic > Marine > Coastal | place: USA: North Carolina...
GAATAAAAATCGTTAATAAATGAAATTACAATATGTTTTATTTCATCCCAATTAATTGTCTCTTTTTTATTGATAGAGATAAAATCTTCTCCCAAAAAAATTCCCTCAACACCATTTATAGAAAGTAAATTTCTCACTAATAAATTTTTAGTCTCTTCTTTTTGAGTAATTTCATATGGACCACTATTAGACACTTTTTTTCCTGGTAGGAATTTGAGTGAATTGGGGTTTGGTGTTACTTCAGTTTGAACGAACATGGGTTAAATATAGTGAATATTTGAAAAATTAACACTTGATAATAAATTTTATCTAAAAACCTACTATTTCTTTAATTCTTTTAATCTTTTGAGATGCTATTTTATTAGCTCTTTCAACTCCTTCTAGAAGTGTTTTATCCAAATATGATTTATCATTAAGAAGTTTTTTTATTTCTAATGTAATGGGCTGAATTCCATCAACAAGAACTTCTGATAATTTTTCTTTAAATTCTGAAAAATTTTTACCTGCAAAAATTTCTACACTTTTTTCCATGGTAGAATTTGTTAAGCTTGAATATATTCCTAAGAGATTTTTTGCTTCTAGTCTTTTGTCAAGATCTTTTATAGAATTCGGCATTGGTAATGGATCCGTTTTTGCTTTTTTAATTTTATTGATAATTAGATCGCTGTTATCTTTTAAATTTATTCTGCTTAAGTCTGACAATTCAGACTTGCTCATTTTTTTTGAGCCGTCTTTCAGGCTCATAATTCTCGAAAACTCTTTCTGAATTAGAGGTTCTGGTACTTGTAAAAAATTTTCCATTTCAAAGTCGGTATTAAACTTTTGAGCAATATCTCTACATAGTTCCAAATGTTGCTTTTGATCATCTCCAACAGGGACATGAGTTGCATCATATAACAATATGTCAGCCGCCATAAGAACTGGATAGGAGTAAAGGCCTACACTTGCTTTTTCTTTATCTTTTCCAGCTTTTTCTTTGAACTGGGTCATTCTATTTAGCCATCCCATTCTAGCAATACAACTTAATATCCATGCACCTTCAGCATGGGCAGGCACTCCCGATTGATTAAAAATTATGCTTCTATTTGGATCTATTCCACTTGCTATAAATGTGGCAACAGTTTCCTGTATATTTCTTTTTAATTCTTTTGGATCTTGTTTAACTGTAATTGCATGCAAATCTACTACACAAAATACACATTCGTTATCACTATCGTTATTTAGATCTACAAAATTTTTTATAGCTCCTAAATAATTTCCTAGATGAAGATTGCCTGTGGGTTGAACGCCAGAGAATATTTTTTTACTCATAAATTTAATACTTTAATTTAATATCACTCATTTGAAAAGCTTTGATGAAATAACACACTATTAAATAAAATATCAATCCCAATATAACAGATAATACTAAATATAAAGATTTAATTGATTGATTAAATGCCAATTCGTTTTGAAAAAAATTTAACACAAAGTTAAAAAATAATCCCATCATAATTGATGCTAAAATTATTTTAATAAATTTGATAAAAAATATTTGATTAAAATAAAATAATTGTCGATTTTTTAAAAAAATAAATAGCAATATCGAATTAAACCACGATGAAATAGTAGTTGCTATTGGAATTATTATAAAGCCAATTTCATTGAAATAATAAACACTAATACAGACATTAAGTATTACAGAGATTAAGGAAATATAAAATGGAGTTTTAGTATCATGGTTAGCAAAGAAAAAACTTGAAAAAACTTTTATCAAAGCAAAAGCAGGAAGGCCTAGAGCAAAGTAATATAATGCGAGGCTCGAGTTCTTAACTGAATTTTCATCAAAAAACCCATATCCAAAAAGCGCTGAAATAATTTGTTCAGATCCAATAATTAAAGCGATAGTTGCTGGTAAACTTAAAAAAAAACTTAATTCAAGAGCCTTGTTTTGTATTAGCAAAATCTTATTTTTTTTTTTCGACTGTATATGTTTTGAAAGCTGTGGAAGAATAACAACACCAATTGCAATACCAGCTATAGCTAAATTGATTTGATATATCCTATCTGCATAATATAAATAAGAAACTGCACTAGCCTGAAATGATGCAATTATTGTTCCAATTAAAATATTTATTTGGGTAACACCTGAGGAAAAAATACTTGGTAAAAGTTTTTTAAAAAAAAACTTAACTTTGTTACTTGCTTTTAGTTGGAAAGTAAATTTTAGGGAGTAATATTTTGATACAAATTTATACAAAAATATTAATTGTAGAAAACCAGCCAAAGAAACACCATAAGCCAAATAATAAACTAGTTGATCATCTAACAATTTAGAAAAAATTAAAATTAAAATTAAAACAATATTTAAGATAATTGGGGTAGCTGCTGCTGCTGCAAACTTGTTATGTGAGTTTAAAATTGCAGAAAAAAACGAGGCTAAACAAATAAAGAATAAAAAAGGAAAAGTAATCCTTGTTAAATTTATTGCAACCGACATTTTTTCAAAATCTCCAGTAAATCCTGGAGCAATAATTGAAACAAACGATGGCATAAAAATTTCAATTATTATTGTTAGAAATAGTAGCCCTAAAAAAAGAAGATTAAAAATATCATTTGCAAATCTATTTGATTGTTTTTTGCCTTTATTAATTTCTGATGAATAGCTTGGAACGAATGCCGCATTAAAAGTGCCTTCAGCAAATAATCTTCTGAATGTATTTGGAATTCTAAATGCTACGAAAAAAGCATCCGCTAGCATTCCTGTTCCAAGAAAAATTGCAATTAAAATATCTCTTAAATAACCAAGCAACCTACTTATTATAGTATAAAAACCAAATGTGCCTGTTGACTTAAGTAAATTCATAAATCATATTAGTCTTTTTTTTACCCTAATTGTAAGCTTATTGTAAGAAATTATAGATAAAAATTACAAACAATTAAAATTTTAATAATAATAAAAATATAATTTAATTTAAGATTAAAGCAAAAATGAAAAAAACTAAAATCGATCATTATACTGACAAAGAAGCTTTAGAATTTCATAAAAACAAAAAACCTGGAAAAATAGAAATTAATTCATCAAAAAATATGACTACCAAGAGAGATCTTGCTCTAGCATATTCTCCGGGGGTTGCTGCTCCTGTAAGAATGATAAGCGAAAATCCTGAGACTGCATATGATTATACGAGTAAAGGAAATTTGGTTGCCGTTATTAGTAATGGTTCTGCAATTTTAGGGATGGGCAATTTAGGTGCGCTTGCATCAAAACCTGTAATGGAAGGTAAAGCAGTACTTTTTAAAAGATTTGCAGATATTGACTCGATTGATCTTGAAATAGATTGTTCTGATGCTGATGAGATAATTAATTCAATAAAAAACTTTGCTCCAAGTTTTGGAGGAATTAATTTAGAGGATATAGCTTCTCCTGACTGCTTTATAATTGAACAAAAATTAAAAGAAATTTTAGATATTCCTGTTTTTCATGATGATCAACATGGGACTGCTATTATTACAACTGCGGCTTTAATAAACGCATTAGATATAAGTGGTAAATCAATTAAAGAAATTAAAGTAGTTGTTAACGGTGCTGGTGCATCTGCTATAGCTTGTACTGAGTTATTTAAAAACTCAGGTGTACCAAATGAAAATATAATAATGCTCGATAGAAAAGGAGTAATCTATAAAGGTAGAACTGAAGGAATGGATCAGTGGAAATCAAAACATGCGAATGAAACCAAACTAAGAACACTTGAAGAAGCAATAAATGGTGCTGATGTTTTTTTAGGTTTGTCTGCTAAAGGGGCTTTGAAAAAAGAACTAGTTAAAACCATGGCCAAAAACCCAATTATTTTTGCCTGTGCGAATCCTGATCCTGAGATTACCCCTGAAGAAATAAATGATGTAAGGGATGATGCAATTATTGCAACTGGTAGATCAGATTATCCAAATCAGGTAAACAACTTGATTGGTTTTCCTTATGTTTTTAGAGGTGCTCTTGATGTTAGATCAAAGACAATAAATGAAGAGATGAAAGTTGCTGCAGCACAAGCAATTGCAAAACTTGCAAGAGAAGATGTTCCTGATGAAGTTGTTGCTGCTATGGGAGGTGAGAGACCGCATTATGGTAAAGAATATATTATACCATCTACATTTGATCCAAGACTAATAAGTATAATTCCAGCTGCTGTCGCAAAAGCTGCAATGGAAAGTGGTGTAGCGAGAAAAAATATTGATGACTTTGATTTATATAAAGATCAACTTAAACAAAGATTAGATCCAACCGTAACAATTATGCAGGGGATAAACTCATACATTAAAAAAAATCAAAAAAGAATAGTATTTGCAGATGGTGAAGATGAAAATATGCTTAAGGCTGCAATAGCATTTAAAAATTCTAAATTAGGTACTCCAATTCTTGTAGGAAAAGAAGAAAAGATAAAAGAACAAATTAGAAATATTGGTTACAGTGATAACTTTGATATTGAAATAGTTAATTCAAAAAATGAAGAAAAAAGAAATAAATATGTAAAATATTTATTTAAAAAACTACAAAGAGAGCAAGGAATGCTGGAAAGAGATTGTGATAGGTTGGTAAGAAATGACAGAGTGGTATGGGCAACTAGCATGGTTGCCTGTGGCGATGCTGACGGAGCAGTTACCGGAAACACAAGACGTTTTGGTGCCTCTTTAGATAAAATTAAACAAGTGGCTGATGTCAGAGAAGGTGAAATCATGTTTGGATTAAATATGGTTGTTTATAAGGGTAAAACCATATTTATGGGTGACACTAGCGTTCACGAATATCCAACTTCAGAACAAATGGCCGAAATAGCAATTTCTACAGCTCGAGTAGTAAGATTATTTGGTTTTGATCCTAAAGTTGCATTTGTCTCTCACTCTACATTTGGTCAACCTCTTACAAGTAGAACAAAACATATTAGAAAAGCTGTAGAAATATTAAAAGAAAAAAAAGTAGATTTTGAATTTGATGGAGATATGCAGCCTGATGTTGCTCTAAATCCTGAATATGAAGAGTTGTACCCTTTTTCAAAAATTGTTGGTAAGGCAAATATTTTAATTATGCCAGGTCAACATAGTGCAGCCATATCTTATAAAATCATGAAAACGCTTGGAGACACTAAAGTAATTGGACCTTTATTAATTGGGCTTGGATTACCGATCGAGATAACTCCTTTAAGATCTTCAACATCTGAAATTATTAATTTAGCATCTATTGCTGCTTACTCTGCTGATGTAATTGATTATAAAAAATAATTACTCTCTTTGAATCCTAAGATCTTCTACTAGAATAATACTTGCAATAACATCTTCTACATCCATTATTTCTTTAGCTTCACTTATTACTAAATCTTTTTCTTCAGAAGTTAATGCGATTCCATATACGTAAACTTTTTTCTTGTAAGTATCTATTTCATAATTACTTGCTTTAATATTCTTATTTAAAATAATTGCTGTTCGAAGTTGAGAGGTAATCAAAATATCTTTTGCGGATCTTTTAAAATTAAATTCTTCTTTTATCTTTATATCATTACGAACAGACCTAGCTCCTTTTGTTTCCCAAGCTAGTTTTGTTAACAATAGTTTTTCCTCAGGACTGTCAACTTTTCCTGTTAAAAAAATTCTTCCGTCTAGCACTTTAGATTTTACTGATAATAGATATTTTTTATCTTTAATAAGAATTCGGGCTGCTAAATTTTTTTGCATTATAGAATCATCCATTTGTGTACCAAGTGTTCGGGGATCAAAAGCAATACTTACTCCAGTTCCAAATACACCTTTTGATGAAACACCAGCACAACTGGACAAAATTATTCCTAATAAAATGATCGCTATAAATTTAAATTTCATTTTTTATTTTTAAACAATAATCATAAATCTTCTTTTTTGATATCTCATTATTATGACTAATAATATCAGTAATTTCTTTTACAGTTAATTTATTAATTAGTTTTTTTATTATATTCATATCTGATTCACTTAATTCTTGAGAGTTATTTTTGCTAATTTTTTTTTCTGAAATTACTATAGTTAACTCTCCTTTTAGCTCCTTTTCAAAAATCTCTAAATCATCCACATTTTTTCTAATAAATTCTTCATACATTTTTGACATTTCTCTACAAAATATTATCTTTCTTCCACTAAAGTTTTTTTTTAGATCAGGAATAATTTTATTAACTTTTTTTGCGGATATAAAAAAAACACATGTTTCGTCAAATTTTGAAATTTTATCAAATATATTTAATAGAGCCTTTTTTTTTTCAGGTAAAAATCCAAGAAATATAAATTTTTCGGAGAAACCACTTATTGATACTGCTGTTGCGACTGCAGAAGGTCCTGGAATTGGTATAATTTTAATATTATTTCTCACACATTCATTCACTAATATAGCTCCAGGATCAGAAATACTTGGTGTTCCAGCGTCTGATATTAATGAAATTATTTTTCCAGATTTAAGATGATCTATGATCTTATTTAAATTTTTTGACTCATTGAATTTATGATTTGAGATAAGTTGAGATTTTATTTGATATTTATCCAATAGAATTCTAGAAACTCTTGTATCTTCACAAAGAATAAATGAAGATTTTTTTAATGTTTCTATAGCTCTTAAAGTAATATCTTTTAAATTGCCAATTGGTGTTGATACCAAATAAAGACCAATTTCATTATCTTTTATTTGAGATTGTGATTTTATGACCATAATTATGCTTAAAAAATATTATATTAACATTAAAATGAAGAAATTTATTAAAATTATTTTTTTAGTAATATTAAATTTTTCTTTACTACTTTCATTTCCTACACAAGCTTCGGAGAAACTTAAGATTGGTCTCATGGTCCCTTTAACAGGTCCTAACAAAGATTTAGGACAGTCAATTATTAAAGCTGTAAGACTTGCCATAAAAGATATAGATAGTAATTTTATAGAAATTATTCCAAAAGATACAGCCTCCAAAGCAAACGAAGCACTCAAGTCTGCATTTCAATTAAAACAGATGGGCATTAAAGTTGTTATTGGACCAGTATTTTATGAAAGCATATCTTATCTGGATGAAATCAAAGAGATAACTTTTTTATCATTGACAAACAAAACATTAGATCTTCCAAAAAATGTAATTTCTGCTGGAATTAATTCTACTTCTCAATTTAATACCATAAAAAAATTTATTGAGAATAATAAAATAAAAAGAACGATATTTTTAACACCTATTCAAGATTATGAGTTTGAAGTTAAAAAAGGTATTAAAGAGTCTAAAATTAAAGTTTTTAAAGATTATGACTATAATACAGAACCCACAAAGTTAACTAAACAAATAGAAGAAATTACTAATTATAAAATAAGAAAACAAAACTTAGAGGATGAAATTTTAAGATTAAAAAATTCTAGTGACTTAAATAAAGAAAAAAAAATTAAAAAACTAGAACAAAGATATACTTTGGGAAATTTAAATTTTGATGCTGTAGTTATTTCTGATTTTGATGAAAGCTTAAAAAGTGTATCTACTTCTCTTTTATATACAGATGTTTCTCCTAACGATAAATATTTTATTACATTAAATCAATGGTTTGATAAAAGTTTATTAAATGAAATAGATATTCAACCTTTATATTACCCTTCCATAAACAAAAGTAATTATGAAAACTATAAAGATAAATTTTTTAAAGAGTTTAACGAATATCCATCACACTTGTCATTATTAAGCTATGATCTTGTAGGACTTGTCTATTATTTATCATTAAAAAATAATCTTTCTAATTTAAATAAACTTTTTAAAAAAAAGAATTCTTTTAAAGGAAAGATTGGAGTTTTTGATATAAAAGATAATAAAATAAACCACAGATTAAATTTTTATAAAGTTGAAGATAAAAAAATTACAGAAATTTTTTAATTTTCTGAAAAGCAACAAATCGATGATCTATTTTATATTTTTGTAAGGAATTCATTTCACCAAAAGTTTTTCTTTTATTTTTTGGGATAAAAATTGGATCATAACCAAAACCATTTTTTCCTTTTGGTTTTATTGAAATATGTCCCTCAACTTTGCCTAATACAGATGCTATTTTTTTATCTAAATAGCTAATTGATAATGCGCAAATAAATCTTGCTCTAACTTTTTTATATTTCCAGTCTGGGTCTTTTTTTGTTAGTTCTCTGTAAACTCTATTTATTGCTTTTTTAAAATCACCTTTTTTTCCACCCCATCTAGCTGAATAAATTCCTGGTCTTTTATCTAAAATATCTATTTCAAGACCTGAATCATCAGCAAGACAAATCAAATTGGTTTTTTTTGAGAAATATTTTGATTTTATTATTGAATTATCTCTGAATGTCAGCCCATCTTCTCTTGGACTTTTAAGTTTAAATTCAGATGTTGAATATGTTTTAATATATTTTGGTAATAAATCTTTAATTTCCCTATATTTACCCTTATTATTTGTCCCTATAAGCAATTTTAAAATTTTTTTCATTAATACCTAGCAATTTTAATATTTCTTACCATATAAGCAGACATGGAAAAAGAGGAAAACCTAAATCAAGAAAATATCGAGTCTGAGACTTCTAGCGAAAATAATGAAACTGATAAAAAATCGGAAGACAACAAAGAAGAAAACAAAGTTGTAGAAGAAAAAAAAGAATTAACACCTGAAGAAAGAATTAAAGAGCTAGAAGATAAGCTTGCTAGAACTTTTGCTGAAATGGAAAACCAAAGAAGAAGATTTGAGAAAGAAAAAGATGATGCGTATGAATATGGCGGCTTTGCTTTTGCAAAAGAAGCTTTAAATTTAATTGATAACCTTGCAAGATCAAAATTAATTTTAGAAAGTGATGATGCTCTAAAAGATACTGAAGCGTTAAAAAAAACCCTAGAACATTTTGATATAATTAATAAAGATTTAATTTCAATTTTTACCAAAAATAATATTAAACCGATTGATTGTTTGAATAAAAAATTAGATCCAAATTTACACCAAGCCATGATGGAAATAGAAGATGATCAAAAAGAACCTGGCACTATTGTTCAAGAAATCCAAAAAGGTTTTATGATCAAAGACAGATTGCTTAGGCCGTCTTTAGTTGGTGTATCTAAAAAAACTGAAAAAAAAGAGGAAAAAAGCGAAGAAAATAAGGAGAATTTAAACAAATAATTACGTTTGTTGAACTTGTAGAAATTATATTAACACATATATGAAGAGGGAGAATTTAGATTATGAGTAAAATTATTGGAATAGATCTTGGTACAACAAATTCATGTGTATCAATAATGGAAGGAAGCCAACCTAAAGTATTAGAAAATGCTGAAGGTGCAAGAACAACTCCCTCAGTTGTAGCATTTACTGATGATAGTGAAAAACTTGTTGGTCAACCAGCAAAAAGACAAGCGGTGACAAATCCTGAAAATACAATTTTTGCTGTAAAAAGACTCATTGGAAGAAATTTTGAAGACCCAACTGTAAAAAAAGATATCGCAGCAGCTCCTTTTAAAATTGTAAACTCTGAAAAAGGTGATGCTTGGATTGAAGCAAAAGGAGAAAAATATTCTCCTTCACAAATATCAGCTTTTATTCTTCAAAAAATGAAAGAAACTGCAGAGAAATATTTGGGTCAAGAAGTAACTAAAGCAGTTATAACTGTACCTGCTTACTTTAACGATGCACAAAGACAAGCAACAAAAGATGCTGGTAAAATTGCAGGTCTAGAAGTTTTAAGAATTATTAATGAACCTACTGCTGCATCACTTGCATATGGTTTAGATAAGAAACAAAATAAAAAAATTGCTGTATACGACTTAGGTGGTGGAACATTTGATGTTTCTATTCTTGAATTAGGTGACGGTGTATTTGAAGTCAAATCAACAAATGGAGACACTTTTTTAGGAGGTGAGGACTTTGATAATTCGATTGTAGATTATTTAATTGCAGAATTTAAAAAAGATAATGGTATTGACCTTACATCTGACAAACTTGCGCTACAAAGACTAAAAGAAGCAGCAGAAAAAGCTAAAATTGAACTATCTTCAGCAGAACAGACTGATATTAACTTACCATTTATCACTGCTGATAAAACAGGTCCAAAACATATTAATCTAAAAATGACTAGAGCTAAACTTGAAGCTCTTGTTGAAGATTTAATATCTAGAACATTGCCTCCTTGTAAGACAGCATTGAAAGACGCTGGAATATCAGCAAGTGACATAGATGAAATTGTTATGGTTGGTGGAATGACTAGAATGCCAAAAGTTATAGCAGAAGTAAAAAACTTTTTTGGAAAAGATCCAAATAAAAGTGTTAATCCAGATGAAGTAGTTGCGATGGGTGCAGCAATTCAAGCTGGTGTACTTCAGGGCGATGTAAAAGACGTGCTTCTATTAGATGTTACACCTTTGTCTTTAGGAATTGAAACTCTTGGTGGTGTATCAACTAAGTTAATTGAAAAAAATACAACAATACCAACTAAAAAAAGCCAAGTATTTTCTACAGCAGAAGATAATCAACCTGCTGTTTCTATACGAGTGCTTCAGGGTGAAAGAGAAATGGCTACTGATAACAAAATGTTAGGAAATTTTGAGTTAGTCGGCATAGCTCCAGCGCCAAGAGGTGTTCCACAAATTGAAGTAACTTTTGATATTGATGCTAATGGTATAGTTAGTGTTTCTGCAAAAGATAAAGGAACCGGTAAGGAACAGAAAATTCAAATTCAAGCATCTGGAGGACTAAGTGAAGAAGAAATTGAAAAGATGGTTAAAGATGCAGAAGCTAATAAAGAAGAGGACAAGAAGAAAAGAGAGTCTGTAGATACAAGAAACCAAGCTGATACTTTAATTCATTCAACTGAAAAAAATCTTAAAGAGCATGGATCTAAAATTACTGATGCTGAGAAGAAAGCAATTGAAGATGCATCAACCAGTTTAAAAGAAGCTCTTAAAGGAACTGACAATGAAGATATCAAGAAAAAAACAGAAGCGTTAGTTCAAGCATCGATGAAACTAGGTGAGGCTATTTATAAAGCTCAAGAGAAAAAACCAGATTCACCTGATAATAGCAAAAATAATGATGAAGGAAAAAAAGACGATAACGTAGTTGATGCAGATTTTGAGGAAGTAAAAGAAGAGAATAAAGAAGAAGATAAAGAAAAAAGCGCTTAAGATTTTCAACGAACATTATCTCAAAGTAACTTATGGCTAAAAGAGATTTCTATGACGTTTTAGGTGTTGGTAAAAGCGCGTCTCCTGATGAGTTAAAATCAGCATATAGAAAACTTGCTGTTAAATACCATCCTGACAAAAATCCTGGAGATAAAGTTGCGGAAGACAAATTTAAAGAAGCTAGTGAAGCTTATGGAATTCTTTCAGACAAAGAAAAAAAGCAAAACTATGATAATTTTGGACATGCAGCCTTCGAAAATGGTGGTGGAAGACAAGGTGGCGGTTTTGGTGGTTTTGGTGGAGCAGATTTTTCAGATATTTTTGAGGATTTTTTTGGAGATTTTGGAGGTGGAGGAAGATCAAGAAACAGAAGCTCTAATAACAGAGGCTCAGATCTAAGATACGATTTATCAATTTCGCTTGAGGAGGCTTATCAAGGCAAAAAGCAAGATATTAAATTTTCAACAACTGAAAGATGTAACACTTGCAAAGGAAATGGCTCAAAACCAGGTCACTCTCCTGATAGATGTACTTATTGTGGAGGAAACGGTAAAATAAGGTCTAATCAAGGATTTTTTACCGTTCAACAGACCTGTCCACAGTGTAATGGTAATGGGGAAGAAATCACCAATCCTTGTAATGACTGTAATGGCCAAGGAAAAAAACAAGCATCTAAGAAAATATCAGTAACCATTCCTAAAGGTGTTGATGATGGAACAAGAATTAGATTAGCAGGTAAAGGAGAAGCTGGTAGCAGAGGTGGAGCGACAGGTGATCTGTATTTATTTATTAATGTCTACTCTCATGACTTATTTAAAAGATCAGATGAAAATTTATTTTTTGAATTTCCGCTTTCACTTGCTGATGCAGCATTAGGAACTACGATTGAGATACCAACTATTGATGGTGGCAAGGCTAAAATTAAAATTCCTGATGGAACTCAAAATGGCAAACAATTTAGATTAAAGGGAAAGGGTATGCCATTTATGAGAAGAGGTGATTTTGGTGATTTATATGTTCAGGTAAAAACAGAAGTTCCTGTATATTTAAACAAAAAGCAGAAAGAGCTACTTGAGCAATTTAGAGAAATTGAAAATGATAAATCAAATCCAAGTATAAAAAAATTTTTTCAAAAGGCAAAAAATTTCTGGAAAAACTAAAAGACTAATCTTTCAAAAAAGGTTAATATTTGGTTAAATGAAAAAAATTAATTTAGCGATTTCAGGTTGCATGGGTAGAATGGGCCAACAACTTATAAAATCCTCTAAAAAAAATAAAAAGTTTAAATTAGTTACTCTTACTGAAAATAGGTCTGTAAATAAAAAATTTGCTGGTATTAAACCAGAACTTAACTCAGAAATTGCATTTAAAAAAATAGACGTAATTATTGATTTTACTGTTCCTGACTGTACTCTTGAAATATTAAAAATAGCATCAAAACTTAAAAAAAGAGTAGTGATTGGAACGACTGGTTTCAATAGAACTCAAGAAAATAAAATAAAAAAATTTGCAAGACGAATACCCGTTTTAAAAGCTGGCAACATGAGTTTGGGTGTAAATTTGCTAATGTATTTAACTGAAATTGCATCTAAATCCTTGAATGATGAATATTTAAGTAAAATATTTGAAGTACACCATAAATACAAAAAGGATTATCCATCAGGGACTGCTTTAATGCTTGGAAAAGGAATTGCTGATGGAAAGAATAAAAACTTATATAATTTAATTGGTAAGAAATTTTTAAACAAAAAATCTTTTCCATATGGAAAAAAAATTAATTTTAATTCTATTAGAAAAGGTGAAATTATTGGTGAGCATGAAGTAAAATTCTCAAGTGGTAAAGAAATAATTACATTAAATCATGAAGCTTTTGACAGAACACTTTATTCTGATGGAGCTTTGATTGCCTCTGAATGGCTAATGAAAAAAAAACCAGGATTATATTCTATGAGAGATTTGCTTAATTTTTCATAATGAATGAAAAACAAAAAGCAAAAATAATAATTAAGATACTAAATAAGGTTTATCCTAAAACACCAGTTCCTCTTAAAAGTAAAAATACTTTTACACTACTGATTTCTGTACTTCTTTCAGCTCAATGCACTGATATAAATGTTAACAATGTAACAAAAAATATTTATCCAAAATACTACAAACCAGAACACTTTGTTAAGTTGGGAAGAAAAAAAATTGAAAAATTAATTCAAAAAATTGGTATTTTTAGAGTTAAAGCTAAAAGCATTTATTTAATGTCAAAACAGGTTTTAGAAAAACATAACGGAAAGGTGCCAAAAACCTTCGAAGAATTAGAAAAACTACCTGGTGTAGGCCATAAAACAGCAAGTGTTGTGATGTCTCAAGGTTTTGGATATCCAGCGTTCGCCGTTGATACTCATATTCATAGACTTGCACAAAGATGGGGATTAACAAATGGAAAAAGTGTGGTGCAGACTGAAAAAGATTTAAAACGAATATTTCCTAAAAAAACTTGGTCTAAACTTCATTTGCAAATAATTTTTTTTGGGAGAGAATATTGTAAAGCTAGAGATTGCTATGGTTTAACATGTAAAATATGTACTACCTGCTATCCAAATAGAAAAAAACCTGTTATTACCCAAAAAGCATAAGATGAAAATTTTAGGAATAGGAAATGCAATCGTAGATGTCATTTGCAAAGTAAGTGACAGTTTTATAGATCAAAACAATCTAACCAAAAGCACCATGAAGCTTTTTTTTGATGAAAACGAATTCAAGAGCTTATTAACCAACCTCAAAATTGAAAAAACTGTTTCAGGGGGATCTGTTGCAAATTCAATAGTGGGTTTATCTCAACTTGGAGATAAAGTTGGTTTCATTGGAAAAGTTTCTGATGACAACTTTGGTGACAAATACGAAAAAGGTTTAAAAAAAGAAAATGTAGAGTATTTTTACTCAAAAAAAAAAGAAGAGTTGCCAACAGGTACTTGTTTGATACTAGTCACTCCAGACTCTGAAAGAACAATGTGTACATTTCTAGGAACAGCAGGAAAAATTAATGAAAATGATGTTAACTCAGAAGCTGTTAAAAAAAGTGAAATTATATTTTTAGAGGGTTACTTGTGGGATGAAGGAGAACCCAAAAAAGCATTTGATAAAGCTATCAATAATGCAAATAAAGTAGCTATGTCACTTTCTGATCTTTTTTGTGTCGATAGACATAAACCACATTTTCTAAATTTAGTAAAAAATAAACTAGATATAACTTTCGCAAATGAGCAAGAAATTACATCATTGATCGAGGCAAAGAAATTTAGCGACGTTATAGATTTCTCAAAACAACTCAATAAGTTAATAGTTATAACTCGTGGTGAAAAAGGAGCAGTTGCAATTAATGGTAAAGAAATTTTTGAAAGTAATGTAAAAAAAAATTTAGAGATTGTTGACCTTACAGGTGCAGGAGATTTATTTGCTGCTGGTTTTCTTCATGGATATATTAACGAACTAACAACTAAAGAATGCTTAGAAAAAGGGACCGAAATGTCATCAAGAGTAATACAACAAATTGGTGCAAGACTTTAAGCTTAATTTTTTTTTCTTTTAAAACTTCCCTTTCCCTTTTTAGACTTAACTATTTTTGATTTATACTTCTTAGTAAACAGTTCTCTAACCATTGGATTTTTCTTATTTGATTTGATAGCCATTTTTTTTACTAATAATAAATTCATTATCATTAAAGGTATTTGAAATTTTTTTTCTCAATCGATATATGTGGGTTTCAACAGTATGAGTTTCGATATCTGATTGATAGGTTCATACCATTTTTTGCAACTCTTCTATACCAACAGGTTTATTTGAATTAGATAGATAAGTAATCGTATTGATTTCTTTTTCGGTTAATTTAAGTTTGATATTTTTAATTAACATCTCTCTAGAATTAAGGTCTATAGTATATTTTTTAACTTTAACCTGAGATTGAATGTTGAATTTAATCTTTAAAAACTCAATATTTATTTTTTCTATTAATTTAAAAATTTGAATTGGTTTATTTTCTAGAACAAGTTGATTATTAATATTTGGATATTTATTTTTTGATACAACTAAATAATTATTATAAATTTTTGTTTCTTGATTTAAAGAATTTTCATCCTCAATCAAACTGATTTTAAAGTTAAGATCCAAATTAAGCTCTTCAAGAATATCATATAATGGAATAGACTTATATATGATTAAATTTTGAATACTCATAAAAAATAGAATATGACAATTTTAGTTAAAAATAAACACACTCTTCTGATAGATGAATTTAAATTTAGATGTTGTATTGGAAAAAAAGGATTAACAAAAAATAAAAGAGAAGGTGATAAAAAAACACCAAAAGGAACTTTTGAAATAGAAAATCTCTATTATAGGAAAGATCGTTTAGAAAAACCAATAACTTCTCTTAAATCTATCGAAATTAAAAAACATATGGGTTGGTGTGATGATATTTATGCTCCAAACAAATATAACAGGATAATTAAAATAGAAAAAAATATTAAACATGAGAAATTAAAAAGAAAAGACTATAAGTACGATTTATTAATTCCAATTAAATATAACTTCAAAAAACCTATTCCTGGTTTAGGTAGCTGTATATTTATTCACTTAACTAAAGATTATAAACCCACTGCTGGATGTATTGCATTAAAGAAAAATGATTTTTTGATTCTGCTTAAGTTAATTAAAAAAGGCTCAAAAATTAAAATTTTTTAATATCGCTGGCCAAAAATACTTGAACCTATTCTCACATATGTTGAAAAATGCTTTGCTGCTGTAAGAAAATCTGAAGACATCCCCATACTTAATTCCTTAAAACCTGAAATCTTGTTTAATTTATTCATTTCATCAAAAAAAAATTCAGGATCAATATTTGAGGGAGGAATACACATCAAACCAATTAAATCCAAACCAGTCTTTCTACAATATGAGGCTAGTTGATCAATATTATTTTTATTTATACCTGATTTTTGACTTTCATCACCAATATTAACCTGCAAAAATATTTTGATTTTTTTATTTATTTTATTTTGTTCCTCCGCAATTTTTTTAGCAAGTTTTTCACTATCTACAGAATGGATATAATCAAATATTTGAACAGCAAATTTAACTTTATTACTCTGTAATTTGCCAATCATATGTAATCTTATCTTCGAGTTAATTTTTTTAACTTCAGTCCATTTTTCAATTGCTTCTTGAACTTTGTTTTCACCATAATCTATATGACCATGCTCTATAAGTGGTAAAATTTTATCCATTTCAAAGGTCTTGGATACAGCAATAATTTTAGGATTATTGTCTATATTTAATTTATTAAGATAAGTATTAATATTATTCTCAATATCTAATAAATTTTTTACAGTATTATGCATACAAATATGGTTAATAAATATTACTTTATAAATAAATTTGATACAAATAATATCAATAATCAGGACAAACAAACTGTTATTATTTATAGAAATTATTCTTCGATTATAAAAAATGAAGATCTCGTTTTAAAAATCAAAAATTACTGTAAAAAAAGAGGACTCAAATTTTATTTATCTAACAATATTAAGCTTGCAACCAAGCTCAATTTAGATGGAGCATATATTCCTTCTTTTAATAAAAATACAAATCACTTAGCTTATTCTTTTAAAAAAAATTTTAATTTAGTTGGATCTGCACATAATTTAAAAGAAATTAGAATAAAAGAAAAACAAAGAGTTAAACAAATTTTTTTATCTTCTTTGTTTAAAAAAAACAAAAATTTTCTAGGAATTAATAGATTTAAGTTATTATCAAATTTAACCAACAAAAACATTGTTGTTTTAGGTGGGATTTCTAAAAATAATCTAAAAAAAATTAATTTTTTAAACCATTCTGGTTTTGCAGGGATATCTTATTTTGAATAAAAAAAAAGGCCCCTAAAAAAGGGGCCCTTTTATTAATTTAAATCTAAATCAAATTAGAACGCAAATGATAGACCTACATTCCATTTTGATTGTTCTGAATCTGTAGCAGTAGTTACGTTATCCGCATTTGTTTGGCTAACGCTAGCTGTTAAACCACCAGTAGTGTATGATACAGAGATTTGGTCGAACTCTTCGTCAGTATTTTGACCAGTTGTTTCATGAGTTTCAGATCCATAAGAAACTGAAAGTTCATCACTTACTGAGTAAGAGATTTTGTATGAACTTTGTTCCTCATTAGAAGCACCTGATTTATCATAGTCATTAATTGACATAGCAGCTGTAATCGGTCCAAACGCAAATGAAGCTTTCATAGTTTGGATTTCAATTCCACCTGTTCCAGCAGTTGTGCTTCCCTTTTCACCCATACCATAAGATACTGATAAACCTTCAACACCAGTATATGTTAAAGCATAACCGATAGTTGCTTCTTCACCAGCTGTACTCATGTTATATGAAGTTACAACATTTAAACCATCCATTAATTCTGGAAGAGTCCAAAGTAAAGTTTTGCTTGCACTTGCATTTGTAGGTTTAGTGTAACTGGCAAAAGTATTATCCCAGATATCACCAGCAGCTGTAGTGTCTATAGTGTTTTGCGCACTTGAAGCACCTTCACCAGCGAATGTTACTGAACCCATTGCATCTGAAGATATAGTGATTGAGTGACCATCAAATGGAGCTGTGTTGTGTCTAGCAGTGTCACTAGCAGCTGTAGAGTCATCACCTTGGTCTAGTACGAAAGATAATGCAACATTCATACCATTGTCCATTTCTCCGCCACCAGTGAAAGTTAATTGATTACCCATAGCCATTGTTTTACCACCGTCAGTACCAGCATGATTACTAATTCTCCATGAAGCAGAACCAGAAACCGACATTTCGCCAGCATAAACTGAAGTAGCAACTAAAGAACTTGCTAATGCAGTAAGTCCTATTTTTTTAAAGTTGTTCATATTAATTACTCCTTATTGTTTAATTGTTATTATTAATAATAAACGCTGTATTTTTATCACTTTAATCAAATATTTTGCTTTAAAATGTCGATTTTATTGAAAAAATTGGAATGTGTTGCATTTTTACATCATTTTTTCAAAATATTTGAATAAAATTTCTAATTCAAGAGAATTTATGATGTATAAGCAGAAAAAAATGAACTCAAAAAACTATTTAATAAGGGTCTTTAAAATATTAAGTTTTGTAACTTTATTTGGTTTTTTACAATATGGATGTAATGGGAAGCTTCCCGGTGCTGATGCTAGAAAATTTCCAGCTGATCCAAAATTAAGAGTTCAAAAAAATCTTGAAGAGGGACGTGGATTTAAGATAAATGATTTTCTCAAATCTGGTTCTAAAGCAGGAGTGTTTGAATTTGCAAGCTCCAACGAACTTTGGAGGGCTTCTCTTGATGTAATTGATTTTATGCCTCTTGCCTCCGTAAATTATAGTGGGGGCATTATCATCACAGATTGGTATTCAAATGAAAGAAGTCAAAATGAAAGTATAAAAATTACAATTCGTTTTCTAACAAATGAAATTAGATCTGATGCTTTAAATATAAAAGTTTTCACAAGAATATGTAAAGAAAGTTTAA
>Ga0213866_10001298_pt1 | contig 18710 bp, 20 predicted proteins | sample PICome_11_FD_160079 | JGI IMG/M metagenome (GOLD analysis project Ga0213866, IMG submission 160079) | Coastal seawater microbial communities near Pivers Island, North Carolina, United States - PICO284 | ecosystem: Environmental > Aquatic > Marine > Coastal | place: USA: North Carolina...
AAAGACAATCCCACACCTTTGTGACAAAGGCGGTTGGGTCCTCACCACCTGCGCCGCCCAACCCGATCATGTCCACATCCTCCTGAGCGCCCCGCATCAAACGCACGGCAAGCTCATCCGAAAGTGGCTCAAACGCTGGTTAAGCGGATCCCTCACCCAAACCTTCGGTCCGCCGCCCATGCGGTGGTGGTCCGCGGGCGGCTCACCCAAACCGTCTGCAATGAGGATTACTTCAACAACGCAACGAGTTACATCAATAACCAACGCAGACAAGATTGATCGTCCGCGTCGACACGACGCGGCTCGCAACTGTTGCCACGATGCGGATCGTGATTGTTGGTGAGCCACGTCGTGTCGACGCGGACTAACCCCCACGAAACCCCCGAGGCCCATCAATCGATCGCGGTGAAGCTCTCGACATCAATGAAGTAGGCCCCGTAGCACATCGTCTCGTCGCCGCCTGCGATTCGGCCTTTGACCAAGTACCTTTGCCCCTTCTTCATCGTTGCGACCTCGACATTGTTTTCGAGGTGAGCGCGATAATAACGATGCCGCTCCGGAATACCGTCTGCCGACCGGCCCGGCCAATCGATGGTAAACAGCGGCACATCGCGGGCAATCTCGCAGACGCCGGTCATCGCGACGGGTGTCCCAGCCGCGAGGAAGGTGTCGTCCGAGCTGCGCAGCTCATTCCGGCATGCGATTTGATGCTCATACGCCAAGCGGGACAGGTCCAGACTGTCTAACGGCTGATCGGTTTCATGATTCACTGCCGAGTCGCCTTGACAGGCGGTGAGTGCAAGAAGGGCCAGGGCGATCATGAAGGGTTTATTGATCATTTCAAACTAGACGCCTCGGTCGTGTGGGGGTTCCCTGCTTATATATTTCCATCATATCAACGCGTCGCCGATGTTAGTTTCGCCAACCCCTTGGTCGCCGACTCCGTATTGACCGGCATCGTCACCGACCCGCGCGAGTACGTCGACAGCCCGATCCTGATAGGTTCCGCCGGCGTCGCCTAACTCCGCCTCTTGGTGGAGCGTGTTTTAGCACGCGGGTCAAAAACGCAAACACCCCCTCTAGCCGCGTCCCCCGATGTGGTTTTTTCTTACCCCATCACCTGAACAATCGAAACGTAAACAACCCGCGACACCATCCACCGCTGGCCAACTAGTCTTTTGCCTTGGTAAGCGTATCGCTGGACCACACCGCGTCCGTGTCCAGATCAAAACTTTCGCGCTACAGCGACTCGAAAGACACGAGCTCGAGTGTGTGTCGATAGTGAGCAAAATCACTTTTCTCGATAACCACGAGGGTCGAAAAGTCCTCCGACATGCTCTCTAGAACAAACACGGTTGCCGCATCCGCCTGCTCGCCGGACCTTTCAAACGTAAGCGTATCGCCCGCCGCGCTAATACGCAGCCAGAAACCCGTCCCATCTTCCCACCGGCCCTCCCAGCTTTCCATGCCATAGCCTTGAGGCTCTGATCCGGAGCACCCCCAAAGACAGGTCACGGCGATGGCGATGGCCAACCAAGCCAGTCGTGTTTTCATGGTATCTCTCATCTAATAACTTCATCGTTGATGCAAGCGTTTCATTCTACGCGATGCACCTTGCATCAATGACGCCCCGGCGAATGCCGGCCGATCACCCCCCAAGCCACCGATGCCATCGGCGGTCTCACTGCCTTTATAGCCAATCCCTCTGCACCCCAGCGTCAAAATAGCAAACTCAAGGCCGCCGAGACCTTCCGCGGCTTTATACTCACCCCATGACCGCCCGCCTGCTGATCATCCCGCCCCTGCTCGCCCTCGCCGCGCTGTGCGGCTACGGCCTGCTGGCCACCTTCGAGCCAGGCGACCACACCGCCTACCGCATCGCCTACACCGCAGGCCTGGCCCTCTGCCTTGTCGGGTGTGTGGTGGTGTGGGTGAAAAGTGGGGAACCCAAGGGCTGAACCGAAACGATCTCACGCCCCGTTTTAATTCCTGGCCTCTTTGTTATTCCTTTTACTTCCCCGATCCTTCTCCTTGCGCGACTGTGAAAACAGCCAGGTCATGAAATCGGTTTCTTTGCTGCACCGGTCGCTGCTGTAAACGGTCATGCCGTTGTCGGCCCCGGGGATCATCTTGCCGGAGACGCCGTGCTTGTCGCCTTTCCATGTCGTGAACTTCATGTTCCCGCCCAGGCGTTTGACCTTATCGAAGACGTCCCGTTGTTTCTCGATCGGGCAGACCCCGTCCCGGTCGCCGTGGAACGCCCAGATCGGGATGTCTTTGATCTTGGCGGCTTCGATGAACGGCTCGGTCCGTCGCAACCCACTGCCTGCCGAGGGCGCTGCCGCCGCGAAGTAGTCCGGGTCGAGCTGGATAAAGATGTACGTCCCGTGGCCGCCCATCGAATGCCCGAGGATGTAGATCCGGTCCGTGTCGACGCCGGGTAGCTTGCTGATCAGTTGTTTCGTGTTCTTGAAGTCCTCTTCATCCCACAACCCGTCGGCCTGGGGCGCTACGACATAGCAGGGGAATTGTTCCCGCCGCTCGGGCTCGGCCAGCTGGCGATTCCAGTCCTTGAGCTGTTTGCGGTTGTCCGTGCCCTTGCCGCCCGCGCCGTGCAGCGAAACGATCACGGGGTAAGACTTGCCCGCTTCATACCCGTGCGGCTTCATCACCCGGATCGGGAATTTTTCGGCTTCCTGTGGCTCGTATAAATCCTGCCAACGATCTTGTGCGTTCGCGGCTGTTGTGCTTAGCAGGGCGATAAGCAACACCAGATGCCGTAGTAGGGCGGTACCCGTTCTGATTTGTTTCATCAGCTCAGTCATCTCAGCCATGATCGCATAATTCCTCCCGAGCCGGACCGTGACGGCCCGGTCTCTTCCTCCAGGGGGCGTTTCACGCGTGAGGCGGCGGATGGATTATCATCCGTGCTCACTTCTTATTTAGGGAGCACGTGATGCCCAGTGACAAGCCCAAGGGATTTTTTGCGAAGGTTGCCCGGTTTTTTGAAGACGGGATTGTGGTGACCGAGCTCGAAGCGAACCTGTACCCGCCGGGCACGACGAGCGGCAGGCACGAGCCCGGGGAGATCGAGTACAAGGTTTTTAAGACGGGGCGCGCGGTGTTGGAGATCGAGGTGTCCAGCCGGATGAAGATCCCCGAGGGCGAGGAGCTGGTGGTGCGGATCCACGGCGTCGAGGTTGCGCGGGTGGAGGCGATGCACTACCGCACGGATATCAAGCTGAGCACGGAGGATGGGCACGAGCTGCCACCGATCAAGGCCGGTGACCCCGCGGAGATTTTGCACAACGGCGAGGTGATCCTGCAGGGCGTGTTCAAGCACGACTGACGCCGTACGGGTTTAGCGCTTGGTGATGGCTTGCTTGACCGTCTGGGCGATGATGGTCGCGCCCTCGGCGTTGGGGTGGACCTTGTCGGGCACGAGATCGGGCTTGTCCTTAAGCGGGTTGTAGAGGTCGATGATCGTGACGTCGCCGGCCTTGGCGATCTGGTCGAGCAGGGGGATGACTTCTTCGCGGACGGTTTTATCGCTGATGCCCCATCGCTCGGGGAAGACGGGCGCGGGGTAGCAGATGTAGACGGTGGGCTTGCTGTCGAGGTCTTTGAAGGTCTTGATCATCGCGAGGTAGTCGGGCTTGTACTGGTCTTTGTGTTTCCAGTTGTCGGGTTTGGTGTCGTTGGTGCCGAGCTTGATGACGACGATGTTGGGCTGAAAGTCTTGAGCTGCCTTGAACTGGTTGAGGTTCCAGTAGGGCTTGTTGCCCTGTTTGAGCAGGGTCGCGGCGTTGACACCGTAGTTCATGACGATGTAGTTCTCGCCGAGGAGACGCCCGAGTTGCGTGGGGTAAGAGTTGTTGCCGCGGTCTATGATGCCGGCGCCGTAAGTAATGCTGTCGCCGATGCACGCGACCTTGATGGGTGTGCTCGGGTCGATGTCCTGCTGCTGGGCGCGTTCGGGGGTCGTGCAGCCCAGTGGCGCGAGGAGCAGGAGCAAGGCAAAGAGGACGAGAAGAGTGGCGGGGGTGTTTCGGCTCATGCGACGAGTTTACGCGATCCGTACGCTGCGTCGGCCGCTACAAGATCGCTTCGATCAGCAGGTACGCCGACATCGCCAGCCAGGTCCCGACGATCGCCCAGTACGTGGCGGGACTGTGGCGGCGGTCCACCGCCTGGATGAAGTAGGTCACACCCGTCTTCAGGTCGGGCACCACCCAATACAGGAAGAGCAGCCCCCATGCCCAGTCCTGCTCGAGAAGGACGATGAGGTACACGCCGATCAGTCCGACGATCGCTCGCCACTTGATCGAGTTATTTAGATGCTGATGGGTCGTCGTGTGTGACGCGGCGTAGTAGCTTGTATCGTCGGTCAGTGCGGTGAGTGTGAACGCCGCGCCCTGGTCGTCATGCACGATCAAGTGGCTGCCCAGCGCGTTGGCGTACTCATACACCACGGCACCACCCGCCTGCTCGACCGCGCGCTTGGCCGCGCTCAGGTCTTTCACCGCGAACGACACCGCCCAGTATTCTTTTTCGCCCTTGATTGCGTTGGGTGCGACCTGGATCGAGCCAACCGCCCGGCTCTCCGCGTTTCGGATGATGTGGCGGTCGTCCGAGTCGGGCTCAAACGTCCATCCGAACAAGCCGCTGTAAAACGCCTGGGCCTTGGCGAGGTCAGAGATTACAAGCTCGTTCCAGCAGCACTGCCCATGCTTGCTCCCACGCGTCGGTCCAAGCGTTTTCGTTTGGATACACGTAAAGCCCGAACCCAACGGGTCGCGGATCAAGGCGATCCTGCCCAACGCGTTGTCTTCTTGCAGCTCTATCTTCCCGCCCAGCGCTTGGGCTCTTTCGACGGTCTGATCGATATCTGCGACACGGATATACGACATCCAGAACGAGGGCATCTTGATCTTGCGAAAAAACGCGGGTATCGGGTACACCCCCAGCAACATCACTCCCCGCTGACTTCGCGTTGCAGTACCCCTGTCCATCGTCCGCATAGGACCAGCCGAGCGCCCGTGTGTAAAAATGCTTTGCGGCGTCGAGGTCGAAGGTCGAGAGGTCGGTCCAGATGAAGTCGTTCATCGCGAGGTGCTCGTTCGATTGCCGGTGCGATTATTTGATTTCGCGGATGCGGAGGTTGCGGAAACTGACGTGCATCGTGTCGCCGCCATGCAATTGAAGTGCGAAGTGTCCTTCTGTTGCGCCTGGGTCGTCAGTTAGTTGTGCGGTTTGCGTGCCGTTGATCCAGACGGTGACGTCTTTGCCCACTGCTCTGATTTTCAGGTCGGTCCACTCGCCAGGGGTGTAGATGTCTTTCATCTTCTGGGGGTCGGTCTTCACCACCCACGCCCGGCCGAGGGTCTCGTACAGCCCGCCGGTCTCAAGGCTCGAATCGACTTCGACCTGGAAGCCTTTGATTCCGACCACGTGATTAACGGGGGTGGCGCGGAAGTAGAACCCGCTGTCCCCGGATGTGACGTTGAATTGCAGCGTGGCCTCGAAGTCGCTGTAGGCCTGGTCGGAGATGAGTAGGCCGTGGCGTTTCTCGCTCTTCGGGCTCTTGCCGATGATCGCGCCGTCGACGACCTCCCACGACCCGCCGGGCGAGGTGTGCCAGCCGGTCAGGTCTTGGCCGTTTAAGAGCGGCGTCCAGCCGCCGTCGCCATCTGCGTGCTGGGGCGAAGTGCAGCCGAGCATGGCGAAGGGCAGCAGCAGTAAGAGGGGCAGATGCTTCATCGTGATGGCCTGGCGAAGTGGGGGTTGGTCTCAAGGGCAGACGGCTTGCCGCGATAAACATTTCGTCGCAGGAACCCTCCGCGTATGATCTAGCTTATGCCATTGGACCCCGTGCTGATGACGATTGCCTTCACGAGCCCCTCGGGCGACGGCATGCTCTGGCTGGTGCTCGGGGCCGCCGCGATCGCGACGCTGGTCTGCGTCGGACTGCACTACGAGACGATCCGTCTGCTGATCTCGGTGCTGCACACCAAGCAGTACCGCCAGTCCCGCCCGGTCCTGATCATGGTCGTGCTGGTCCTCTTTGTGGTCCACCTGATCGAGGCGGCGATTTTCGCGCTGACCTACTACCTGATCTTTGCGCTGCACCAGGGCGAACACCTCGAGGGTACGTACGACGGGAGCTACGGCGACACGCTGTATTTCTCGCTCTCGGTCTACACCACCGTGGGATTTGGAGACATCGCCCCGGTCGGGCCCGTTCGTCTGCTCGTAGGGATCGAAGCATTAGCGGGGCTGGTCCTGATTACCTGGTCCGCGTCGTTTACGTTCCTGATGATGCAGCGGATATTTGCTCGGGACTTTAAGATCAAGGTCGACTGATCTGGTGTCAGGCGATCAGTCTTTTGTCCGCGTTCAAATGAATGATTTATTCTTTTATCGCCACAAAAACATCGACAGATGCGCTTAAGAGCGATTAGATTGAAATCAATCGTTTCATGCATCGATATGAAACAAGCGATTGAAATAGGCGTGTGGATTGCATACTGTGTCGCTCGACGAGCGCCCCATACCCGCTAGGCCCGGGCGTCGAGATCCGTTTCGCTGTCAAGTAGTGACGAGAGACATCCGGGGTGCTGGGAAGGATTGGCCAGCAATTCGGTCGCTTTCTCGAGGCGCAGGGGCTTGCTGAAGTACCAGCCCTGAGCGTATTGGCAGGCGAGGGCCTGGAGCGTCGCGACCTGCTGCTGCTCTGCGATTCCCTCGGCAATGACCTTGAGCTTGAGGTGCTCGGCGAGCTGCGTGATCGCGGAGATGATCGCGCTGAAGCGGTGGGTGTGGTCCAGCGCCATCTTAGCGCGGGCGTCCTCGAGGAACGCGCGATCGATCTTGAGCGTGTCGAAGGGCAGCTTATGCAGCACGCTCAGCGATGAATACCCGGTGCCGAAGTCGTCCAGCGCCAGCCCCAGCCCCAGTGTCTTGAGCTGGCTGAGTTTGTCGGCCATGAACTCCAGGTCGTTCATCACCATCGTCTCGGTGAGCTCGATGCGAAGGCTGGTCGGGTCCAGGTGGTTGCGATTGATCGCTTCGCGGAACTGCTCGACAAGGTCGGGCTCATAGAGCTGGCCTCGGGACAGGTTGATATTCAGGAAGACATCTTCAATGCCCTGGTCTTTCCAGTCGGCGAGCTGGGCGCAGGCCTGCCCGATGACCCATTGGCCGATCTCCCCGATGAGGTTGATGTTCTCGGCGATGGGTACGAAGACGGCCGGTGAGACATCGCCGTGCACCGAGTGGTCCCAGCGCAGCAGTGCCTCGAAGCCCGCGGGCGAGCCGGTCTGCAGATCGATGATGGGTTCGTAGACCAGCGTGAACTCGTCGCGCTCTAGCGCGTGCTGGAGGTCCTGCTCCATACGGATGCGCTGGACGACCTGGTCCTGCATATCCTGATCGAAGAGGACGTAGCGTGCCTTGCCGTTCTGCTTGGCGATGTAGAGCGCGGCATCGGCGTCGCGGAGGATGTCGTCGGCCAGTTCGTACTCGCCATGGTTGACTGCGATCCCGATGCTGGCGGTCGATACGACCTCCTGTCCCGCGATCAGGTGCGGTTTCTGGAAGACCTTCAGGAGGCGCTGTGCGACGACGAGCGCATCGTCTTTGGAATGGATGCCGTCCAGCAGCACAACAAATTCATCGCCACCGAGCCGCGCGGGCAGGCACTCGCTGGCGCTGGTGCTGACGGCGTCACCGTCTCTCAGGTTTTCATTGAGCCGCTTAGCGATATTGATCAGCATTTGATCGCCCGCCTCGTGCCCCAGGGTGTCGTTGACGTTCTTAAACCGGTCGAAATCAAGGAAAAGCAGTGCGGAGTTATGGCCCGGCGTGCGTTTGCAACGGAGCAGCGAGTTGTCGACGTGTTCGATCAACGCCTTGCGGTTTGGCAGTCCCGTGAGCTCGTCGTGGTAGGCGATGTGTTTGAGCTGCTCACGATTGAGCTGCGACTCGGTGTTGTCCAGGAACGTCACCGCGATGCCGTCAGCCAACTGGACCATCGCAATGAGGTACCACCGGCCATCTTCGCCGACTTGGTATTCGCGCTGGATCGGCTTGCCGCCGTCGAGGAGGCCGACCAGGTCGTTGTATAGTTCGTGCTCGACCAGGCCTGGCAACACGTCTTCGAGCATTTTGCCGACGAGTTCTGTCTCGTTCTTGCCGATGAGTTGCTCGCCCGCGGGGTTGATGAGCTGGATCTGGAAACCCTCGTGCTGTTTGTTGGCGCCGCGCACGGCTTCAAGCACGCAGACACCGCCCAGCGAGCTTTCGAGGATGCAGTTGAGGATGTTCTGTGAGCGCCGGACACGATCGAGTTCGGTCTGCGCATGATGCCGGCGTTGTACCGCCATGCCGTTGAGCTTCGGCGTCAGGCGTTGGGCCACGCCCAGGAGCCCGCAGCCGCCAGCAGCGATCGCCAGGAGTGCTCCGAGTTCGGGGATGCTGTGCAGCGCTTCGTGGATCGTTGGCGCGGAAGATTGAAGCGATTGATTGAAGAACGTCCATGCCATCGCCGCAACAAACATCGCGCATGCAGCGCAGACCATCGTGATGCCCGCCAGGCCGTAACGGCTCATCGACGGGTTGGCGGGCGCGGCCGCGCCGTTGGATAGCGCGATGACGAGGTTCTCGAGTTTCTCGCGCTGCTTGGGTTTGATACGCTCAAAGCGCAGGCCGTGAACATGCTCGCCGACGCCGTGACGCCGATGCCAGAGCACACGTCCACGGACACTGATCGTTTCGTTGTTCAGATCCTGGATGGTGACCGTCTGCTCGCCATCGAGCTTCTTTTTGGACAGCACACGCAAGCCGGTCGCCGACAAATCGACAACCTGCCCGAGACTGCAATTCATCCCGCGCGGCCTAAATCGGCTGCTATCGCGTTTATCTGAGACCTCTACCTGCATTCTTCCTCCGGCCGACCCTTGGCCAGCGTTCTTCCTCTATGCTTATCGGCCACCTCGTGGCGCCTCTAAAGGCCCTGCGGGTACCAAATCCGCGCAAAAAGGGCTCTTACAGCCCCCGCGGGCCCCCGATCAGACCCACACGCCCCGGAGATCGCTATGACAACCGCTTTCCGCCTCACCCTCTGTCTGACCCTGCTGTCTGTTTTTGTTGGCTGCCGCAGCGCCTACTACAACACGATGGAGGCCTTCGGCTACGAGAAGCGCGAGATCCTCGTCGACCGCGTCGGCGACGCCCGGGATGAACAGGAAGACGCCAAAGCCCAGTTCACCTCGGCGCTCGACCAGTTCAAGGCCGTCATCGACTTCGAGGGCGACGATCTCGAAGCGATGTACAAAGAACTGGACCGCGGTTACCAGCGCTCCAAGCGCGCTGCCAGCGGCGTGGGCGACAAGATCGATTCGGTCGAGTCGGTTGCGGAGGCGCTGTTTGAAGAGTGGGAAGAAGAGCTGAATTCATACAACAGCGAGCAGTTGCGCACGATCAGCGCCCAACGGATGGAAGAAACGCGCAGCCGATACGATCAGTTAGTTGGCGCAATGCGTCGGGCTGAGGCGACGATCGAGCCCGTGCTGACCGCGATGCAGGACCAGGTGCTGTTTCTCAAGCACAACTTGAATGCCCAGGCGATCGCGTCGATCCAGGGCACCGCCGAGGGCATCAACCGCGACATCCAGTCGCTGATCAAGGAGATGGAGAACTCGATCAGCGAGGCCAACGCGTTCATCAATCAGATGGGCGGGGAGGGGGAGTAGGGGCTGGGGTCTAGGGTCTAGCATTTAGGGTCTAGTGTCCAGGCTGTTCTGGCATAACACCGGGTGGGAGCCCGTGCCTGGATCACCGAAGAACCATAGCATTTGGATGGTCTACTGATCGTTTGTGGCCGCAGGCACGGGCTCCCGCCCGGTGTTATGTACACACTCGAATGCCGTGACACCGTGGCTTACCGATCATTGTTCCAAATTGACCTGGCCCTCAGCCCCTAGACCCTACCCGCTCAAGTACAATTTGCCGCTTGCCTGCACCCGACCTACGAACTGAGCCCGCGATCGCCAAGCCGCTGCGTTTTCACGGTTTTGATGCGTTGCGTGGCTGGGCGATGCTCTTGGGTATCTTGCTGCACGCGGCGATCACTTACATGGTCGCGCCGATGAAGGGGCTGCTCTGGCCGATCACCCAGCAGCCGTCGCACGTGATTTTTGATGCGCTGTTCTGGTGGATCCACGGCTGGCGGATCCCTTTGTTCTTCGTGATGGCGGGGTTCTTCGCGGCGATGCTCGCGCGACGGCGTGGGCCGGGCGGCTTCCTCAAGCATCGGGTCTTGCGCATCCTGATCCCCGTGATCGTCGCGAGCGTGACGCTGCTGCCGGCGATGTACTACCTCTGGGGCTGGGGCTGGCAGTTCGAGGGCCGGGCGACCTTTGAAGAAGTGATCGAGGTCAACTTCCGCGACCCGCTGATCGAAGACAACTTCATTGGGCCGGCCCACCTGTGGTTCCTGAACTACCTGATCATGTTCTCGTTCGTGTACTGGGTGCTATTGAAGCTGTGGGGCAACACGCCGGATAGCCCCGAGCCGACGCTCACGCCGCCGGCGACGCGCTGCTTTAACTCGGCGCTGCGCCCGGTGCTTTTCGCGCTGCCGACCTTCGTGCTGCTCGCGTGGAATCCTGACTTTTACCTGGGCTACCACCACGTCCTGCCGATGACGCTCAAGCAGTGGGGCTACGAGCTGGCGCAGATGGTCTACCAGGGCTGGTTCTTTGTGACCGGTGTGTACCTCTTCCGCCTGCACCGCGAGATGGATGGGCTCAAACGTTTCGCATGGGTGTACCTCGTGCTTGCGCAGGTGGTGTTTGCGTGTTTGTTTATGTTCCGGTCGCGGTGGCTGGACGGTGGCGGATACGTCGGGCTTGCCGGTGATGTGTGGCTTGCTATGGGCGTCGCGCTGTTCTGCTGGCTGATGATCTGGGGGCTGACGGGCATCGGGCTGACCGTGCTGGCCAAGCCGCGCGGTTGGGTGCGTTGGCTCAGCGACTCGGCGTACTGGGTGTATCTGGTGCATCTGCCGATCGTGGCTCTCCTGATGATCGTGGTCCGCAAGTGGGAGATCGGGCCCTGGCCCAAGTTCCTGTTCATCGTGGCGGTGACCTCGGTCGCGACGCTGGTCAGCTACCAGTTCCTGGTGCGGTACACCCTGATCGGGCGCTGGCTGAATGGGCCACGGGTCCGTGCGGGCCGCCACGACGAGCCGGGCGATGCCAAATCGCCTTCGGTCCGCTAAGCTATTTGCCTTCCCGCGGGCTTGTTCAGCCGATTTCACCCCTATCAAAGGACGCTTGGGATGTCTCGTTTTTGGGTTGTGATGTCATTGGTATTCGCCTTTGTCAGCACGGGCTGTGTCGGCTCGCGCATCGACTACAGCAAGGCCGACGCGGACAAGCCGGGGTCGACGTTCCTCGTCCTCGGGCTGTTCAGCGTGTTCTCGCTGGGGCTTGAGCAGGTCGCCGACGACTTGGAAGACGAGGGCTTCCACGCCCGCACGCTCTCGGGCCCGCGCTGGGGCGATATTGGTGACCGCATCATCGAGCTCGAGCGCGATGGCAAGTTGCGCCGGCCTCTGGTCCTCGGCGGCCACTCGTTGGGCGCGGACAAGGCGCTGTACCTGGCCAACAAGCTCAACAAGGCCGGCATTACTGTCGACTATATCTGCCTGCTCGACGCGACCAACCCGCCGAGTGTTCCATCGAACGTCAAGCGTTGTCACAACATCTTCCTCTCGCACCCGTACACCGACTGGATCCCGGTCTTCCGCGGCATCAAGGTCGATGCGGACAGCCCCGACACCGAGCTGGTCAACTTCGATGTGCGCTACGCCGCGACCGGCCCGCTCAGCGAGATCGACTTCAACCACTTCGACATCGAGAGCGACGACGACATCCAGGCGTTGATGACCGACCTGATCCGCGCCCAGCTCATTGGCGACCCCAACTACGCGTCGATCATCCCGCCCGATAGCAGGATACGCACCGAGTAACCGACCCACGGATCACCCCTCATGTCCGGCAACACGCTCGCATTCATCGGTGACCGAACACTGACCTGGCTCGACGGCCCGGTGATCGCGGTCGTCACCGCCGTCTGGCTGTACTGGTTCACGGTCATCGTGATGTCGTTCGTTCGCCGCTACAAGACCGGCAAACGGGGCGCGATCAAGCCGCGGCAGCAGGCCGACCGCTGGCTGTTGCGGGTTATGGCGCTGGTCATCATCGCGTGGAACGCGTTCCCCGCGGTCGCGCTGCGCAAGGGCGTGCCGCCCTGGGGCCCGTTCGAAGCGAGCTACGAGATGCCGCTGCTGGCGGTGCGCTGGGTGGGCGCGATCGGCGCGGTCTTCTGCCTAGCTGTGACGGCTTATTGCTGGTACGAGATGGGCAAGAACTGGTCGGTCGCGATCGTCGAGGAAGACGAGGACCAGCAACTGGTCACCACCGGGCTCTTCCGCCTGGTCCGCCACCCGATCTACGCGCTCAGCGCGCTGATGGTCGTCTGCACAGCGATCGCTTGTGCGAGCTGGCCGATGGCGCTCGTCGCGGTGATCCATTGCACGCTGTTTAGGGCCAAGGCCAAACGCGAAGAGCAGGCGCTCGTCGGCGTGTTCGGCGAGGACTATACCGCCTACATGCAGCGCACCGGCCGGTTCATCCCGCGCTTACTTAGCCGCTAGCCCTTACACTGGCCTGAACGTCCTGCTCATGCCGCTTGGTTACGGTAGTTGTGATGACCGAACTCGCGCACCGACGGATCCCCAGACCCAGCCGAAGCCACGTGCTGATTATCGCGCTCACAGCGATTGCGTGTTTCGCGTTGTACTTCCTGCTCCCGAACGCGATCGATGAGCTGCAGCGGCGGATGATCTGCATCTTCGTCGTGGCGGCGGTGTTCTGGGCCTTCGAGGTCATGCCGCTGTTTGCGACCGCGCTGATGGTCATCGGGTTGATGATCCTGAGCCTGGCGACGGACGGGGGGCTGGCACACGTCTTGCCGGGCATCGGCACCATCCCCGAGGCCGCATCGGTCTCGGCCGGCGACTTCCTCGCGGCGTTCGGGTCCAACATCATCATCCTGTTCATGGGCGGCTTCCTGCTGTCGGCGGCGCTGACCAAGCATCAAATCGATCGGGCGATTGCGGCAAAGGTCCTGCGCCCGTTTACGTCCAGCCCGCTGCTGCTGATGTACGGCGTCTTGCTCATCAGTGCGTTCTTCTCGATGTGGATGAGCAACACCGCGACAGCGGCGATGATGATCGCGATCCTTCGGCCGATCCTTGCGCAGCTCCCCCAAGACGACAAGTTCCACCGGGGGCTAGTGCTCGCGGTGCCGTTCGGCGCGAACATCGGCGGGGTCGGCACGCCGATCGGCACGCCCCCCAACGCGGTCGCCTTTGCCGCGATCCGGGCCGCGGGCGAGTCGATTTCGTTTCTGGATTGGATGATGGTTGGGGTCCCACTGGCGATGCTGCTGCTCGCCGCTGTCGGGCTTTTGCTTTACGCCACACACCGCCCCGCGTGGGATATCGAACTGCCAGGTATTGAAGGGCCTAAGAAAATTTCGTGGTACGGCAAGCTCACGCTGTTGATCCTGTTGGCGACGGTTGGCCTGTGGCTGACCGGCGAGCTGCACGGGCTGAGCGCGGGAGCGGTCGCACTGCTCGCGGCCGCGTCGCTCACCGCGCTGGCGGTCTTGGATAAGAATGATGTAGATTCGATCGATTGGAACATCCTCATCCTGATGTGGGGCGGATTGGCGATGGGCGTGGGGATCCAGGCGTCCGGGATCGGCGGGCTGGTCTCGGGCCTGGACTTCGCGGGGCTACCGGGCGGGACGATGGGGCTGGCGGTGGTGGTCGTCACGCTCTCGATTACGTTGTCGACATTTATGAGTAATACAGCTACTGCGAACCTGCTGATTCCGATCGTGCTTGCGATTTCGATCAGCGGTGCAGAACGCGCCCACCTCGCGGTGCTCTGTGCGCTGGGTTGTTCGTTCGCAATGGCGATGCCGGTGAGCACCCCGCCCAACGCGATCGCGTTCGCGACCGGCGAGGTGCGCGCGACCTCGCTGTTCAAACTCGGCGGCCTGGTCTCGATCGCGAGCGGGGTGTTGCTGCTCGTGGGTTACGCGCTGGCCCGGCCGATGCTGAGTTGAACGAACGGACAGATGGGACGCTTCGCGTCACCCGCTACACCGCAAGTATTCGCGTGTTAGATCTTTGACTCGTCCGACGACTTGTGGGCCGTGTGATCGGTGGGTTGGCGAAAGCTGTCGAGGTCGACGGACTTAAAGTAGTCGATGGTGCGTTTGAGCCCTTCTTCCAGCGCGATCTTTGGTTCCCAGCCGAGCTTCTCCTTAGCCAGCGAGATGTTGGGCTTGCGCTGCAGCGGGTCATCGTTGGGCAGGGGCAGGAAGGTGAGCTGGCTGCCGGACCCGGTGAGCTCGATGACTTTCTCGGCGAGCTGCTTGATGGTGAATTCGCCTGGGTTGCCGATATTGACCGGTCCGACAAACTGGGGATCGGACGAGTCGTCGTTGTTCATCATGGCGATGATGACGTCGACCAGATCGTCGCAATAGCAGAAGGACCGGGTCTGCGAGCCATTGCCGTAGATGGTGATGTCTTCGCCTTTGAGCGCCTGGACGATGAAGTTGGTGACGACGCGGCCGTCGTAGGGGTGCATGCGCGGGCCGTAGGTGTTGAAGATACGGACCAAGCGGATGTCGACGCCGTGCTGCCGGTGGTAGTCGAAGAAGAGTGTTTCTGCGGCACGCTTGCCCTCGTCGTAGCAGGCGCGGACGCCGATGGGGTTGACGTTTCCGCGGTAGTGCTCGGGCTGGGGGTGGAACTCGGCGGTGGGGTCGCCATAGATTTCGGAGGTGGATGCCTGAAGGATGCGGGCACCGGTGCGCTTGGCCATGCCTAGCATGTTGATCGCCCCCATGACCGAGACCTTCATGGTCTTGATCGCGTTGTACTGGTAGTGCACGGGCGAGGCGGGGCAGGCCATGTTGTAGATCTGGTCGACCTCGAGGGTGATGTGCTCGGTGATATCGTGGCGGATGAATTCGAAGTTGGATTTCTCGAGCAGGTGCTCGATGTTGTGTTTCTGGCTGGTGAAGAGGTTGTCCAGGCAGATGACGTCGTGGCCCTGATCGACGATGCGCTCACAGATGTGGCTGCCCAGGAACCCGGCGCCGCCGGTGACGAGGATGCGTTTGTGTTGTGACATGAGGGCTGGGGTTTGAGGGCGGTGATCAGGGTCCTAATTGCTATATCGATTGATTGTCACCCCGACTCGATCGTTGCGCCGTCGCGAACATCGAAGCTCACCATCTGCCCGATCGCGAAGTCACCGGCGCGTTGCGGGGCCAGGGGGGTGACGACCACGCCCGGGCCGGCCTTGACATAGACCTCATTGAGGGCCGTGCTGCCACCGATGACCCGTCCCTGGACCCGTCGTGGCCTGCCTTGCACGGGCTCGATGTACCGTCCGCCGGCCGGGATGACCATCATTTTCAGCGCCTGGACGCGGATGACCCCTGCGATCTTGTCGCCTACCGCGGCCGATAAGCCCTCAGCAGGCACCAGACGCAGGCGGTAATCGGTGTCCGGCACGCGGACCTGCACCCACTCGCGGTGCACCTCATCGATCAGCCCGGTGACCGCAGGTGGGGTCGTCGGGTTGCTGGGGGCGGCTGCTTCACTCATCGCGGGGTCTCCAGGTCGGGCGGTCAATGGGTCAGCTAAGCATACCGCGCGGTGTTTGGTCAAGGGGGTAACGCCCCCGCCAGCTGCGCCGCGATAGAATTGCCTGCTTGTTTCATTCCTCGGAGCCAAGCCTTGCCCGGCCCCACGATCAACAAAACCTTCGCGACCCAGAAGCTGACCACCGCCTATCCGCATGTGGGCCTGTACGACGTGGCCCAGCGCGATCTGTGGATCACCAAGAAGAAGCTGGGCCAGGACCCCTCCCGCTGCAGCCACGCCAAGCTCCTCTCCGCCTCGGGCGGCAACATGGCCAACCCGGAGAAGGACCGGTTCCTCTGCTTCTGGTTCCACCACCCCTCCAGCGCCCCGACCCAGGCCCTCGGCTCGGTCGCGACCGCGACCATGGCGGTCCATGGCTACCCGATCGAGTGGCACGAGGCTCACCTACTCGTCCGGCTGGACCCGACCTGGGACATCGCGAACCAGTGCCTGGTCAAGTCCACCGACACCCGTAAAGTCGATCGAAATATCGACCAGCAGTACGCCTGGGGAGAGCGTATCTTCAATAAATATAAGGACTTAAAGAGCGAACACCCCCTGAGCTGGCACCTGGTCGGCCCAAGGGCAAAAGATTCGCTCTTCTACGTGCAGCGTGTAGAATAGGGGTTAGTAAGAGAGGGTACCTCTATCGGCTCGTTGCGCTTTAGTGAATCCGACGCGTGCTACGTCACCACGGAATTAGGCCGTGCCCCACAGGGCGTGGTCGGGGTGGCCTCGCGCAACCGGGAGGGCCAGCCCGCGGTGATCATCAACCTGCCGCTGATCCAGCAGGGCGAGAAGTGGCTCCCTTTCCCCACGCTGTATTGGCTGGTGGATCCGTCCCTGAACGCAAAGATCGCTGATATCGAGCGCACAGGCGGGGTCGGGGAGATCGAGCGGGCCCTCATGGCGTCGCAAGATCTGATGCAGGCCCACCGGGCGGACAACGTCTTCTACGCCATGGCCCGCTGGGCGGTGCTCAACGATCGTGAAAAGCAGGCCGCCAACGATCTGGGGCTGCACCCCATCCTTGAGGCCAGCGGGATCGGCGGCGTCGCCAACCACGACGCGGTCAAATGCCTGCACGCCCAGTACGCCTTCCACCTCGCCCGCCACGAAGTCGGCACGACCGTAGGCAAGCTCATGCACCAGCGATACGGGCTTTAGCCACACGGGCTCCTCTACTTCAGACTCGCCTTCTTGCCATCATCTTCGACCTGACCGGTCGCGAGCGGCGCGGGCTTCTGGTCTTCAAGCGTGAAGAAGCAGTCGCCCGTCCAGTCGCTGATCGGACGGTCCTTCGGGTTGGGCTTGCCCATGAACAGGCCGAACGACCAGCGGGTCTCCTCAGTCAGGAATTTCTTGGATTCCTTTGGCAGCGACTCGAGCTTCAAGCCCCGGAAGAGCATGTCCTTGGCGCTGACCGTCTGGGGCTTCTTCCAGAGCCCGCTTGTGAAATCGGTCGCCCGGCCCGGCTGGTTGTGCCAGCCGATCGCGTCGAGCACGCTTTTGCTCTGCTTCAGATCGATCGGCTTGCTCGTCAGCGTGTACAGCGCCAGATCGAAGTCGCCCTGCTGACTGGAATAGCGCAGCGGGTAGTAGGGGTACTCGGTCTCGAAGCGAACGCGCAGCGGCGGCAGCGGCTCACCGGCGGAAAGCGTCTTCTCGCCTTCCTTCGGCGTCACTTCGATGCACAGGAACGTGAAGCCGTACTCGACGAACCACGCCATATGCCCGGGGTCCTCGACTGGGAAGCCCCGCTTTTTCAGGTACGTATTGAGGCCGTTCGGCGCGTTCTGGCCCACACCGCGCACTGGCTGGATGTCGTAGGGCCCGACCGTCACGGCCCGGCCAAGCTCGATTCCATTGTCCGCGGTTTCGGTCGGTTCCACTTCACCTAGCGCCAGGCTGTCAACACCGCGATTGCCTTTCGGCACCGGCAAATGCTGGACCAGTGTCTCGTAAGCCAGGTCGCTCAACTCATCAAACAAGCCCGCCTTGGCCAGGCTGTAGCCGTCTTCTTCCATCGGCTCGGTCGGCAGCGCGATGAGCCAGGTCAGCTTCTCGGGGAGGTTTCCCTTGGCATCGGGGGTGATTTCGTAGGTGATCCCCAGGACCAGGTCTTCCACGCCATCGCGGTGGATCAGCAGGCCCTTCTGCTCGGCCTGTCCAATCTTGCCCTCGTAGACCACCGGGAGCATGCAGCAGGCCTGCGCCCGGTCGGGCGTCGGAACCAGCAGTGTGACGGCGAGGAGTAAACAGGTCAGTGATAGGAGCAGGCGGGTCGGCATAGCGGGTCCTTCGAGTTGGGTGCGGGTCTACCTGTCTAGACGCACCGTACCTTCAAGGGTTCAATCGCCCAACCCTTTTGTGCCGAATCGTTACAATTCCCCTCCCGGCTCCGATCAAAGCCCCTGACAGACCCGCTCCTCCGCCACGCCGCGCCCAAGATGCGCGGTTGTTTGATTGACTGACCCCTGACGAGGAACCTTCATGCTCGGCAATCTCTCCGACAAATTCGAAAACGCCCTCCGCAAGCTCTCCGGCAAGGCCGAGATCAGCGAAGACAACGTTCGTGAGTCGATGGACGACGTCCGCACCGCGCTGCTCGAAGCAGACGTCCACTATGAAGTTGCAGAAGCCTTCTGCGAGAAGGTGCTCACGCAATCGCTCGGCGAGGCGGTGATGAAAGCCGTTGAGCCCGGCGAGCAGATGATCAAGATCGTCCACGACGAGCTGGTCCGGCTGCTTGGTGGGGACGAAGCGGTCGAGGCCGCCGAGCAGGGCGACGCCTACCAGCCCGGGCAGATCTCGGCCGAGCAGGAGTTGCTGTTTGTCTCGCCGGGCCCGACGATCGTCATGATGTGCGGGCTCCAGGGCTCGGGCAAGACCACGACCTGTGGCAAGCTCG